>FUFK010065528.1_pt1 | contig 16184 bp, 10 predicted proteins | sample 1021851 | NCBI WGS metagenome assembly FUFK01 (sample SAMEA51879418, study PRJEB19060) | metagenome | reverse complement strand
GGATGGGGGTTTCAAATTTCTTGGATGGTTCCATTGGGAACTAATAATGAAACGTGTTCTGAACTAGCAAAAGTAAAGCTAGACCTAGCCAAAGAAGAACTAGACAAGCAAGTGCATGATAAACAGCTAGTTCGTGTTTTGAAATGCCAGCAGCTTCACGCATCAGGCTACATGATAAACCCTGCTTCTAAGTTCGCATATATTTGTAATGATGTAATCAATATACGAAGTTATGTAAAAGCCAACGCAGAAAAATTTAAGTAGCTAGTTTAGACACCACATATACAGGTATGTGAACTCTAGCTACCTTTGTTATTATCCATTTTTTCTTTTACATTTGCGACTTCTTTTTTAAGAATCTTAGTAAAGATTTTCTTAAATGTTTTCTTGATAAAAGCTAGTACAGATTGCATAGCAATACCACCTGCCACGCTTACTACGCTTGCTGTACCTGCTGCTATAACACTAGAAGCTATGACTTCTGGTGCTGGTATAGGCATTTCTCCAAAAAAAGGTATATTAAATGTAGCTACAGTTTCAGATGATAAAGTTTCTTTGGGGGCTGGCAGGTTTGTCGGTATTGTTTCTGGTGTTAGTTTCAACGATTCCTCCGTTGAAGATTTTGTATCTTCTTCAACAGAAGATTCCTGATCTGCCAGACCCGACTGAACTTGTTCCAGACTTGGAAGAAGAATTGGATCTAGATATGGAATCTCTGCCACAGGTGGATAGAATATTGTATTAGGCGGTTTAAGAGGATTACTTGTATCAGGTAAATATATTTCTAGTATTTCCATTTTTAACCAAGCATAGGGCTACGAGGATTTTCAAAAAACCATGTATTTATTGTATATCTAAAACCATTTATAGGTGCATCAACACCATGAGGATACGTAAAATAAACAGGAAATGCTAAAGCCTCACCACGTTTTAAAGTTGTTTTATATTCTTGATAAGGAAAATTAAATTCACCGTTATCAAAATCACTATTTAATCCAATAATTACACTTATAATTCTTAATTTATGTCTAGTTTGTACGTTATTTGTAAAAATATTATCAACGTGTGTTTTAGTTTGGCCTGTAATTTTTCTTAGTTGATAACTGCTATCACTATGACACCCAAACCATTTATATAATTTTGCATAAGCATCAGTTATTTTATACATACTTTTTTTTACTTGTAGATCTAAATCTGACTGATTTGGTAAAACTATTTGTTTACATTTAACATTTTCATAGTCTTGTCCATGATTACGATCTGCTGCATATTTTATATTTGTTTCTAAATAATCTATAAGTTGTATGCAAAGTTTTTTGTCAATTATATCTGTAAATTTTTCTATGCCTGTTTTCACGCTACTACATTAAATGCTAATGATATTCTATATTGATCATGTTTTTTATCTGCTGGCAATACTAAATGATATGTATCAGGTCTAAATAATATTAAATCGCCTTCTTCTAAATCTGGTTCAAATTCTTCATTAAGCATAGGATGTCTAGGTGCAAGATCTATTCCTCTAGCCATTTCCATATATCTATTGTTCATATCTAAAAAAGTAACTGTATAATCATAAGGATGTAGTTGTAAATAATAAATTCCAGATAAAACATTACTGGCGCTCATGTGTGTATGTATGTTTTGGTGCATATCCCATGTGTGTACATTATACCAAGCATCTAATGTGTAATTAATAAAGGGATAAGAAAAAAAACTAAACCAAGAATTTATACAAGATTTTAACTCACTTTCTATTAAATCTAATCCCATTGCTTTAATTGCCCAAGTATTGCAGTATTTACTCCAACCAGCTTTATCATTTGTTCTGGTTTCATATTTTTTAATTATTTCTGGAATTATTACTTTTTTAAATTCTTTGTGACTCGGCAGTTTTTGTACCATTATTGGCCTAGAAAAAGGAGTATGTAAGGTTTGATCCATTAAGTGTGGTTCGTAATTTTTTTTACTGTATGAATGCTGAATCTTTTTTAAATTCAGTTAATTTTGCTTCTATTTCTTCTTCTGTATAAGTAGTTGAATTTGCTGGTATTCCATCATTTACTAATTTTATATGTGCATCAACGGCTGTTTGTGCTGAAGAATCACCATTACGAGATAGGTATAAAGCATTTACTACTTCATAACCATCAGGATAACAATAGTCACGCCCTATTTTATAATCATGTTTAGTTGTGTCTACAGGTATATCATCACCAATTGTACCTTCGTCACCTTTTTTATAAGGTATATCATCTATTGAAATTGTTTGTTTAACAACGTAAGATTTTTTTATTTCTTCTGCGTAATAAGCTTTATCTTTTCCATATATAGCAGGTATTTCAGCTAAAACACCGTCTTCATATTCAACTACAATTTTTTCTGTAGTGACTTCATTAATTTTAAATTTCATAATTAACCTTGAATAGTTCCACCTTCGTTGTCAAGTGTACTAGAGATCCCAGAAGCATGCAATCTTGCAGTACCAGCACTACCGCCTTCACCACCAGCAGCAGCTTGTGAACTAAATCTAGCTTGCCCTGATGCACCATCTTGACCAGCTTGTCCAAAATCACCACCATTACCACCATCACCACCCTCGTAACCACCAGATTGACCTCCATGATCATCACCACCGTTTTGTTGACTTTGCTGAAAACCAGCACCATTACCGCCCACGCCACCATCACCACCTGATCTAGCTCCACCAAAACCACCTGTTTTTCTAGCACCACCGCCACCACCGCCACCACCGCCACCACCAGCTCGTAATGTTCCACCACTTGTCACCCGAACAGTAACACCATTAGATTCTAAAAATATTGCATGACCTCCATTTGTGCCATCCCCTCCTTCTGCTTGTACGCCACCGCCACCAAATGCTCCACCAGGTGCGCCTTCACCTTCTCCACCACCATCACCACCATGACCTGTTACTGTTCCAGTTACAACTATACTTAAAGTACCTCCAAGTCCAGTAGGCACATAAATTGCAGCTTGATTATTACTAGCACCAATACCACCAATTTCTACACCGCTTCCTACTTGGTATTCTTTAGCACTGCTTTCTCCCCATGCACTACCAAATACAGTAGATAGATTTTGATTTGTTTGACCATTACTAGCTGATTGAACAATAACACTAGAAGTTCCATAAAAATCTTTTAAAGATATTTCACCAGAACTAGGCACGCCAGACGCTACACCATAATATTCTTTTAATGTATGTGGTGCGCTACCACCAAATTCACCACTTACATCAGTCATTTTTATTTGACCAGAAGATTGTAATGCCATTTACTTCTCCTCTAATTCTTTTACTCTAGCTGATAACTCTTTGACTGATTCAATCAAAATTGATATTAAAGCATTATAATTTACTGTTTTATAACTCTCATCATCTTTTAAACCTTGCACTTCTTTCACGGCTTCTGGTAAAACTTTTTCTACATCTTGTGCTATAACACCAGCACTTTTTTTGCCGTCACGTTTCCAATCAAAAGTAACACCACGAAGGGTTTCTATTTTTTCTATAGGATCAGATACTATTTCAATATTTTCTTTTAATCTTTCATCAGAAGATATTGTAGTTGATTCAGCAATAACATCACCATCTGCATGGAAGTCACCATCAGCTTCAAATCTAAATTCGTTATTACCATTTACAAAGACATCCATTTGAGTGTCTGTAGTAAAACTAATATAATCACCAGCATCTCTTCCAATGTTTCCTGTTGTATAAATATTCTGATCGCTAAGTAAAGTAGTTATATCACTAGCTGTTTGATCAGCAGTAGCTCCTGTTTCTATACCATCTAGTTTTGTACCATCTGCTGCAATATCTCTTGAGTCAACTGTTCCTGTTACTGCAATGTTTCCTGTTACACTTATACCACTACTTTCAGTGGTTAACTTATTAGCAGAAGAAGTATTACCACCAGCATTTGCTGTTACATAATTTAGATAAACCTTACCATGTGTACTATTTCCAAGTACAGAATTTTGGATTCTCATTACTTCGTGAGTAGCACCATCAGAACTACCAAAAGTAGTTTTTCCTGAACACTCTAAAAATATATCGTGAGTTTTACCGTCTAGATGTAAAGAGTTTTGTAGAACGTGCTGAGTAACACCATTTACAACAGCATTTGTAGCTCCTGTTTTTTTCCTTATATCACAGTGGCTTCCACCAAAAGATATTCTGAAACCATTAGCTTCTAAATCTCCTGCAAGTTCTGGAGAAGTATCATTAACTAATTCTGGCACACCAAAACTTAAAATACCAGAACCATTTGTTTTTAAAAATTGCCCATTAGTTCCGTCTTCTGGAAGAGTATAATCACTTGTTTTAGTTAAAGTGCTTGGACCTTTAAAACTTATGTGATGAGTGTTGCTACTATCAGAGTCAAATTCTATTGTGTCGTTTGTAGCTAATACCATACCGCCAAAAGCACCAATTACACCTGTAAAACTTGCACCAGCTAAAGCAGCGTATGCACTTAAATCAATAGTTTCAAACGAAGGGTCAGCACCATTATTAGCTCTTAAAAACTTCCCATCATTAGATGATGTACCATGTTCTAACTTTGCTAGAGTTACAGCTTCATCTGCAAGTTCATTAACTGTTAATTTGTCTGATTGTAATAGTGTTTTTATTTCACTTGCTGTCTGATCGTCTTTAGCTCCACTTTCAATACCATCTAACTTAGTACCATCAGCAGCTACGTCACGACCATCTACTGTGCCAGAAACAGTTATGTTTCCTGTTACACCTATACCACCAGATTGTATTTCTAACTTAGTAACACCACCAGTTTGTAATTTTAATGTACTTGTTCCAGCGTCATTTATAAATGAACCATCACTAACATGATGAAATATTTCTAAATCACTATCAGTTCCAACTAATAATTTAACACCATCATTGTATCTGTTATCTCCTGTAAATGTATTACCTGTTGTTAATGCAAAATTACCTGTAGCTGTTACACCAGCTTGCCAAGCACTACCATTATAAATTTTAAGTTCGTTAGCAGAAGTGTTGAAGTATAAGTCTCCAGCAGCAAGTGCATTACCGCCACCATCTGTTGATGGGTTGTTAGCTGCTACTTGATATGTATCTCCAAAATTATTTATAGAGTTTAAGTTACTTGACGCATTATTAATACTTGAAATACTTCCCGAACAATTACTCATTGCAGTAACGTTTGCTGAAGTACCTAATGTGTTCATATCAGCCACTACGTCAGCAGTACCTAATGTATTTAAATCTGCTACTACATCAGCAGTACCTAACGTGTTTAAATCAGCTACTACATCAGCAGTACCAAGTATTGCCATATCAGCCACTACATCTGTTGTGCCAAGTATTGACATATCTTCTACAACAGCAGCAGTACCGAGCAATCCTAATTCTGTTGCTTTACCAGCTACAGCCGTAACTTCTGTTGCTTTTGGAGTAAGTCTATGAAATGTGTATGTATGCAGAGTAGTAGTAGTCTCTACTAAAAATCCAAAACCAGAAGGTATGACACTTGGTACACCTGTAATTGTAACTGTATTACCAGTACCAGCACCATTAGAAATAGTAACTGTAGTTCCGCTAGGAGTTAAATTAGTTGATGCTGCTTTAACTGAAACAATAGTTCCTGTTCCATTTTCTGCATCTGGGTTAGCCGTAGGAAAACTTGTTTCATTTGCTATTGGTACAAAACCACCAACATCATCAACAAGGTCGATTATTCTTGCATCTATAGCTGCTGTTGTAGCAACCTTATCATCAGCACTACTCCAAGTTTCACCTGATTGGATTTCAGCTATAGTATCTTTACCATAAAATCTTTCTTCTGCACGTTTAGCTGAATAAACTTTAGTATCGCTTGAAGAAGTACCAGAAGTTACTACAGCCCCACCTGTAATGTCTGCTGTAGTTGTAGTACCTGTAACTCCTAAAGTTCCTTGTAATGTTGCATTACCGCTAACAGTCAAAGCATCATCAATAGTTGTAGTGCCACCAGCAGAATCTATTGTTAGATTGCCTGATGAAGTATCAATCTCATTGTCATTTGTTACTCCGATTTGCACATTATCTATGGTTGCACCACCATTAGCATCAATAGCACCTGTAAAAGTAGATGCACCTGTAACTCCTAAAGTACCGCTTAAAGTGCTATTTCCTGTAACTCCTAAAGTACCACCTGCTGATATGTTGCCAGTTGTTGCTATATTTTGACTACCAAAATTAGGACTAATTTTAGTTCCTTCTATAGCTGCACTTGCATTTACATCAGCATTTACAATAGTTCCATCCTCAATCATTGTTGAGGTGACTGTACCTGTATCTCCTGATGTAATTACAGTTCCCGATCTATCAGGCAATGTAATTGTTCTATCATCAGTAGGATTTGTTATTGCTAAAGTTGTTTCGTTATCGTCATCAGAACTTCCTTCAAATACAAGATCACCAGTTATAGTTTGTGTGCCATCTCTTCTTATATAATCATCTGAAAGTTCTTGTAAACCAAATAATAATTGATCTGTACTACTATCTAAATCTGTTTCAGTTAAAACACTACCATCTTGAAAGTCTACTTTTTTTGCACCAATATTTGTATCTCTTTGAAATTTAATAATTGCTGAGTTTGCTGGATTATTGCCAGAAGTAAATTGAATTGTAGTAGCAGAAGCAAAAGTATAATGTGTAGTTTTAGTTTTTAAAACCCCATCAACAGTTACATCTACTTCATCTTCATCTATGTAAGTAAATGATATAGAGTAAGGACCAGCAGTAGAGCCAGAACTAGGTGCAGTATGAAATGTAAAAGATGGTGCGGTGTTGGTAGCCATAGTTAATTGCCTAGTTTCTTAATTTTTTCCAAGTTTTTAAGTGTTGCTTTGGTTGTTTCATTGTTAATTATTTCTATGTTAGCAGAATATCTTTTAAATAATTCTCTATTTTCTGGCAAACGTAACCATTCATTTCTTGCTTTTACTTTATAGTCTGCCACTATTTTTTTAATATTTTTTGAAAGTATAGCTCTTGCATTGTCTTGAACACCAACCATAGTATCTTGATTAGTTGAATCAACTTCTTCACCCATAGCGGTTTTATAAAAAGCTTTATTCTCAGGTTTATTTAACTCTTTGTATAATTTTACAATTAACCTTTGACCATCTTCTTTTGTATCAAAAGCTAAATACTTAATATAACTTGCATATTGTTTGCTTGTAAGTTCAATACCACTTCCTTGTATTCCTTGTCTTCTCATAAAAAACTTTTTAGGTGGTTGCAAAGATATGTTTAAGTCATTAATTACACTAAGAACATAATTATCTTTTGTATTAGTAGCAGTAAAAGGATTTAAAATATCAAAGGTATCAGGTCCAAAACCACTAGGATATTTAATAACTGAACCTGTTAACCAGTTTCTATCAGGTTCTAAATCTGCATTAAAGTAAGGTATTGTTCTAGCTAATTCATTAAGAGTTTGTCTAAGACCTGTAATCATTTCATCTGCTGGATAATATGTAGTGTCTAGTTTTGTTTTGTCTGTAGCTCTTTTGACCGATCTACCAAAGCCAGCAACAGGATTGATAATATTAGCTACTCTTCTTGCTAATAAACTTTGTAACGCATAAGGATTATGTATGCCTTCAGCTACTTCACTAAGACCCCTTATATAAGTTCTGTCTGTTAAGTTTCGTGCAATAGCAACAGTAAGTGCGGTAGCTATATCATTTCGTTGTTGACTGCCTATTTGACCCTCTATTTCTACAAAATCTGCTGCAAGCATAAATAAACCAGACCAAGGATCAAGTCTTTTATAAGAAATATATTTATATTTTGGTTTACCACTTTTTGTTAAAACTACTTCCCCATTTGAATCTCTTACAAGAAATCTAAATGAATATGGTTGCCAGCCTTCTTCTTTTAATTGTTTTACTAATGTTCTGTTTGCTTCTGCTGCATCACCAAATCCTATTGTATTTGGACCTGCACCTGTCATGCCTATCTCTGCAAAAGGATTTTCCATATCTCTAGCAATCAAAACTACTGAAGCAGCAAACCCACCTCCTAAATACATTTCACCTCTAGCTCTTGCAGCAATATTAGGATCTGCACTTCTAAGTGCTTGCCTGTATTCACTCATAAATAAATTTACAACAGGTGTATATCTCATTTGTGTCTTAAGAATATTTATAGGAGTTCTTACAAAAGGAAAAACCAATCTTCCATAAGGGTGTTGTGCAAAATTTTGTACTCTTCCACTTATAGATTTAGGATCTAAATCTTTTGTAAATGTAGCTTCAGCAGCAAAATCTCTAGCTTTTTTATACATATCTTGAATACTTTTTGGCATTTTTTTAGTACTGCCAGTATCAACAATTTTAAATACTTTTTCCGTTTGTTTTTTAATGTATTTTTTTAATGCTTCTCCTTGCAAATTTTTTCTTATTCCTTGCTCCCAAGCTTCTGCTTTTACATAAGCTCTAAAGTTTACTTGTTTTAAAAACTCGTCTTCTGTAATTAGCATACGAGAACCAAAACCATTTATTCTTCTAAAGTTGTTGTAAATAGAAGGAAGCCAAGCATCAGCTAAAAACACATCAACAAATGGTTTTACTGTACCTCTAGTTACAATATTTTGATCTGCAAAGTTTCGTACATCTTCTGCATTTATATTTCTTGAAATTCGTTGTGCATCTGAAACCATTGCACCTCTATCAAGTACATTTTCATTTACCTTAAAAGCTTTACGAGCAATATTAAAAGCATCACCTAAAGATTCACCCATATATATAAATTGCTTCCAACCTTTTATAAATTCATCAGTATTAAATTCTGGTTTAAATACTAAATTATCTCTTCTAGCTAAAAGTGTTTCTGGAAAAGAAATATTCATATCTTTTCTAAAAGTAATTTTTGCAGCACCAAGAGATTGACTTAGTGGTTTTGATAAAGTATTTAAACTTGTAGATAAAAGGTTAACTATATGAGTAGGTGGACCGCTAAGAATAGAGTTAATAAATATTTCGTTAGTAAACTCTACACCTTTTAAAAGCAATCCTTTTTTAATCATGTGTTTCATAACCTCTGGATTACCACCTGCTACGTTTAAGTATTTTGTAAGTCGTGTTAGAGCCAAAGCAGCTTCTTGATCTCCTTTTTCTACTAAATCAAAAATTTTACTAAAAGTTTCATCTATCTCACTTAATCCTGTATCTTCTATAAATCGTTTGTTAAGATCTTCAATGTTTTCTGTACCTCTTGATCTTTTACCAAAATCGTCTGCTGTAGCTTTTACATCTCTTAAATCACCTGCAATCCTTCTTGCACCAAGAGTTTGTGAAGTCAAAGCTCCAACTCCTTTATTCAAGTAAACAATACGTCTTAACAACTCTACTTCTTTTAAAAATAATGGTTTTATTTGTTTTATTAAATCTGTATTTTTTGTAGCTATGGCATTATGTAGAGCAGTAGATAAATTAAAAACTTCTTCACCATTTTTATTCATTAATTGATTTATGGTAATTGTTGTAGAAGGTAAATATCTTGGATTGTTAATTAGTTTGCCATTTGTAGTTTTTTTGAAAGGACCAAATTCTTGTAAGAAAAATTGTGCTGCTTCTATTGCTTGTCCTTCACTTTGTCTTTGAGAAGCAGCAAACATATCACCTAAAGACACAGACCTAGCCCATTGATCTAATTCATCTGTGTTTTTAAAAAATTCAGAAATATTTAGAATATAATCTTCTAGCTGTTCAACTCCTCCACCTGCTAGAGTTGGATTAAATGTAGATTCTATTTTGTCACCGACTTCTGGTATCTGTGTTTTATCTCCTATACCTTTCCCTTTTTTTACTTCTAAGGGTTTTAATAAATCAATAACTTTAACATCTAGTAACTCGTTACCAGCTTCATCAATACCAAGGTCTTTAAACTTTAATTTTCTTTTACGTTCTAAGGTTGATATTATTTTTGGAGCTAAAGGGGAATTTCTAAAACCTTTTAAAGCTACAGACAAACCTGTTAAAACTTCTCCTATAACTGCACCACCAAAAGCTTTTCTAAGTCTTGCTTCTATCGGAGATATATCATCATCAGCTTTAAATACTGATGCTGGCATTTTTAATACATCTATTACAGGTTCTAATGAACCTTCATATTCATCAACCATGTTGTAAAGGTTTTGTTCGTATGGATCTTCTACAACAAAATCTGTAAGAAAACCTGCAACAAGGTTTCTTGTCCAAGGGTTCTTAATACCTTTAAGACCTTTGCTAAAGATCCCCATAGGTAATAAGAATTGAGTTATAGCTTGTGGTATCTGAAAAAATGCACCATCATCTTCTCTTTCAAAATAACTGTAATCAATAAGGTCGTTATTGTCGTATGGATTACCAGCTAGATAGTCGTATATATCATCTGCAAACTCTACAGTTTCATTTATTGCTTTTAAAGGACCAGTAATAGCACCTCTAACTACTTGTGATGTTTTTGTTTTTGTTATCTCTTCACTAATCTTTTCGTTTTTTTCTTTTGCTTCATTAATTATTCGTGATCTGTTTTCTAATATTTCTTCAAAACTTCTTTGATCTCCTAAGAATTTATTATCAAAAAAATCTACTACACCTGCTTGGCTTTTGTTTATAACTTTGCTGACAGCAGATAGGGGTTGATTATCAAACCTTTGAAACAAAGCATCTGTTTCTGGTGTTTCTATCTTTTTCTTTTCTTCTTCCTCTTCATTGTTTAGAAGATTATTGATGTTTGAGTCTGTCATGTTAGTTCTTTAAAAACTTTTTGTAGGAGCCATTTTTGTATGCACCCCAAGCATTTAGTCCTTGCTCATCATATAGTCGCTTGGCTGCAATTACATTAATAATAGGATCATATAACTCTTCTTCAGATTCAATATCAAACACATCTAATAATCTGTCTCTATCATCTTTCATATTAAGTTGTAATAAACCTATAGAAAATTCTTTTTTCTTCTGTGGATCTAAACCTGATTTTACTGTATCAATCATAGGATTACCTGCTGATTCTGCCATTGCTACAGCAGCCATAATTTTAGCAATTTCTGGCTCAAAACCTACAGCTAACAACATATCTTCTATCTTAGGTTGAGGTATTACTTTTGTCTTGTCTGTATTTTTCAATATCACATTCAATGCTTTTATTTGATTATCTTTTACTTCTTGCATATTTACTCTTTTAACTATTGGCATAACTAATTCATCACCTACTCTTATTAAGTCTTCATTAGTTATATTGTTTGCTTCCATAATTGCTTGTACTGATGAACCAAACTGATCTGCTAATTCACTTAAAGTATCTCCTAGTTGTACTTCAACTGTAGTAGGTGTATCATCTTCAGTAAAAGCACTAGCTTCTAAATTATCAGTATCTACCAATAATTTCATAGGTTCATAAATCCTTGGACCTTCACCGCCAAATCCATATTCACCTGTTTGTAAGAATCTAATTATTCGATCTGCTTCTGACTTTCCAACAATATTTGTAAAGTTCATTTTTTCTTTTTCAGCTATTACTTCTTCTAACAACTTATCTCTATTTTCTTGTGTAATACCTCCCATTCTTGTTAGTTCTGCAATAACTCTTGATTCAACTGAAGGTAGAGTTGTGTTACCAAAGAAATCACCAGTTTCGTTATTGTTATTAGTTCCGCTATCTGTAGCTACTCCTTCAAGTCCGCTTTGGTTTTGATTTATAAATTCTGTATTATTGTCAGTTTGTTCACTTGAAGGGTTTAGTTGTTCTTTTAATTTACCTAGTAATTTAGCATCATATATATCTGCAAGTCTTTCATATTCTGCATTAATCTGTCCTGTACCTGCATTTTGATTAGATAATCTCCATTCTCTAAACTCTTGTTTAAATTCTTCAAGGTTTACTTTTACAAGATTTAATTGTTCTTCTTTACCTATTGCAGAAAATATCTTTAATTCGGTATCTGATGTAAGTAAATTTTTAGATCTCCCTTCGTAAGTTGTGAAGTAACTATTTAAAGGTGCTAAGAGTCCTTTATCAACTGAACCTGCAAGAGTCATTAAACTGTTTAATCTAGTTGTGTTCAAATTACTTCTATCTGTATTGAGATACCAAGACATAGCAGCTATTCTTGCATCTGATAATGTCTCATATACATTTCCTTGGTTTATATTAAAAAGTAATTGAGCATATCTTTCATTAGTATCACCATTAAGAACCTGTGCGTTTGCTTGTATTTTTGTTGCAAGTAATGGAAATTTAGATTGCAATTCTTCTTGCAAAGCAATAGCTTCTTGTGTCTTACCTGCTGTAAATAAAGCAGCCATGTTCATAACACCTATATCTAAAGCTTCTTCTTTTGCTCTTTTTGCTTCTGCCCTGTCTCTTCTATCTGCTTTGTCTGCATAGTCTTCAACATCTTCTCTTAACTTATTTTCCATCTCAACGTAGTCAGGGTGGTCTAATAAAGTTAACTGTCCATTAGGACCAAAGGGAAATTGATCTGCACTTTTAAAAATTGATAGAGCTAAATCTACATCACCAGTATCAAACCCAATTCTTTTTGCTTCAGCACGAAAACTATTTAATATTGTTTTATTGATAGCTGATCTATTTTTTGAACTTAATCCTAATTTATTTATATCATTTTCAAATTGATCTATAGAAGCAGTTAATAATAAAAATTGATTTTTGCTTACATCATCTGAGTCTGGACCTGCTGTTTGAAATTTTATAACATTTTTAGCAAGACTAGAAGCATCAATTTTTAATTTTTCTACTTGAAACTCCTCATGTCTTTTTTCGTGAATGTCAGTTATTTTAGTTGTGGCATTTATAAGATATGGAAAGAATTTTTTGTTAAACGTATCACTATCTACATCACCTAAAGAATTTATAACTTCTGTTCTTGTTTCGTTTAACCAATCTGAAAACTCTAATGAATCTAAAGAAAAGTTTGATAAAGGCATTCCATTTACTGTTGCACTTTCGTATTCTGTTTTAAATTTACTTTCTAAACTACCACCTAGAATTGTAGCTTTTGTTCTTTTAAAAACCTTATTATAAAGTCTATTACCACCAAAAAGTTTATTATCTCTTAGATATTTAGACGCATCAGCCCAATCTTTTGTTGAGCTATCTAAAGCGTCATTCATTGCTTCTTCTGATATTTCTGCTCTTCTTTCGTCAATTTTAGTTTCTATAAACTTTTCTAATACTGGATTTATAACTTTCAGAGTTTCAGCAAGTGCCATCATATTTGTTTTAGGCAAAACCGTAACTGGTTGTACAAACGTATCAACTGGTTGTGCAAACGATTGGTAAGCAGTACTTTGAAAACTTGATGACATGGTTTTAACCTGTATTTAAGGAAAGTTGGGTTTGTAAACCACTTGAAGCTGCACCCAATAATATTGATCCTAAAGAAGGTATCTGATTATATGCTTGTTGTGTTTGGCTTCTGTATTGATTTCTTAAACTTTGATATTGTGCTTCTGTTTGTTGTATAGATCTGTTATGTTGTTTTCTTGCTGATTTTAGCGATTGTCTAATAGATTCTCTATAGTTTGCTGCCTGTCTTTCATTTTCTTGCAAAATTAAACCAAAACTTATACCTGCTCTTTCTGAAGCTAAAAGTGAAGCTCTAGCTCTTAAAGAATCAATGCTTTTAGCAAATTTATCTTGTGCAGAAATTTTTTCTTTATCACTTTGTTGTTCCATTAACGCTGCTTGTTTATTTCTTTTATCGGTTTCAGCATTAGCTATACCTGCTACCTCTACTTCGTATGCTTGTCTAGCAGCATCTTGAGCAGCAGCTCGCATAGCAAGCCCTTGAAACGCAGATAAGCCAGCAGATAAAGCTACAAGAGGTGAACACATTTAAGCAATCCTCAGAAATTCATAAAATGGTTTTTCATGTTGTCCATACTTTTCGTGATACTTTATAAAAACAAAACCAAGAGCTTCTAACCACTTTATAGCAGTATGATTCTCTGCATATACAAAATTATATAGGACTTTATAAGATTTCAACAAACTATCTACCCATTCTCGACCTTTTCTTATTAGTTGTATTTTATATTTTTTATTACCAAACAACTCATCAGTACAAAGCATCCAAATACAACCATCTTTTATTACTCCACATAATCCCATAGGTTGATCTTCATCACCAGCTATTGTTAAAACTTTTTCACCAAATAAATAAGACAAACGTAAAGCTTCTTCTGCATCTTTACCAGTTTGATAAAAAGCTTCTAATCGATCCATTTGTCTCATGTTTTGACATACATAATTAAGATCTGATAGTTTTGATTTTCTTAAATATCCCATTAACTTCTTCTACTCCTCATGTGAAATACACCTTCATACTCTGCACTAGCTAACAAAGTAGGCAAGAATGTATTGTTTTTTATATCTATATTTACTCTATCTGATTTACTCATAATTGGTACTTTAAATGTACCTGTATCTAAATTAATTAAACCAATAGAAGCAGAAGCAGCACCAAGCAAACGACCAGTAAATTTATGTGTAGATGTATCTCTATTCTCAGGTGTTACCTCTACTTGGAAAAAACCAGAATCTTCATACTTAATATAAAAATGATGTATTTGTAATCGACCACTTATAAGCTCACTAGCATTTGCTTCAGTTAATCTTTGTTGACTAAATCTGTAGTGCATTTCATAAGACTCACCAATAATAAATTTACTATTTCTAAAATCACCTGCTGCTGTAATAGTAGAAGTAGATCCGTTTGTAAGATTAGAAGTATTTAAAACTTGTCCAGCTTTTAAAGTTTGAGTATTACCTTGCGTATCAACAAAAGTACTTGTTTCTCCACTAGCTAAATATCGACCAACGACATTCATATTACCTCTAACTCTATATGGCACAGTAAATGTTGATATGTCTGTACCAGAGTCATAACTTACCGATACACCAGTAGTTGCTTCAGTTACTTTGTGATCTAAATGATATTCAAAAGCAGCATTAGTTTCTCTGAAATCTGTTTCAAATGGTAATTTTTCTAATGTAACACCATTAGCTTCTTCTATAACCATAAATAAATCAGTACCAATAAAATCAATATTTAAGATGGATCTATTGCTATTGATTGTATAAGTAAACCAAGCATTTAAAGCTTTACTAAATCCTTCTCCATATAACCATCTATTGATATATAACTTGTTTGGATTATCTGTACCAAGTAAAACAAGAACATCTTGGTTAGTTGATACTGCCATTTTAAAAATACCACTTGGTATTAGTCTTGGTACATGAATAGTGGTATTTGCTGCATCCGATATTTGAGTATTTCCTTGAGTTATATATTCTCTAATACCAGCAAAAGAACCTTTTTTAGTAAGAAAATATATAGATGAACCAGAACCTACAGGCTGTGCTGCTGCGTTACTTTCAAANTCAGTTTGTACAAGTACGTTAGCNGTNTTAGGTGTTAGGTTNTCTGCTGAACTTGATAAAACAAATTGTGTTTGATCGGAGAATAGTATAAGTTTTTCTCCCATAGTTACTGCGTGTTTTAAAATTGCAACTTTTGTATGAGATGCAGCTACGTCTATAGGTTCAGTATCTAAAACTGATATGACTGTTTCTGGAAAAAAGTTAAAAAATTCTGATACTGTTGAAAGTATTACATTGTCACCTGCAAGAAATCCAAGTCTATTTCTAAAGAAAAATACATTATTAATTTTTTGACCTATAAAAGAAGGATCTGGTGCTAATTCTAAATCACCAACTATACGTTCACCCCATTTAGGTAGTGTGTATGTAGTGCTAGATATTGTATAGGTGTCACCATCTACTCTGGCAAATCTAAAATTACCATCAGCTTGACGTATAAGAACGTGTGGCATGGTGTCATAATTATATTTAAAAGGTATGCCACCTTTAACAGTTTCTTCCCATTGGCCTTCTTCTACCACTCCATCAGTCGTAGTATTATTACCAACAAACTTCACATAATAATTATCAAAATCTGAACCTGCATCACCTTTTACTTCTACAACATAACCATGTGGTGAAACATTTGGTAGATCGGTAAATTGTTGTACTGAATCTTTAACTACTGTCATCTTACTATTACCTTGAGTATCAGTACCATCTATTGAAAAATCAGAACCATCATCCTTTCTTATATATAAAA
>FUFK010075753.1_pt1 | contig 16185 bp, 36 predicted proteins | sample 1021851 | NCBI WGS metagenome assembly FUFK01 (sample SAMEA51879418, study PRJEB19060) | metagenome | reverse complement strand
ATGCCGAGATAGATCGCTTCGCGGAAGAGAGCCTGCTTCGCCTTGGCATCACGGTTCTGTTCCGCCAAGCGAAACCTTTCACGCAACGATGCGATCAACGTGGTCTGACGTGGGTTGCCCGGAGTGCCGGGAAGGGAGCTTGTCACCACCAGAGCGCGATCTCGGCCTCAGTATGGGAGAGCATCAGCCAAAGGTGTTGCCGTTCCAACCCCAACAGCTGGCCTGCACATCCTCAAAACCGATGTACACCCGGTTGGCAGGGATTCCCGTGCGTGCCTGGATCAGTTCACAGAATGCGGCCGTCATCGCGGGCGGACGCAGGGCACCGATCGACTTCACCTCCACGTAGGCACAGGGCTCGTGGCTCCCGGCGAAGGTCATCGGCACGCCCGTCTCCAGGAGCGTCATCACGTAGGCCTCCGGCTTGCCCGTCTGGTTGGCCAACTCAGACGAAAGCTCCTGCAGCAACGCCGATCCGTCTTTCAGTGCTGGAAGCGACGTGCGCACATTGATCAGAGGCATCGGCTCAAGAATGCTGGGAGAAGCTTGGCACTCTCANGCCATGAGTGCCAAGCCCTGNNNGTTNATCNAANTGAAATATTTCCAAAAGCAAANANCATCAACCTGAACAATTTGAACANNGAAAGGCTCATAAATTTCACGCAAAAGTGATCAGCTCAATGATCCTTCTTCACTTCTTTGGCCTTGGAGACGTTCTGCGTCGCTTTGAACTCGAGCAGATCACNGGTCTCACAATCATGGGATTCAGGCCACTGAGCCTGGATGAATTGATGCACTGGTCGCAAAACATGGCCGACCAGCACCACTGGGACGGGGAGGCGATTCGTCACGATGTGATGAGCACCTGGCTTGATCAAGCCGAAGACATCACCCACTGGAGGAATCGGCTGGATCAGGCCCCTGCTGAGGTTGAACTGTTGGCTGGCATTGGCGATCAGCACACCTGGCGTGATCATTGGGAAGGCATGCTGCGCCAAACACCGCGTGCCGGCTGGTCATAACAAGCGGAGTGCAATGACAGGCTGTCCCCCGATCAGCGGACGAGAAGCGGACATNGCCGCTGTGATGCTGACCCCGCGTCACGTGTGGGCCAACAGCGCGATCGATCTGGAACAACTGCGTTCCGGATTTGCCTGTGCTCTTCACATGCACCAACCAACGGTGCCGGCGGGGGCGAACAACAGCTTGATCTCCCATCTTCAATACATGCTCGATCACCCCAACGAGGGTGACAACCACAACGCAGAGCCATTCGCCCACTGCTATCGGCGTCTTGCCGACCTGCTGCCTGAACTGATCAACGAAGGCTGCAACCCAAGAATCATGCTCGACTATTCGGGCAATCTGCTCTGGGGAATCGAGCAGATGGGGCGCGGCGACATTGGCGATGCACTCCACTACCTCGCCTGTGACCCTTTGATGCAGGGACATGTGGAGTGGCTTGGAACCTTCTGGAGCCATGCCGTGGCTCCATCCACACCCATCCCAGACCTGAAACTGCAAATCAGCGCCTGGCAACAGCAGTTCGCGGCCTGTTTTGGCAGCGCTGCCCTGGAGCGAGTGAAGGGGTTCTCACCGCCGGAGATGGCTTTACCCAACCATCCCGACACCCTGTTCGAATTCATCAAAGCCCTCAAAGAAGCTGGATATCAGTGGCTTCTGGTGCAGGAGCACAGCGTTGAACGCATGGACGGCAGTCCACTGCCGCGCAGCCAATGCTTCATTCCCAATCAACTTCTCGCCAGGAACAGTCGAGGCGAGGAGATCAGCATGACGGCACTGATTAAAACCCAGGGGTCTGACACCAAACTTGTGGGCCAGATGCAGCCTTATTACGAGGCATTGGGTTGCGAACGGCAACGTCTTGGTGACNTTGCGCTGCCATCTCTGGTGAGCCAGATCGCCGACGGAGAAAACGGTGGGGTGATGATGAATGAATTCCCAGAGGCGTTCCGGCAGGCCAATCGCCACATCCGTGACAACCCCAACGGCACCGTGGCCATCAACGGCAGTGAATACCTTGAGGCCCTGGAGCGCAAGGGAGTGAATCGCCACCACTTCCCCACCATCCAGGCGGTACAACAACACCGCCTTTGGCAAGAGCTTGATAACAACGCCTCAGCCGAAGCGATGGAAGAGACCATCAGCAAACTGAGGGCTGACGACACCAGCTTCAGCATGGAGGGTGCGTCCTGGACCAACGACCTGAGCTGGGTTGAGGGTTACGCCAATGTGCTGGCCCCGATGAATCAACTCAGCGCTCAGTTTCATGCGCTGTTCGACCGCTCAGTCGCCGCAGACCCCACCACCACCGGGACCCGGGCTTATCANGAAGCGTTGCTGCATGTGCTGCTGCTGGAAACCAGTTGTTTTCGCTACTGGGGTCAAGGAACCTGGACCGACTATGCCCAGGAGATCCATCGCCGGGGAGAGGAGCTGCTGAATCAGAGAACGGCAACGACTCCAACCAGCTGAGAGATGCTTTACAGAGCGTTACATTCGTGTAACGTGATGAGAGCTGGACGCACCTGATGGGTGATTACACAACCGCAATCATCGCCATGGTGGGCATTGGCATCGTGTTGACGGCTGCTGTGGTGTTTGCCCTGATGCGTCCCAGTGACATGCCACCCATCGACGAGAACCGCAATTGAGCATGGGAATCGTTACCGAACTGCTGATCGCTGCCACGGAAATCGGAATTGCCCTGCTGGTGGCTGTTTCCCTGCCCGTCGCTGAATCCCAGAANTGATTTCGAGTCAGCCGATCCCTTTTAGGCGAAATTCCATATAAATCGAAGCGGCATCGCCCTCACGATCGAGCTCCTGCAGGTCGCTACATCGCGCTTGCATCCAGTACACCGTTTCCCTCCAAACTTCCAGGTGATAACGGCGCTCGAGATTTTGCCCAGAACCGTCCAAAGCTCTACCTGCATCACCCACAAAATCTAAGCAATGCAGAACGGCATCGCCTTCGATGTCAACATTTAGCGACCGGCGCTTGCTTCACATCACGATGGCAAGAACGAGGGTCAATGTTCTTTCATCCAGACCAAGTACGGAACAGCACACAGCAGGGATAAAACGTACCCGTTGTTACGACAACGCAGGATCGAGTCAATACTTTGAGCTGATCCTGCCGACGTCACCATGGAGCCCATCGCTCTGACACTTGGCCAACAATTCGACATTGAACAGCGCAGTCGCGATATCAATTCAATGACTGACGTGAAACAGCTTCAGGAGATCAGCAAAGATCTGCTTCTGGCTTGGCAGCAGGAGATTGCCCGCTCACGGGCAGCAGCCAGCCCACACAAGAAATAACGCTTCGTTACAGTTGGTTGACCTGCTTGGAAGTCATGAACCTGAGCTTGCCTCAGCAGTTCGAAGCTGAAGCGATCAAGCGGTCCATCAACGAAACCGACGATCTTGACCAGTTGAAAGCTCTGGCACGGGAACTCGCAGANCTCTATNTGCGTCAGAGAGCTGCCACGGCCTGGGTGATCGCCGAGAAATAAGCATCACACTTTGCTGTCGTTTCGCCAGCGTCGTTCCAAGCGCTGACGTGCTTCGTCAACGGNTTGCNCACGGGAAAGAGCTGTTTTGTCGCGATAGGGGCGCGTGATCGACCAAAACTTGAGGGCAGACGCCAGCGCCACCACCAACCATGCGAGCACAATCCAACCCGGATTCGTCATCGTTGCCCAGCAATGCGCTCCATGATGGCGAACGGGACGCGAGTCTTGCCTGCATGTCCCCCCATCAGCGCAACCGTGGATCCTGAGGTGCGCCAGTTCGTGATCAGCCAGTTGGTGGTGATCGCGCTANCGGTTGGAACCCTGTTCGGCATCTGGCTTTGGATGCTGAACTGGGGCGGTCGTTCCCGCAGAGACCAGTGACCTTCCTTGCCGGCCTACTGGCCCCCGTNNTGATGCTNTTCCATCTTNCTGGCCCCGTCCCNGCGGATCTCGGCGTNAGCAACGACGGTGCNTTNCGCGACTGCCCGACAACAGCTCACTGNTCCAGCCAAACCTGGGNGAGCTCCNACCCGATGGCGGACTTCAGCAAGCTGANTGGGTTGGTGCAGGAGTCGCCGCGGACGGTTGTGATTGATCAAACCGAGACCTACCTGCATGCCGAGGCCAGCAGCGCTTTCTTTGGCTTTGTGGATGACCTGGAGCTGTTCGCTGATCGCGACAACAACCGGATCCAGGCACGGTCCGAGTCGCGTCTCGGCGACTCGGATCTTGGTGTGAACGCCGCACGATTGGCGGCGCTGCGGTCGGGGCTGGAGAGCTGAAGGCNGCTTAAACCTTGGCGCGACGNAGTTTGCTCAGATCGNTGATCATTTCCTTGATGCCAACCACGAATCCGATGGCGGCCAAGGCCACGATGCTCAAGATGATCACCGTGTCGAGCAGCGAACGTGGATCGATCCAATCAGGCATGGCATGAACCGTGGGCTGATCTCGTATTAGCCAGAGCCGGATAAAATCCCAGCACGTAGCGCGAACGTTCAACACAAATCGTCAGACATGCACGACATCATTTGCCCTCACTGCAATACCGCCTTCAAGGTGGATGAGGCCGGGTATGCCGACATCCTCAAACAGGTGAGGGATCGTGAATTTGAACAGCAACTGAACAAGCGACTGGCCCTCGCCGAACAGGACAAACGCAATGCCATCGAGTTGGCCGTTGCCAAAAAAGACAGGGAAATGCAAACGCTTGAGGCCCAACTCAAGCAAAGTGCAATCCATCAGGAACTGGCGATTAAAGATGCCGTGAACAAAGCGGAGAAGCAGCGTGATCGCATTGCCGCTGAGCTCCAGCAGATTCGTGAGCAGCAGGCCACAGAACTACGCCTGGCTGAAACCAAATTCGCCAAAGAAATGCAGGCGATGACGCTGCAAAAAGACAGTGAAGTGAGGGATTTGCAGGCGAAGCTCCAGGCTGGAGCCATGCAGCGCCAGCTGGCCGTGAATGAAGCGGTCAGTTCCGTGGAGAAGCAACGCGATGCACTTCAAAGCGGCTTGAAGGAAGCGGAACTGAAGCATCAACTGGAATCTCAATCACTGAAAGATCGCTACGAAGCCCAGCTCAGTGATCGGGATCAGGCCATTGAACGCTTGCGCGACATGAAGGCGCGGCTTTCCACCAAAATGGTGGGAGAAACCCTCGAGCAACACTGCGAAACCGAATTCAACAGGATTCGTGCAGCGGCTTTCCCCAAGGCCTATTTCGAAAAAGACAACGACGCGCGCAGTGGAAGCAAGGGTGACTACATCTTCCGCGACCAGGACGACCACAACAACGAAATCATCTCGATCATGTTTGAGATGAAAAANGAGGCTGANACAACGGCCACCAAAAAGAAAAACGAAGACTTTCTNAAAGAGCTAAATAAAGANAGNANCGAAAAAAATTGCGAGTATGCGGTGCTCGTNTCCCTNCTGGAGCCTGAAAATGAGCTTTACAATTCAGGCATTGTTGATGTGTCTCATCGCTTCCCGAAGACCTACATCATTCGCCCACAATTCTTTATTCCATTCATCACATTGCTCCGCAATGCAGCCATGAAGTCTCTGGAATACAAGGCTGAACTAGCTCTGGTGAAGGCACAGAACATTGATGTCACCAATTTCGAGAACGACCTCGAAACCTTCAAAACAGCCTTCTCACGCAACTACGACCTCGCCTCCAGACGCTTCCAAACNGCAATCGATGAAATCGATAAGTCGATCGATCACCTCCAAAAAACCAAGGATGCCCTGATGGGTGCNGATCGAAACCTGAGGCTTGCCAATGACAAGGCACAGGATGTGACCGTTAAAAAGTTGACCCGACGCAATCCAACGATGGCAGCCAAGTTTGCTGACTTGAACAACGCTCCTGATCAGAAATCGGCCTGAGCCATGCCCTCCAGTCCACGCAACCGCATTGGCGAGGTTTACGGCAAACTCACCGTGGTGCGCGCATCCGAACGGCGAACCAAAGCAGGAAACGCTTTTTGGTGGTGCCGCTGCAGCTGCGGGGCCGAGCGGGAAGTTCCCAGCGACAAGTTGTCGCTGAACACGGCTCGCCGCAAGCCCACCGTGAATGCCTGTGAAACCTGTTCCCGCGAACTNCAAATTGAAGGGGTTTATCGCAAAAACGATCGGGAAGAAAAACAACGCCGCCAAGCAGCGCTGGAAGCCNGATCACAGCTGNAGGGTCAAGTGCCTGATCGCTGGCTTTCCCTGCCGCTCACCGATGCTCACGCACGAGAACTGGGACAAAAACTCTTCTTCCGCGGCACAACTTGCCTGCGTGGACACCTCGCGCCNTACCGCATCAACGGCGGTTGTCAGGCTTGCTCCGGTCAGACCCCATCCGCGGCAAATTCGCCATCAACCAAGCCCAAAGGGTCATAACAGCGGCACCAAAGGCCATCATCGCCAGGAGCTTGGCTTCCATTCAGAGGAAATCGAAATCGTCTTCCGAATCACCGGAAAATGCATTCATCACGAGGGCAGAAAAGGGCACAAATACGGCCGCCATCACAAGTATTTCCACGGGCTTAAGAACAGCTNACTGAACCTAACGGGTTTGACTTTACAAAAAGTCATCAGCACTACCGTCCCGCTGGAGTGAGTTCAAATACTCATTTCTGATCCAGGCATAGGCATTTCACTCCGTTGTCAGCCCAGACGACCGAATCAGACTGAACTGAGTCGGACAACGACGATGCCAAAGGTGCTGAAGGCGGCCTCACAGACGATTCGCAATCTGCTCAAGCCGGCAACTCAACACAGCTTCTCCGAAGACCGGCTGCGCAACGACCGGCAGAGCTACATCGCGATGACGCGGGCACTGGTCGATGCCCAGCTCAAATGGCGTGATGCGGAGCTCAGCTCACGCCTCTGGAAAGACGTGGCCGACCGTGGCATGGATCGCGGCCGCCTGCTTCACCTCATCTACAGCGTTGACGCTCATCACGATGATGTNGCCCTGCAGAACGCCGATACGGCCTATCTGCAGCTGGTTGATCCCAGCGATCCCTGAGGCGGAACTGCTTTAGAGCTCAAACAGAGTGCCCAGCAGCATGGCGGGATGGGTTGACTCCCCTGCCGTGCTGCGTTCGAGCTGAACGGCCATCACGCAGTGGGCCATAAATCGAACGGCCGAAAGAACAGCCAGACCAATGCACAGGGGGCAGTGCGTGAGGGTCAAGACAGGGGCCTGCCGGAGTGATGGACCCATCCCAAAGCAGAAGCCGGGACGCGCCACGATCTCTTCAACAAGCGTCATGCAAGAGACCCATCCCCACCCCGGGCAGGTGGTGGGGGATGGGGTAGAGGGCGGCTGGTAAAGTTGTCGTTTATTGCTCTCTTTCGGGGAACGGATGAGTCAGGTCACTGTCGGCGAAAACGAAGGTATTGAATCCGCGTTGCGTCGCTTCAAGCGCTCCGTCGCCAAAGCCGGCATCTTTTCTGATCTGCGTCGGATCCGTCACCACGAGACCCCCGTTGAGAAATACAAGCGCAAGCTGAAGCAGCGTTCACGCAACCGTCGTCGCTGAGCTCGCACGACACGTCAGCTGCAAACGGGCCCTCGGGCCCGTTTTTTTGTGCCCATCCGTCGCCCTCTTCACGGTGCTGCTCTTTCACGGTGCGCTCTGGTTTTCGCCAGACTTCANAAATGCTTAAGAAGACCAAGACCAGCCAATGGTGTTGATCAATCCTTTTTGCCCGATCAGTGCGGCAAAAATCGCTGGCTTGAAGACCACCGTGGTCTTGCTGTTGGTGTTGTTGATGAAGTCGAAATTGCTGCGAATCAAGATGTCCCTCCTGGGATCTGTTCTTGGATTCGCCATGTTGGTGAGCTTCTTACTCACCACAGGCCTCCTCACTGTGATCACTGGCGGAGCCGTTGCTTACGCCGCCATGCAAAACCGGAGCAACTGAGCCATGCGCAATCGTCTTCCTTTNTTGAGCGGACTTGCATTGGCAACCCTCGGAGTTTCAGGTCTTGCCGGCGGTGGTTTGCTTTGGAATTTTCAGGGCCGCACTCTGGGGCTTGGCAGCACGGTTACGGCATTGGTTCTGCTGGGAATCAGCTTTGTTCTGCTTCGGCCNGAACCACGACTTTCACCCGTTGAAGTCCCTGAAGCCAGCCAGCCGCTCAAATTCAAGGCACCACAGGCATCCTTCCTCGGCCTGATGCTGGCAATCCTCGGCACCTTCGGCATGGCGGGTTCCGGGTTGCTGTGGAANTTTCAGGGTTTGGCCTTTGGACTCACCGGCACCCTCACGGCNGCCGTTGCTCTTTTGCTGAGTCTGGTTTTTCTGTGGCCCCTCGGCACCTCCAAGGCCAAAACATCTCTCAAGACCGAGCCGGTGGAGACCACCGAAGCTGTTTCGGAGAGCGCAGCTCCCGCACAAACCACAGCAGAAGCCATTGCCGAATTGCTGGCAGCCGAACAGCAGCAGCGCCCAGAGCTGACGTTGGTGAATTTCGCTCCGTTGAACCTGTTGCCGGGACAAAGTGTGCCCACAAAGTCTCGTCGCGCAGGCAGTTCTCTTGGTCGTTATCGCTCAATGGCTAACGACCTGTTCAAGAGCTGAAGTCTCTCCAGAGATTGCGAATCTGTCGGTGCCAGGGGGTGATGTTGAGATCAGGGCGCTGAACATTCGACCTGGGTTCATCAACACTGAATCCAGCCTCTTCCATCTCCCGTCTCAGCCGACGGGTGATTGGGATGAGCGCGATTGAAAGCACCAAGGCTGCGAGAAGCAGAAAGGGGAGCAACGACACCAGCCAAATGGTGGCAATCACGGTGATTGCACCTGCCATGACCGTCTTCAGCCATCGCGGCAGGGTTCTGCTCTGTTGACCTGGAAGTTGCTTCATGGCTCAGGACAGTCCGTTCGCTCTTGAGAAAATCCGCTGGAGTTCGCGTTGAAATGCTGTGGCACTGAGGGGTTCCCCCAGGCGCCTGCGTTGGTTGCGCCGAAGCACAGCTCCAATCCAACAAACCTGCAGAACAATCAACAGCGAAGCAATGATCAGAACCGGAGATTCAAGATCATTCCACTGCATCTGAGTTCAGTAACTGGATTGGGGCAGGGTGAAGCCCGACTGCATATGACCAACATCAAGCATCACGTAGGTGAGCCAAATCAGCACTGCTGCAACACCAGCCCCTGCTGCAACCTTTGCCAGAGAACGGCCAATCATCTCGAGCAGGCTGACCTCTTTCATCGCGTTGATCCAACTTCGATGATTCTGACGCGTCTTTCGCCCATACCGTCGCCAGCCATGAAAAAAGCCCCGCGATGGCGGGGCTTTTGAATCTGATCACGCTGGTGTTCAGCGGCTGGCCACGGCTTCTTCCAGAACAGCGGCTTCGCCAGCGGCGAAATCCGTGTCTTCCGCAGCGGAAAACTGCATGTCGGGCTCAAGGCGGCGGGCGATGAGCTCGTCAATGGAAAAGACACCTGGGCCACAGGCGAGAACGGCCACGGCAGCCGCGAAATAAAGGCCAAGAAGCTCCAACAGATAGATGTTGAAGCCCGCTGTGACGATGGCGTGATAAATGGCGACGGAGATGGTCCCGGCGACTGCCAAGGCTCCCATCCGCGTCAGCAAGCCAGTAATCAACAGCCAGCTGCCGATCACCTCCGAGAACGCTGCGACGTAGGAGAGAAGGATCGGGAAGGGCAGATGCAGAGGGCGAACGAATGCATCTGCAAAATTCTCGATATTGGCGAGCTTTTCGTAACCGTGGTGAATCAGCAGCGCGCCGGTGAACACCCGAAGCAGGAGCAGACCGAGATCGCCAGCAATGGGGCGGGTCAGAATGGCGCGAATCACCACAGAACACATCGACTACACACAACTTAANTAAGTTGCGTGTAGCAACGCGGCTTCGCGCCAGGGNGGAGCAAGGAATGGGTACTTCTACTCAGTCGTCNTAGACCAGGCACTCGGGCTCATCGGGGTTCTGCTCGCAGAACAGCTCAAGGGGTGAGGGGTCATGGGGATCATCAGGAAATTCCTTCTTGTGATCCAACAGCCACTGCAGCTCCTCCGTGAGATGACGCACCTTGCCTTCGTTGTGCTCAGACAGGGCCTTAAGGAACTCCTCCTGGTCCTTCTGGATGTGCTCGTCAATCGTTTTCATGACTGAAACTGTCATCTGGCTGACATTCGGTTGTTAGCGAAGACCACCCCGATCGATCAGTCGGTAGATCTACCTTTGTGGCCGAAACCACACAACAGATCCGCTCCGGGCCCCATCACGTCCTGTGACACCACAGTGGCCATTGGACGATGGCCGCAGGAAAGTCAGGTTGGCTGATGTTGAGTGGATGCAATTTTCCGAACGCAGCGTTCTGACGGGGCTGCTTGTCTTCGCCGTAGGCGTTGTGGTGGGAATCGGNATTGGCTCAGCCAGTGCTGTTGCCGCCCTNACCCAAGGCGCACCTGACGTTCTGCAGAGTTGGTCGGGGGTGGTTGCCCTGCCGTGAAGGTTGACGGGACAGCCTTTCCCGCCTATCAGAAGCGCAGATCGGGTGAGTCGCGCGATGCTGTCAGATGAGCGGCAGATTTTTAGCCGTGACAAAAAGCCACTGCGCCAATTCCTGAAACGGCTTCAACGCTTTTTGTTCGGATAATCAACGCGTTCCAACACTGATATTCCCTGCGCCAATCAACTGTTCAAGCCGTGCAGTGAGTTTCCGTTCGGTTCGATCAAATTGCTCCTGATGGCCGGCCACATAGGCAAGCTCTTCACTGGTGATCACCTGGTGGGTGACGGCATCAAGGTAGATCTGAACCAGGGACATCCACAGCGGCATCAACCGACGGCCATCCTGGCAACACTGGAACGCAAACGGTGAATCGGGCCACGCGGAACTGAGCTATGGATCGAGAGACCATTCAGAGCCTGATCAAGCAATGCAGCTTGGGGCTGTTCGATCTGGCCTGTGCCGTCAGCGGACACCCAAGCTGGGATCTCAATCTGCCTGTGGGAGTGATCGATGCACGACGCTCCAAACCAAAGCTGATGGTGAGTGCCATCGGCACGATCAACTCAACCCTGAAGGCCTCATCCACCATTGCCCACCCGTTGATGGTGCGCCTGTTCGAACGGTTCGAAGACGTGGGTCTGGAACAGGCGCTGACGGAAATGAAACGTGGTGAGGATGGGGAGGCGTTCTGCGAGGTCTGGCAGGCCTACAGGGATGAACGCCGTTGTGGTGATGCCCCGATGTGGAGCATCGAAGACGCCACAGCCTTTGTGGTGCAGTCCCGCGAGGCTCACGCTGATCGTGAAGTGGCCTGCGTCGCCATTCTCCCGGGGGATCCCCACCGCATCGTCACCTTTTCAGTTCCCATCGCCTTCCTGACACGAGATTGAGTGTGTCCGAACTGCTGATGCAAATCGCCCTGCTGGGCATCGCCATTGGCGCCAATGCCCTCTCGGCTCTGGCGGGAGGGGGAGCAGGACTGGTGCAACTGCCCGCCCTCATCCTTCTGGGCCTTCCTTTCTCCATGGCATTGGCCACCCACAAGGTGGCCAGTGTTGCGCTGGGGCTGGGAGCGAGTGGGCGTCATTGGCGTGCCAGCAGCCTTGACCTGAAACGCTCAGCGCTGGTGTTGGCGGCCGGTCTTCCAGGTGTGTTTGTGGGAGCCAGCATGGTTCTTGCGCTGCCCGATCAAGTGGCCACCGCGAGCCTTGGGCTGCTGACCCTGGGGCTGGGGGTTTATTCGGCTCGGAAACCGGATCTGGGGACGACAGACCAGCCCTACCCGCTGACAGCCCGCACCGTTGGGCTTGGCAGTTGCGGGCTGTTCATCATTGGCGTTCTCAACGGTTCCCTCACCTCAGGCACGGGGTTGTTCGTCACCCTGTGGCTGGTGCGCTGGTTTGGGCTGAGCTACGCCAGAGCCGTTGCNCACACCCTGGTGCTGGTGGGCCTGGGGTGGAATGGCACCGGGGCGCTGGTGCTGGGTTTGAGCGGNGAAATCCGTTGGGACTGGCTTCCACCGCTGGTGCTGGGTTCNCTGATCGGAGGCTTCCTGGGGGCCCACTATTCCCTGGTGAAAGGAAGCCGCCTGGTCAAACAAGCCTTCGAGATCTTGGCGCTGCTGATGGGCGGATCACTCCTGATCCGCAGCCTCTGAATCGGCATCTGCAAGGAAACGCCCCGAAAACCGCGTGGCCAACACCACTGTTGCGGCCCCGTAGGCGATGAACGTCACCGCCTGNCCAGAGCTGGCCGTTTCGTAAACCTCACCCGTCAGCAGCATCCAGTCCATCAAGGACGCCACCGTTCCCCAGATCACCACCCAGACGGACACGTAGGCAACACCGCGGAAGGTCCGATTCACAAGGCCANGGNTCGAGCGAACCCGACGCTAGGGGAAGTCGCTCGAACGAGGAAGGCCTGCGGCTCCCGTAATGTCGCTGATTGAACCGGTTGAGGGGATGCCGAAGAAACGCCGCAAGCTCAACAAAGAGATGGAAGCGGAGATGGCCGCTGCCAAGCGGAAGATTGAGTTGGTGGGCGCGCTGATCAATGACATCCGCGATGAGGACATCCAGGGTGAGTATCTCGGCGCTTTCACACAAATCCGCAGCGCCGTGGTGAATCTGATCGCGAAGTACACAACGGACGGTTTCTGCGAAGAAACCGAGGGCCTGCTGGCGCTCTACAAGGGTTTGATTCAGCAGTTTGAAGAGGAGTACGAGCTTTAAGCGGTGCTCGAATTAGTTGTCATCTGCACAGGCGACAACAGATCGACCCCCTAAATTTGGAGTCGTTTTAGTCCCTCCATGCCTCTTCGAGAGACCAAACCTCAGGTGTCACCGCTGCGCCTGAAGGTCACCGTGTTGATCGCAGGCTTCGGGCCACTACTCGCCATCGGCCTTTGGCTTCAGTCCAAAGGATTCTTTAATTGACCTCATGAAACTTTTTTTCACAACTTTTGGCTTCCTGTCCTTTGGACTGTTCGCCAGCGCAAGCTGGGCCGAGACAGTCACCTTGACCCTCCGAAACGGCGACACCATTCACGGTGAACTGCTCGAGCGCAGCTCGGATAACGGAGTCACAGTTATTGACCACCCCCAGCTGGGGCGGCTTGAACTTACTGCAAATGAGCTCAAACCACCCCAGCCGAAACCTTTATGGAAAAGCTCAGTCTCAGCAGGCTTGGTCGGCAACGACAAAGATGGCGACACAGATTTGACGTTAAACTTAACCGGAAAAACACGCTTTGAGGATGAAAACCAGAGCCTGTCCATGAGTGGCAGTTTCAATTCCAAACAGTCCAAGAAATCAGGTGAACCACGAAAATTTGAGACTGAAAAAGGATCTGCGCAAATCCGATACGATAAGCCTTTAGCATCTAAATTCGATTTATTTGCTGAAACCAATTACCAATACAATGGAACAAATACTGTAGGGGTGAACAATGTCGATCAAACTTTTGGTTTGGCATACCCATTGATCGAATCTGAAACTACAGAGCTCAAGTTGTCCGTGGGGCCTACGGCCAAATGGCAGGGAGGCGGGAAAGGCTGTTCAAGTGATACATATTGCGGCAATACTTATGGAGGCGGAAGCATCATCGCGAATCTGCGCTGGAATCCAATTCCATCCCTTCAATTCGACCTTAACAACAAGTTCACACCAGTCTTTGCTACAGAGGTAAAACCCTCGAACACGTTCACTACTGATATCCGCTATTACCCTGTAAAAGGCAGCAAGATGTTCACAACATTGCGGTATCAATCGGTCTACAACAGCATGAGTAAACCAGAAGTTAGCAGCACAATCTCAGCTCAGGTGGGCACAGAGTTCTGATGACAGCATCACAAACGTTTCAACCTTTGCTGAACGCAGATCAGATCCGTGCCTTGTTCACCAAGCCGTACGGCACTCCCGGCCCCACAGCTGCGCAATGGAAGGCCGTCTACGCCGACGACGTGCACTTCACCGATCCAACCCAGGAACGGCAGGGGGTCGACGCCTACATCCTTGCCCAGGACGGTCTGATGCAGCGCTGTGATGACGTTTTCCTGGAAACGGAGTCGGTGGTGGTGAATGGTGNAACAGCCTTTGTTGAATGGCGCATGGGCCTCAAGATCAAAGGAATTGAGTTCATCTACCCGGGAGCGACCCGACTCAGCTTCAATCCAGACGGAAAGATCGGAGACCACCGCGATTACTTCGATTTTGTCGGCCCCACGTTTGCTCCGGTGCCCGTNATTGGTGGACTGGTGCGGTGGCTCTACAAACGCTTCGTTGCCTGAACCACGGCCCCAGGGCCATCTGTTGATCGGCCCACCGGGCAGCGGAAAGTCCACTCTCGCGGCGATCCTCGCTCCGCTTCTGCCTGCACAAGTGATCTCCACTGACGCTCTGAGAGAGCAGCTGTGGGAGGACGCGAATGTCCAGGGCCCTTGGTCTGAATTGGAGCCCCACCTGCATGGGGCCATCGACCGCGCCATTGCTGATGGCGACAACGTGCTTGTGGATGCAACCCATGCGCAGCGGGACTGGCGCCAACGGTTGATGCACCGAAGCATGGGGGGCCAACACGCTCAATGGACCGGCTGGTGGTTGCAGACACCGTTGGATCAGTGCCTGGTCTGGAACCGCTCCCGTCAACGATCCGTTCCAGAAACCGTGATTCGTGCNATGCACTTCAGGCTGAGCAGTTGCCCTGNCAGGCCCNAACTCAGCGAAGGATTCACAGGCTTGATTCGCCTCAATCCCGCCGGCTCACACCTGAACACTCAGATCCACAGGGCCCTCAAGACCATCCTTGGTCCCTCGCCATGAAGAANGGTGAGCAGGTCATGCAGCCCCGGTGGAGTCCCATCAACGTGATTCCAACCACATCCGTGTCATGACGCTCGGCGAACTCTTTCTCGAAGCCATGTCCACCGGCGTGATCACCAACGGCGAGATGGCGTGGGTAACCACCCGCCAGGATCAATTCACACGAACTGAAGAGGCTGTCGCTCAACGGCTGGGCCGGTTGATCGACGAAGGCACGATTCAGCTGGGTTGTCGCATGCCCATGGCCTGATTGCAGGCCTAGTGATGGTGCTTGCGTCGCCGCGAATGACGACGCATCCGCTTCACCAAGCGGCCGCTGACGGAGCGGCTTTCAGCACACTCGAGCTGATTCCAACGCCATCCCAGCCAGGACAGCAGCACGACGATGGCAACGGCGATCAACCAACCCACGGGGACAACGGCTTAGGAGAACAACGCAGGAGACACAGGCTTCTGCAGCCCTGCTCTTTCCCATCGTCGATGCAACAGGTGGGGATGCAGTCCAGGCAAGCCTGAACCGACTCAATGCGTTGTAGACCTGCCAACGCACCGCTGTTGCGCCTTCACCGCTCAGGAGTAAAGGGCGCACGTTTCAGCGCTGACCGTCCTGATCGAGGCTGAACTCAAGCAAAGCTGCCGTGAGCAAGGTCTTCATCGACTGCAGGGCCTCCTGCTCCCTGGGATCTGGCCCCCCGGGCCATTTCTCAAGGTGAAAGCTCACCGAGCGGTGGAGCAGGCGAACAGCTTCAAGGTCCAGATCGAACTGGAGGGTGGGGTGAGGTTCACTCATGACCCCATTCTCCCCAACACCCCGTTGACAGCCCACAAGTGGAGGAGTAGTACACACTTACCAATCANAAGATCAGCATGGGCNNNGTCAACGCNCCNCCGNCAANCGCCTGGCCGCCGATGGGANCAGGNCAGCTCCGACCCAGCCGGTGCCTGATGGTGTGCCTCACCTGCCAGCACTTTCAGCACACCCTTGCTGAGGCAGGGGTCACCCAGCCGGCCTGCGCACACCACCAACAGCGCATCCCCCAAGGGGCACACCTCACCCACCGCTGCCACCAATGGATGCAACGGCTGGAGAAGGAGATCGGCTGGTGTCCTGAAGGAGCCTGATTCGCTGCCCAACCTTCAAAGCCAACGCAGCAACAAAAAGCCCCCTCCGAGGAGGGGGCTTTCCGATTCAGTTGATCTGAATCGTTTTTGCTGTTCTGAATTGAACAGATTGATTCCAGATCAACCGATGGCAGGAGCCTGCAGAGCCACGGGAGTGGACTCAGCAGCAGCCAGGTCGAGGGGGAAGTTGTGAGCATTGCGCTCGTGCA
>FUFK010045715.1_pt1 | contig 16185 bp, 18 predicted proteins | sample 1021851 | NCBI WGS metagenome assembly FUFK01 (sample SAMEA51879418, study PRJEB19060) | metagenome | reverse complement strand
AAAGAAAAATAAGAGAAGAAGTGCCAGAAGATATCCGTATTACTATTACGACCCGTTTTATGATGATGCAATGTATCAAGGAGATAGATCTATTTTGAGGTTGACTCTCTACGATGCTGAAAACGGTGATCCATTATGGACTGGAATAAGATCAACTCAATACGTTGATAAAGAGCTTAGACTGAATCAAGAGCAAATCTCAAAATACGTGCAAAGTTTCTTATCNGANCTNGTAAANTAGGGCACCAGCCAAGNACTACTNANTTTTCCTTTAGCANCCCANNCAAATTTACACCTTCTATGNCCTTGTCNTTGTAAATAAAGGAACTCTANGGTGTGATAGGCGACTTCTATGGTACAAAAGTTAGCATACCCATCTTCGAGCTTGATATCTTTTATGTGAAAGTCATAAATTTCTGGTTTCTTAGCTTTTTGGCTTGACCCATCTTTTACTGANTAGCATTTCTTTGAGATTGCTTGAGATTCATTCCAAGCCTTTAAGCTTTTTTTATTTNGATGATTTATTGTNGACNTNCCNNTTAACCNTATTTGAGTTTTTAAAGCTGGATCATATCCGATGATCGACGTTTTTGGATTATCAATGAGTTCTTGGATCTTATCAGAGCGAAAATCGGAGTGAAATCTAATCTTTCTCTGCGAAGCATTATGATCACGAAGCACCATTACCCTCGATGAAATATTCTGATCTGCAAAAGTNCTAATAATTGGAGTGTGAAACAAAGATTCTCTGTTTTTGACAGCATCTTTGAGCAAAAAATTTGCTCTTTTAAGTATTTCACTCTTATTGTTGTAGTTCATATCACCAGTCTAATCTAAGTTTATTCACAAGAGTAATTTTTGCTTTAGAATACTACTTATGAGTCANCCTACAAGAATNCCGCCNAGACGAAAATCGAAGGGCGATGGCCAATTTATGTTCAGTGCCTTACTGATAGTAATTGTTATTGCCTGTCTTTTAGGNATGTATTTCTATATTGAGGAGCAAAAAANTTCCAANAGTGAAGCTCTAGCAGCAGTTGGTGAAAAAATTGAGGTTATAGAAGGAAANCTCTCGATTACTAATGAGGATTCTGAACAAAATATGGAGACCATGACTGATCAAATAGCTTTTTTAGATAAAGAGGTGAGAAAACTTTGGGGCCACAGAAAGGGTTATCTTGATAACTTTAAAAAACAAGAAACTAAGTCTTCACAAAATGAAAAGAATTTGCAAACTCTAAAAGCAGTTTCGACTGGACTAGAGGATCAGCTGTCCTCTATTAATCAAAAAATTCAATTAGCAGAAGATTTACAATTAAAAATTACTCTGCTTACCAACGAGTTAAATAAACAAAAACAAGTAATAGAAACCAATCAGTCATCTATTGATGCTGTCGATTCTTATAGGATTCAAAATAATCAAAAAGTTGCCGATGTCTTAAATAGGCTTAATGGTTTAACAAGAGATTTGCAGGCAATTGAAACTGAACTCAAAGCAATAAAGGAGGAGGGGAGTAATGAACAGTCTCCTTAATGAAACTTTTTTTAAGATATTTTTAGTTATTTGTTTAATACCAGTAGCTATATTAGTTGGTAAAGCTTTTCTACTGCTTTCACCAATTCTTTTTTGGGTTNTAGGNTATATGGCNTTTAAAAAGGGNAATCAAAACGAAACAATNATGTGGGTTATTTTTGCCGTTTTNGGTTTAATCCTNGCCTTTGTCATATAGAATAAGCAATCTACCGGGGATGTGGTGGAACTGGCAGACACGCTGGATTTAGGTTCCAGTGCCGTAAGGCGTGGGGGTTCGACTCCCTCCATCCCTACCAATTTTGTTAAAATAAAATTATGAAAGACGAAGANTTAATGAAATTAAGTGAGCATTTTTTTGAGAAGTGTCCAACAGAAGCCAGGAATTTTTTCCACCAAATCCTTGCTAAGCTGGATGAAATTGAAAAGAAGCTTGAGAATTTAGAATCTAAATAAGTTACGAAAATTTCTTACTATTGCGCGATTCTGCCATTGATATCAAACTCTTTTAGAAAATTCCAGATTTCATCAGCAGCGATAATATCGTAATCGTTTAGATCTGTTGGCCAATCATGGGCTATTTGATCCATTAGGAATAGCTGAACATCAACATTATTCAAACAGCCATAATACCTATAGAGTGAGCCTCCATAACCATCATCATTGAGATCAGGAAGAACAAAAATAGTTTCTTGATCACAGGCGTTATAGTTTTTCCAATAATCTATCATATCGGTCAGAGGTGTAGAGCGCCCATTACCATCGATTGGAACAACCGTATCATCTACGCCATGAATATGAACTATGGCAGTAGGTTGATTGGGACTACAAGTCTCATAAGTATTTGGTGTCATGGANCCACCNACAGANGCNACNCCNGCNATTCTNTAACCTAAATTACAGGCTANNTGNTAGCTCATTTTNCCCCCATTTGATTTGCCNGTNGCATANACTCTGCNTANNTNNATTTGATATTCNNNATANGCCCAATCNATNANGCTNGAGATAAANTCNATGTCATTAGCNGGACTTTCACTCGTCCANCCACTNTCATTCCAATGNGGNTGNCCTGTNCTTGGNAGNATAGANCCTTGNGGATANATNACAANAAAATNNTCNNNATCNGCNAANGANTGAAATCCNGAATAACCNAAAAAATCNAGNGCTTGTCTTCTATANCCATGNAGATTGAATANNAANGGTNCGAGTGTAATAGGAGTATTTAAANNNTCTAGGAACNTANANATAGAACTCTCTATCAAGATCAAGATGCTNTACGGTACAGTATTTTAAATTGGGNTANTCTGTTGNTGAACAGCTAGGAGCGTTNTTCACNGGTGGNGGNGTAACTATTGGAGTTNTNATTTCTTCNGAAGTNCCGCNACTTCCTCCGCCACANCCNNNNAANAANATAANTGANANCATNNATAATNTTTNANATNTTTTNATNNTTTNTTTCATAANANGNGATNTGATTATANCAATNAATTTGACTGNAATTTAAATATTTANGAGGATANGNATTATGNATANNTTTTTNAACATACTNACNTATGCAATTGGNCTTCTTTTTNTATTTAANGGACTNATGTGGCTCANTAGCCCANCAGATATNGCNTCAANTCTNGGAATGCCATTATTAACNGGTCACGGTNTAAGNACACAAATNGGNGANTTAGCNAGNTTCTTTTTAGTTGTTGGNATTTTTNCNTTNCTNGGTGCTTANACCAAAAAAACNNATTGGTTNTATGCACCTGCAGCTTTAGTNGGTTTTGCNGCNNTNTCANGAATNATNGCNTACCTTGCTCATGGTGCTGCTNTATCGACNGATAAAATANTGGTCGAAGTTNTTGTNATGNGTATNTTATTNTTNGNTGNGAAGANAAGTTAGATCCAAGTTATTTNGNTTTGATCTTATTATTATCATAGGANTGATGCCGACCAACCTTAAAGCNTCTTAAAGATGCNTGTTTTGTTTTTCGGCCGCGCACTCTTTTCTTCCANACCAAAAANGACCCTGAATTTAATTCTTTTTGCATTAGTTTCTTNACNCCAGCTTGNTCTAAATCAAATTCTTGTTTGATGGCTTCAAANGGAGTTCTNTCCTCCCATGCCATTTCAATGATTCTGGATATTTCTTCCCGATTAAAATTATGCATTTAATTGAATTAAAGTAGTTTCTCTCATATATATAAATATATGAAGTATCTTGTAGCTGGTTCAACAGGTTTAATTGGAAAAAACCTAATTAATATTCTTTCGGCAAATAATGATGTAATTGCACTTGCTCGAAGAAATTATCAATTTCCAAAAAATGTAGAGCAGCTTATCTTAGATTACGATAAAAATTATGAGCTGCCTAAAGCTGATCACTTATTTATTTGTCTTGGATTTCCTGTGGAATTACTAGATCTAATTATTATGCGACGATCTGTAAAAAAATTATTTTATAAAGTTGATTATGACTATGTTTGTAATCTAGCAGAACAAGCAAAATCAAGTGGTATTGAAAATATATCAGTTATTTCTTCGGTAGGAGCACATGCTAAATCCTTTAACTATTACTTAAAAACCAAAGGCCTAATGGAGCAAAAACTTAAGAATTTAAATTTTAAAAAATTGAATATATTTCAACCTAGTCATTTGCTTGGAGAGAGAGACAAGCCTCAAGGACATGATGTTAAGCTTTTCGAGGATATAACAAATTTTTCTGGACAGTTTCTTTTCGGACCACTTAAGAAATTTAAAAATGTTAAAGCTGAAGAAATCGCTCAATTGATGGCCAAAAAATCTAGTGATAGTAGCAACGGCATCAACATATATACTAGACTAGATATATGACAATACTTAGAACATCTGAAGAGAGATTTAATGGTTTAAAGGATTTTGATTTTGAACCAAATTATTTTGAAGTTTGTCACGGAGAAGACAAATTAAGAATGCATTATTTAGATGAAAATCCATCATCTAAAGATGTAGTGCTTTTGTTGCATGGGGAACCATCATGGTGCTATTTGTATCGAAAAATTATTCCGCACCTTGTTGAAGCTGGGAAGAGGGTAATAGCACCTGATTTAATTGGGTTTGGAAAATCAGATAAATATAAAGATAAAGATGCCTACACGTATGCAAACCATATTGATTGGACTTCTCAATTATTTGATCACTTACAACTGGATAATATAATTTTATTTGCTCAAGATTGGGGAGGNTTAATNGGTTTAAGAATACTAACTGCCCAGCCAGATAAATTCAGTGGACTTATTGTATCTAATTCAGGATTGCCAGTAGGAATTGGGGCGACCGAAGGCTTTAATCAATGGTTAAATTACAGTCAAACAGTTGAGGATTTTAATTGTGGCAAGATTGTCTATCAAGGCAGTATGAAAAAGCTTGATGAGGCAGAAATAGCTGCCTACAATGCGCCTTTCCCGGATGAAACTTATAAAGCCGGTGCAAGAGCATTTCCATTACTTGTGCCAATAACTGACGGTCATGACCAAGTGAAAGAAAATATTGAAGCTTGGGAAGTTTTGAAAACTTTTACGAAACCTACTCTAGCAATTTTTGGTGAATACGATATGTCTTTTAGAGATCAAGATAAATATATCATTGAAAAAATTCCAGGAGCGAAAGGGTTGAATCATAGGTGGATTGAAGCCGGACATTTTTCACAAGAAAACCAACCTGAATTGATTGCTAAAGAAATAATAAACCTAGTTTAGAAATAGTCAGGCATTTCTCTTAAAGCTTCCTTGCCCCAAAAAATTTGGTTGTGAAGAAAGAATGTTGGAACACCAAATGCACCAGCACTCACGGCATCTTCAGTATTTTTGATTAGTTTTTGCTTAACTTCTGGTTCTGAAGTTCTTTCAAGAATTTTTTCGCCACTGAGCCCAGATTTATTTAAATGATTAATAAGAATTTCTGTATCTCCCATATCTTTTTTGTCTTCCCACATGCCTGCAGCAATACAGTCTATGTACTCAATTAAAAAACCTTCTTCCTGAGCAACTAAAGCCCCTCTTTGCATAGTTAAAGTATTAATTGGAAAATGAGGATTTAAGCAAAATTTTGTTAATTTATGTAACTCGACAAAACGTTTTATTTCTACATCAAAGTAATTGAATTTATTTGGAATCTCAGCATTAGCGATCATAGGGGGCTGGTTATTGGATAGCTTATGAATGCCTCCCAACAAACAAATTTCATAATTAAATTTAACCGAATATTTTTTTTCATAGTTAGGTATTACTTTGTGACAGAGATAGCCATTAGGGCTAGCGATATCAAATAAAAATTTAATGGTAACCATATCGGAATAAGTAATTTAATATTATCTTAAGATTAAATTATAAATAGAAGAATATTTTGAAAAAAGGATCAGTAATAATTATTGGAGCTGGACCAGGTTTGGGCTCAAGCTTGGCTAGAAAATTTGCTAAAGAAGGTCATCATGTCTTTGTTGTAAGAAGGGAACGAAATGCGTCAGCATTGGACGAGCTTTGCAATGAAATCGAAAGTAGTGGCGGAAATGCTACAGCTATTCCAACCGATGCTCGGGATGAAGAGCAAGTTATAAATTTATTTTCCAAGATAAGTGAACATGGTCAGATTGACTGTGTAATTTTTAATATTGGTGCAAATGTTTTCTTTCCAATCAAAGAAACAACTGCCAGAGTGTTTAAAAAAGTTTGGGAAATGGCTACCTTTGCAGGTTTTTTAGTTGGTCGAGAATCAGCTAAACACATGAAAAATAACGGTACTATCATTTTCACAGGTGCTACAGCTTCAGTTAGAGGGAGTTCTGGCTTCAGTGCTTTTTCATCCGCTAAATTTGGTTTAAGAGCGCTCGCTCAGTCGCTTGCGAGAGAGCTAGGACCACAAGGAATTCACGTTGTTCATACAATCATTGATGGAGCCATTGACCATCCATGGATTGAAGAAAATTTTCCAGAAACTTACAAACTTAAAGAAGTGGATGGTATTTTAAATCCTGATCAAATTGCTGAAACATATTACAATCTACATTTACAAGAAAAATCAGTATGGACACATGAAATTGATTTACGTCCCTACATGGAAAAATTTTAATTATGAGTAAAGAAGTAAAAGAATTTTTTTCAACTTACAGTGACTTTGTGACTAAAGTCACAAGTGAACCAAGCCTTGATCTTGAAGCTCTCAAAACTAGCTTGAAAAATATAGACGAAAAGTCTCCAATTGAGTCTGCCAGACTATTGACTGCTGCTTTGGGTTTAGGAAGTGAGTCAGGTGAATTTGTTGAAATAGTAAAAAAAATGTTTCTTCAAGGTAAGCCGCCTTCAGAAGACAATATTTTCCATATGAAAAGAGAACTTGGGGACATTATGTGGTATTGGGTTACAGCATGTGCAGCCCTCAAGCTCGATCCTTTTGAAGTAATTAGTGAAAACCAACAAAAACTTGAAGCACGGTATGGAGAAAAGTTCGCAGTTCAGAGAAGCGAAATCAGAAAAGAAGGCGATTTATAAATTAATCTAAAACCTCAATCTCAAAATATAAAAACAGCAAACTTAGGATAGAAAGTTTATAATTAATAAGGGCTAGAATATGGTTATCCATAGGAGTGAAAGTTGCAAAAGAAAATCTCTTTAAGCGATAAGTATGAAAAAAGGGAAGGTAAAATTTTCCTCACTGGCATACAAGCACTTGTTAGGCTTCCTTTAATACAAAAAGACCTCGATGCCCAAAATAATCTCAATACTGGAGGATTCATCTCTGGTTACAAAGGCTCACCACTAGGTGGTTACGATCTAGAACTAAGCAAAGCTCAAAAATATTTAGATGAGAAAAATATCTTCCATCAGCCTGGTTTAAATGAAGAACTCGGAGCTACTGCAGTTTGGGGTGCGCAACAGGGCGAATTTAAACAAAGAGGAAAAAAGGATGGCGTATTTGGAATATGGTACGGAAAAGGTCCAGGCATGGATAGAACAATGGATGTATTTAAACATGCAAATGCTGCAGGCTCATCAAAATACGGAGGTGTGCTAGCCATCGCAGGTGATGATCATGCTGCAAAGTCGTCAACGTTACCTCATCAATCTGATCATAACTTTATGAGTGCATTTATGCCTTACCTTTATCCTTCAGGTGTCGATGAAATTGTTAAATTTGGACTGCTAGGAATAGCTATGAGCAGATACAGTGGCTGTTGGACAGGTTTTAAAATTGTTTCCGATGTTGCAGATTCAGGAAAAAGGTATGATACAGCGTTAGAAAAATTCCCAATAATTATTCCAGATGAAAGCTTTCTAGGAGAATATAAAGATCTTCCCAGAAACATACTCTATTCTGATACACCCAGAGAACAAGATTATAGGTTGCAAAGAGCAAAAGGATTTGCAGCACAAGAATTTGTGAGAGCAAATAATATAGATGTGTCTATGTGGAAAAGCGGTAATTCTAAAATGGGAATAATAACCGCTGGAAAATCCTACAACGATGTTAGAGAGGCATTAAGGTGGTTAGACATTGACGAGACTAAGGCAAAAGAACTTGGTATTTGTATTTATAAAGTTGGTATGCCATGGCCATTAGAACCTCATGGAGTTAGAGAGTTTTGTGAGGGTTTGGATACTGTTTTGGTAGTTGAAGAGAAAAGAGAACTTATAGAGCATCAAGTAAAATGGCAATTATACAACTGGAAAGAAAGTGTCAGACCGACGGTAATAGGTAAACAAGATGAATTTGGAAATTGGTTATTGCCAGCTGAAAATGATTTGCCTTTACAAACTATTGTAGAAGCAATTTCAACTAGACTTCATAAAATAACAGGTGACTCTGATTTACTAAACAATCTTGAATGGTTTAGAAAACGAAATGAAAAACAAAGTAATTTAGAAGCACCAATAATCAGAAAACCATTTTTTTGTTCAGGGTGTCCTCATAATTCATCTCTAAAGGTCCCAGAAGGCAAAAGAGCATTAGGTGGAATAGGGTGCCATTACATGGCTGTTGACTCGATAGAAAGTACAGAATTTTTTACCCAAATGGGGGGAGAAGGAACGCCGTGGATAGGAATTGCACCTTTTTCTCATGAAAAACATGTATTTGCAAACTTGGGTGACGGCACATACAAACATTCTGGCATTTTAGCTATCAGGGCTTCGTTAGATGCAAATGTGAATATAACCTACAAAATTCTTTACAATGATGCGGTCGCAATGACTGGTGGGCAAGAGATTGGTTCTAACTGGGATGTTGAAGGAATAGTAAAACAAGTTCTAGCGGAAGGAGTAAAAAAAGTCTCAATCTTGTCCGAGGATCCTAAAAGATACAACCAACTAGTGAACAGTGAAGTTAAAAGCCTGCACAGAGATGCGATCATTACCGAACAAGAAGAGTTGAGCCAATATGAGGGAGTGAGTGTTCTAATCTTTGATCAGACTTGTGCTGCTGAAAAGAGGAGAAGAAGAAAAAGGGGCTTGATGGAAGATCCAAAAAAAAGAGTAGTCATAAATAAAGATGTTTGTGAAGGTTGTGGCGATTGTTCTGTTCAGTCAAATTGTGTCTCTATAGAACCCTTAGAAACTGAATTAGGGAGAAAAAGAAAAATTAATCAATCGAACTGCAATAAAGACTACTCATGCATTAAAGGATTTTGCCCATCTTTTATAACAGTGGATGCAGAGATTAAAAACAATACTGAATTTAAAGATCTTGGAGAACTACCAGGGCCACAACAAAAAACCAATCAGGACATTAATAATATTATGTTGACGGGAATTGGCGGTACTGGAGTTTTGACTATATCTGCCATCCTGGCATATGCAGCACACTATGAGGGCAAAGATTCATCGGTTCTAGATATGACAGGCCTAGCGCAGAAAGGTGGAGCAGTATGGTCGCACATAAAAATATTTGAAAAAAATAATAAGCCTTATAGTCAAAAAATTTCACCTGGTTCGGCTAATGTTTTATTAGCCTGTGATGGAGTAGTGGGCACGAAGCCTGAAATTCAAGAGGTAATTTCCCAAGAAAAAACAATCACGGTTTTAAATAGCAACAGTGTACCAGTAGCTGATTTTATAACCCAAAGAGATATAGATTTTAAAAATAACGATGTTTTTCATATGCTTGAAAACACCACTAAAAAAATTATTTCAAATATTCCAGCAATTAGTATTTCAGAAAAATTATCTGGTGATGCTATAGGTACGAACATGTTGATGTTAGGTAGTGCTTATCAAAATGGTTTGATTCCTTTAAAGGCTGAAAATATTTTTAAAGCAATAGAGCTGAATGGTATTGGCGTAGAAAGAAATCTATACAACTTTAATCTAGGAAGGCTATATACAATTAATCCAAATCATGAAATTTTTTCATTCTTATCCGAAAATGAAGTAAAGGAGTTAAATTCAATCGAACTTTTCGAAGATCGCTTGGAGCGCATTAAAATTTATGATGAAAGGCTGGTCGAAGATTTTAAGAAAGATAAAAACCTCATTGATCTGATATTGTCTCAGGAAGCTGATACTGAGAATATTACAAAAGAGGCAATTAAAGAGCTATATAGGGTTTATGCAATTAAGGATGAGTATGAAGTTGCTAGAATGCACCTTGAAAGCACCGCAAAAATCTTGGATAACACTTTTAATTCTTGGAATAATCTCAAGTTTTATTTATCTCCGCCAATAATCTCATTCATCAAAGATAAAAGAACACAAAGACCGATAAAGATTGCGATCCCAGGGTATATAGCATTGCCAATTTTTAGAATTCTTAAGTCGATGAAGTTTTTAAGAGGTACTTTTTTTGACCCACTTAGTTTTTCACAAGATAGAAAACAAGATAAAGAGCACAAAGAAATCTTTAGAAATAAACTTGTTGAAATACACAATCTTATTACTGGCACTAAGGGAAAAAAATTATCGGAATTAATTGAAGTTTCAAAAGAAGTCAAAGGATATGGGCCTGTAAGAGCAGCTTCCTATGAAATTTTTAAGGCCAGAATTAACTTTCATGATAAAAAAAGCCCAAGGATATTTAGTCGCTTTTTTAGGTTTCAAAGCAAAACAAAAATTCCAGTAAAAAAACATAAAGCTCAAAAAGAAAATAGAGCAGAATGAAAAAAGTATCAGATAATTATTACGTTTCAGCACAGATAAGTGAAGAAGATCTGGATGGTCTTAAAAATGAGGGATTCAGTTTGGTAGTTTGTAATAGGCCAAATGGTGAAGAGGAAAATCAGACTGATTTTGAGCTTATCCAAAAGCGATGTGAGTCCATAGGATTAACATTCATAAATTTGCCTATGATTCCTGGTGATTTGCAATCTGAACTAATACTCGAAACCAAAAAAATTCTAGACTCAAATAAAAAAACTTTAGCTTATTGCAGAACAGGAACAAGATGCATAAATCTTTGGGCTTGTGCGAATGTGTTTAAAGAAAAGGTTGATAAAACTATTAATATCGGAACTGAAGCAGGGTACGATCTTGATCATCTGAGACCAGTATTGGATGCTATTCGCTCTAGTTCTTCTTAAACAGAAGAACAAACCAGACAATTGGAATGACTAGCAAACACCCAAAGGTAATGTTTAAGGCAAGCATTAGAGGAAAATCTACTATTGCTCCAAGAAAATCTGATAAGGAGTTTCCAATCAAAGCACCGTATAAAGCTCCATTGACTCCTGAGCCTTTAAAATATTTATCAATGTCTATGCCGAGCACAGTAGCAAAAGCTAGCACCCCATTATCAATAAGACCATAAATTATCCCGTCAGGCATTAGAAAATTCTCTTTTTCATTCTTTTCAGGGTTATGGATAAAAATAGGAAATAAACGACTTCAAATGCCGTAAAGCCTAACAAAAATGCAGATGTAAACTCGCCATAAATAAAAGTTATGATTCTGCCTAGAAGAATGCCAGAAATTAAAAACAGTAATATTTGAAAAAATATTTCTTCATGTTGAGGTTTGAGCAATGCATAAAGAGCCGAAAGACCCACTAAAAAGTTGATGCCTCCATAGACAGATCTAATTTCCGCTGAACCGAGATTAGAAGTCATGCTTAAACCAACATCATCTACATACGAAGCTGGATCAAATAGAGCCCAGCCACCTAGCCAGCCATACATCAGTGCAGTGAACAGTAAAAAAAGTTTATTTATCATTACTCATTATTTTTAGTTAGTAAGTCTATATTACCACCTGTTGCCATAACATTGTCAGTGAAAGTTTTTTCAGTGACGAAACTATGCAAATAATTTGGTCCACCTGCTTTAGGCCCAGTTCCGCTCAGCCCTTGACCACCAAAAGGTTGGACACCAACAACTGCCCCAACGATGTCTCTATTTAAATAAAAGTTTCCTACATTAGCTTTATCAAAAATTTGTTTTGCCTTATCAAGAATCCTTGAATGTACACCCATTGTTAGGCCAAAACCCGTTGCATTGATTTCATTAATTAAGTTATCAAGTTCGGATGTTTTGTAACTGATGAAATGCAATATTGGTCCAAATTTTTCGCCATCTATTTCTTTAATAGAATCAATTTTGAAGGCAATTGGGTTCATAAAAAATGATTGCTTATCAAATTCTCCCTTTGTTTCAATAAACTCTTTCCCTTGTTTTTTTAATTTTGCGACATGATCTTGTAACTTTGATATGGAAGTTTTGTTTATAATTGGCCCAATATCTGTACATGGTTTCTGAGGATCACCAACTTTAATTTCTTGCATAGCTTCATTTAAATATTCCCAGTATTCTTGTGCAATATCCTCTTGTACAAATACTACTCTTAAAGCACTACATCTTTGTCCTGAGCTATAGAAGGCTGACCTCATAACATCATCTATAACTTGTTCTTTTAATGATGACGAATCCACGAACATAGCATTTTGCCCACCTGTTTCAGCAATGAGAGTCTTAATTGGTCCTTCTGATTTTGCTAGATTGAGATTTATAGATTTAGCAGCTGTGGTTGAGCCAGTAAATGCCACACCAGTCAACTCACTAAGTTTTGTCAATTCATCACCAATGTCTTTTCCTCCGATAACTAATTGCAGTACAGATTCAGGCACACCACTTTCATGAAAAAGCTTTACTATTTGAAAAGCAATTAGAGATGTATCTTCTGCAGGTTTTGCTAAAACCTTATTCCCAGCAACTAATGCAGCAGCAATTTGTCCAATAAAAATTGCCATTGGGAAATTCCAAGGACTTATACATAGGAAATTGCCCTTTGGAGCGACCGATAAAAAGTTTCTTTCTCCAGATGGGCTTTCTAGTTCTATTGGTTTGAAAATCTTAGATGCTTGTAAACAATAATAATTGATAAAATCTATCGATTCTCTTATTTCGGCATCACAGTCTTTTAAACTTTTGCCTGCCTCTTTAACTAACAATGCATAAAATAGATTTGAATTTGCTTGTAGTAAATCTGCAACTTTTTTTAGAATTTCTATGCGATTTTCAACTGAAGCTTTTTTCCAATCGTCACCATTGTTGAAGTTAATTTTGCTTAAATTATCTTTTGTAAGATAAGATACCCTTCCTATTTTCTTTGATTGGTCGGTAGGTGAAAATTTATCTTCATATTTGTCTATAACTTCCTCACCATTAAGCAATGAGCAAGCATAAAAATCATTATTATCAAAAGCAGCTATATTTTTGGTTAAATTTTCTATCTCCATTAAATCTCCAAAATCAAAACCTTGTGAATTCTCTCTGTCTGAGAAAATTTTATTAGGTCTTGGAACCTGTTTTAAGAAATTTTTTCCTGAAAGGTTTTTAGTTGCTATCTCTATTGGATTTTTAACAACTTCTTTTACTGGAATATCTTTGGACAAGTATTTGTTTACGAAAGAACTATTAGCCCCGTTTTCTAAAAGCCTTCTGACCAAATAGGGCAGCAGCTCTTTTTTTGAACCTACGGGTGCATAAACTCTAGTTAACGGAAAATCTGAATATACTTTTTGGGCATTTCTGTATGTTANGTCACCCATTCCGAATATTCTCTGAAATTCAAACTGATCTTCTCTGCCTTGATAGAGTTGCATAATCCCTGCAATTGTATGGGCATTGTGTGTAGCAAAATAAGGACGTAGATTTTTTGTTTCAGAAATTATTTTTGCAGTTGAAAGATAATTTAAATCGGTAAAAGATTTAGAGGTAAAAACTGGCAAATCTGCTGCGCCTTTAATCTGATGAATTTTTATCTCCTGATCCCAATAGGCGCCTTTGACTAATCGCATCATCATGCCGTTTCTATTTGCACCAAGTTCATCAATGAATTTAACAACGACTGGCGCTCTTTTGCCGTAAGCTTGTATTGCTAAACCCAAACCGCTCCAATCTTTTAAGTCTTTACGTTTAGCAAGATTCTCAATTAGATGAAGGCTCAGTTCCAACCTATCCTGTTCCTCAGCATCAATAGTTAAAGCTATATCATGTGCAGCAGACTGAACACACAACTGATAGACTCTTTCTAAAAGCTCATCCATAACTCTATCTTTTTTTGTAGCTTCGTATCTTGGATGAATGGCTGAAAGTTTTATGGAAATTTCATGAAAAGACTTCGAAAGCAAGGCATTTTTTTCACCAACTTTTCTTATTGCTTCTTCATAAGCATTAAAGAAAAAATCTACATCTGATTGTGTCCTAGCAGCTTCACCAAGCATATCAAATGAACAAGGGGTTTTAGGAAGATCGAATTTATTTAAAGCGTCATCAATATCAATACCCGATACAAATTCTTCACTTAAGATTTCCATACCTTTTTTAATTGCTTCTCTTAGAATTGGATCACCTAATCTTGAAGTTAACCCTTGAAACCAACTTATTGGATTAGCACTTATATTCTTATCTAACTCAACCACTTGTTCAGCTAAAAATAGACCAAAAGTTGTTGCATTCACAAATAGGGATGGAGAACTATTAAAGTGGGCTAGCCATTTCTTTCCACCAATTTTTTCCTCTATTATCTCGTCACATGTTTGGTTATCAGGGATTCTAAGAAGCGACTCTGCCAGACACATTAACGCAACACCTTCTTGATTGCTCAAACCATATTCGAGAAAAAAATTATCTAACCTTGTTTTATTTCTATCTCGTCGACAATTTTTTACTATTTCCTCAGCATTTTGAGATATTACCTTTTCGTTAATCCAATCATTATGATCAATGAGATCAGAAACAAGATTTATTTCATCTCGATATTTTAGTTGTTGTAAGTCTTTGAAATAGCTCTGTGTACTCATTTTGTCTGAGTATTTTAACTTTTATTCAGTAGTTTTAGAATGACTCTTTTAATGCCATCTGGACTTGGCTTCACTGAAAGAATCTTTTATTAATTCTCTCAGCCACATACAGCCTGGATCTTTATCATTTGTTGTATGCCATGCCAAGAAAAACTGTGATGGAGCAACTTCAAAAGGTAAAGTTTTATATGCCAGATCATGTTTAGCAGCAAAAGATTTTGTGCAAGTTAGAACCATATCAGTACTATTAAGAACTTCAGGTGTTATAAGATAATGTTGCGCTCTAAGAATTACTTTTCGGTCTAGTTGTAATTTAGCAAGAGCGTTGTCAACCAGTGCACCACCTCTTTTTCTTCCAGATATATGGATATGATCTAACTCAAGATACTGTTCAATTGATAAATTTTTCTCTTTAGCAAGCTCATGATCTTTTCGGAAACCGCAAACAAATTCATCTTCAAAAATTAACTCTTTTTTGATCTCAGAATCAGATGGAGGAAAAGGATCGACTGCGAAGCAAATTTCATTTGCGGCTAATGCGTGTTGCAAGTCATCTCTTCGAGTGTAATAACTGCTCAAGCTAACTTTAGGTGCAAGCTTGTGTACCTTATCCATAAGAATTGGTAACACTCTTCCTTCACTAATATCATTTAATGAAAGCTTGAATGTCCTGCTTGATTCTGCAGGATCAAAAGCGTCCGGAGTTTCTAAACTTTTTTGTAAAATTGAAAGCGCTTCTCGAACATGAATGATGATATTTTCTGTTTTAGCTGTAGGCTGAACACCTTGCCCAACCCTGATGAATAATTGATCGTCAAAATAATCTCTTAACTTTGATAATGCACTACTTACTGCAGGTTGAGTTATACCTACAATTTCACCAGCTTTTGTTAAGCTACCCTCTGTATAAATTGCATTGAAAACTACCAGAAGATTTAAATCGAGATTATTTAATTTCATAAATGGCTTATAATTATAAAACACTATTATAAATAATACTTATAGTAATTTAGAAGCTTTTATTATGAAATTTGATAGCACAGAAAAGATTGATTTTTATTTACCGAAAGTACAAAGCTTCATAGATGAAGTTGTTATGCCTGTTGAGCTCGATATTCTCAAACAGGATATTCCAGTTGATAAAAGGTGGGAACCTCATCCAGAAATCGAAGGCCTAAAGAAAGAAGCTCGAGATAGAGGTTTATGGAATTTATTTTTACCTGATAGTGATTACGGTGCCGGGCTAACAAATTATGAATATGCGCATCTTGCTGAGGCAATGGGCAGGACACATTTTGCATCAGAAGCTATGAATTGCAGTGCACCTGACACAGGCAATATGGAAGTGCTTGTTCGTTATGGTTCTAAAGAACAACAAGATCAATGGTTAAAGCCTTTATTGAATG
>FUFK010040964.1_pt1 | contig 16188 bp, 19 predicted proteins | sample 1021851 | NCBI WGS metagenome assembly FUFK01 (sample SAMEA51879418, study PRJEB19060) | metagenome | reverse complement strand
TTGTAAAGATTTGTCTGTGATAAATTCAAATGTGTATCCGTATCCTTTACCATTTTCTTCATAGTAAAGTTCTACTTCTTCTTTAACACAATTCGGCACCATTTTACCATTTTTCTTTTTCATACCGATTTGTTGGTATCCTACCCAACAAGTTCCTCTAGCTTCTTTCATTTTAAAAAACCTTTCGTCACTAAATGTTTGTTTATTTTTTGAAATCTTTTTTTCAATAAAAAATAATCATCAAAGAAATCACCTAACATCTTCATTTCTACTGGTGGTAGATTTGACCTTTCGTAATCTCTTAAATACTTAACTCCTTTGTCAAATACATTATCCATACCACGAGTGATAGTTTTTTCTACTTTTGACCACTCTTTTTTATCAATGGTATTGTCTTGTTCTGATAATATTTCTTTTAATTTAATCATTATCTTAACTTCTGTTTATAATTACCATCACATGCAGTTTAATGAAGTTTGTGTCTCTTTCAAAGTCATCATTTATCATTTCTGCAATTCTACCTAATTGAAAAGATATAATATTTGTTAACTCAACAGCGTGTTCCACAGGGTCGTGGTCAACTTTTTCTCCATTGACAACTTGTTTTTCCATTTCAAATAAGTGGTCTAGTTCTTTTGCAGAACTAACAATTAATTCTTTAGATTCGTCGGTTGATTTTTTGATTAACTTCTCATAAAGAATAACTGCTGACCTACAAATGTCATAGTGTTTTGTTTGATATCCTAAGATATTAATATTTTCACCACCACCAAAATGGTCTGGTTTATCTTTTTCGTCTTGTTCTTTTTTTAATTTAAAAGCTTTGGTTGTGTCTTCAAGTGTAGGTAATGATTCACCAAACTTTCTTTCCCAAACTTTTGTTTCTTGTAATAGTGATTTTAGTTTCATAGTTATGCTCCTGTTTTTGCGTAAGTTGGTTTCTTACCTTTAGTTCTTTGTCTTCCTTTTTTAGTATCACCGGCTTTCTTTTGTGCGGCTCTTTTTCTACGAACAAAAGCGGCTCTACCTTTTGGCCCTAATTTTCTAGCTTTTTCAGCACTTAAACACGCGGCGTATGCACCACCTTTTTTACCACCACCACATTTTCCTAATTTTTGTCCGTCAGAACCATATCTATCCCAACCACCACTGGTTGTTCCACCTTCTCCACCTTTACCGAACCATTTTCTTAAATCTTCATTAGTGATATGACCACAATCAACACAACGACTATCTTCTATCATTCCTTCAATTGTGTTTCTGATAATTTCTCTTATTTTTTTATTTTTAAATTCTGGAAATGCTCTTGACATATGTTTTAGATTTTTGTAAAAATCTTTTGGGTCTTTTTTAACTTCTCTTTTTACATATCCTAATCCATACCCTCTTACCATTAGTTTTAAAGCTTCCATTAATTCTTTTGTCATTGGGCCTCCAAACTTAACTAAATTTTTATACATTTCTATTGTGGATTTTTTTGGAGCTTCTGTTACTGGTTCATATCCTCTTTTAATTTTATCTTTTTCGTCTGACTGAACTCCACCTTCTTCGTCTCCACCATCATCAAAATCATATGTATCGTGTTCTGAACCTGTTCCCATATCATCTGCTCCCATTGAACCTTTATGATGAATTGAAAAATCTCTTCCTGAATCAGAATCTGGTTCGTCTTTCATTTTTTTAAACTTATCTGTAATTTTAGTAGGTAAACCCTCTACCATTATATTGTATCCTTTTCGTTGAACCGGTTGTTTAAATTTAACTAAGTCTACTAAATCTCTTTTACTTAGTTTTAAATCAATACCTTTTTTAACAATAGGTGTTTGATTTTTAATAAAATCTTGTAGTTCTTGACTAGAAATCGTAATTAAATTTCCAAATCGTTTTGGTCTTGTTCCTTTGTAATTCATAATCTTAATTTCCTGCAAACGGGTTAGTATAATCTATATCTGTGTCTATTCCTAATAAATCTAATAAATCTGCAAAAGAAGTTTTATCATATTCATCTTCTTTTTGTTTTCCTGCTCTTTTGTCAATAAGTGCTTGACCTTTTGATGTTACGGCTCCAGGAAATCCTTTAGCATCTGTTGTTGGTTCTTTCATATTTCTAAAATCATCAGTATCGTTTTCGTAAATATTACCCTCGTCATCAATACCATAATATTTGTTGGTTTTTGGGTCTTGAAATACTGATAATTTTGTTGGGTTTCCGTCTTGATTTGTTACCCTATGATTTGAGTTTAGTTTAACTTTGTTCAATGAACCAACTGGAACTTTTACTTTTAGTTCTAATGCTGATTGTTGTTGTTTACTACCTAATTTAGATAATGGTTGTCCAAAGTCATCAGTTTCTGGTTTTCCGAAACCATCATCAAAATCAAAATCATCATCACCAAAAGGGTCATTTTCATCACCATAGTCGTCAAAATCAAAAGGGTCTTCCTCCCATTGTTGTCCAGTGTCTGGATTAAAAACTGACATTTCTTCTCTTGGTTTTTGTTCTGTAAACCATTTTTCTTCTGAAACATCATCTACGAATGGATTTTCTTCAATCCAAGCTTTATATTCTTTTTGTTCATCAGAAGTTAATTTAAATTTACCTTTATTTTTTTTCTTTCTTGCTTGAGCTTCTTTTTTAGCTTGTTCTTGAGCTTCAGCTACTTTCATATCATAAACTACTTTTTTAGCTTCTTGTGTTCCTGGTTTTTTATCGTCTAGTTTTTTAGCTGAACCAAATGGTGGCGGTAAAACATCATCAACTTTAACATTTATTTTTTTACCAGTTTTTTTATCTAAAGCTTTTACATTTGTGTTTTTTATTTTATTTGCTTTTTCTTCTTCAGATTTTTTTTGAGCTTTATCTTGTTTTTGTTTATCTTCTGCCTTTTTTATTTGTTTTACGACTTGTGGATAATTCTTATAAATCTCACCTCTTTTGTCACCTAATTTTTGTATTGATGCACCTGTTCTTTTCACTTTAGAATTATCTGATTTTCTAACTAATGTATATTCTTTATCTAGTGCTGGATTACCGGTTTTTTTAGCCTTCTTTTTTGGTTTCTCAGTAAGATGTCCAACTTTAGATTCTAATAATATGTTTTTTAATCTAATCACTTTAATAAACCTTTTGTTACTAAGCGTTTGTTTATTTTTTGAAATCTTTTTTTCAATANANAATAATCATCAAAGAAATTACTTAACATTTTCTTTTCTTCTGGTGGTAAATTTGACCTTTCATAATCTCTTATGTATTTAACTCCTTTGTCAAATACCATATCCATACCACGAGTGATAGTTTTTTCTACTCTTTTCCACTCTTTTGCACTAGTGGTGTTGTCTTGTTCTTTTAATAATTCTTTTAGTTTAAGCATGCATAGTCTCCTTGATTATAAATATAAAAAACTTGAAAAATCATCTCCAATCCCAGACTTTAATTAGGTTATAAGACACACCTATTCCTATGATTGGCTCAGTTAGACCTGTTGCGTTGTTGTATGCTACCCCGATAAAAGGGCCAAAACTAAATTGGTTTCTTGGTGGTTCTATTTTTTGAACTTCTCCTCGTCCTCGTATTGTTATTCCACCGACATAAGTTTCATCTATAAATGAAACAAATTCATTTCTGTTTAGTTTTTCTATTTTTGGTGATAGATTTATTTCACCGATTGTATTGACATTGACTTTTTTGGTTGCAAGATAGTCGTCTTTCCACGCAACCAATACTTGTCCTTTTGTTTCGTATTGACCAACACGATTGACTTGTTTATCTGAAAATTCAAACCTATCATTAAAAACTTTACCATTAGATAAAGTTGATTTCATTGATAATACTTCAACTTTATATTCTAAATCTTTTAGTCTTTCTAATAATAGTGCGTTTTCACTACCACGAGTTTNATTNTGTTCTCGTANTTCATATAGTAAATCTTGATTTTGTTTTGCTAATAAATCAACTCTATCTTCTAGTATGTTGATTTGTTTTTCTTGTGATTGAACTTTTAATCTTAAACCAGCAAACTCTCGATATAGTTGTTTTATATCATAGTGATTTACAAAATAAACCGTACCTAATAATGATAATGATGCTACTAATGAAAGTATATCTTTATAATATTTCTTTAACTGCATTACCTATCGCCTCTTTCAGAGCTCCACCGAGTTCACTTCTATCGAAAGGTAATTCTTCGTTTATTTGAAACCCTGTGGAACTAATTTCTCTATCGATAGTTCCTACTCCATTACCACTTTTAACTACACCTGTTTTNTTGTTTTTTAATTCAACAATTACACGAACTTCTGTTGTGGTAGTTTCTCTCCTAAACAATCCAAGAAATGTTGTAGATTTTCTTGGTCTTCCAAGATAAATTACTCTTGCTGTCATTTCAAAATCTGAATCTTGTTCTACTAAATCATATCTTGAATCCATTACATTTTCTGTAAGTATGTTTGTAATACCTAAGAAAACACGAGTGTCCTCTAATCCTACAATTTCTGCTTCATTAACAAAATTATTAATTGACAAAGTTGGGATTTGTAAGTCATCTTGTCCAACTATTGTTGGTTGTGGTAATTGTGCAAATACTACATTAAATAATATTGCTATTGTCCATAGTTTCTTCATTTGTTGTCTCCTATTGCATATCCTATTCCCAATCCGAGAATAAATGTTCTAATTCTTTGTTTTCTAATTTTTTTCTTGATGATTTGATTTCGTTTCTTTTCTTTCATTTTCATTCTTAACATCATTTCATCAACTTGTTGTTTTCTGCGTAATTCTTTTTGTTCGTAAACTTTTTCTAAACGCATTTGTTCTTGTTCTTTAACTGATTCTTTATACTCTTGTCTAGCTTCATCAGTATCATTAATGGATTGTGCCATTAAAGGAATCATAAATAATAATAATATCAATAGTCGTTTCATTTTTACTCCTTAAAAGTTTGTTCCAAATATTATGGAATAACTAATGTTTCTTTCACCTAAATCATTTACCAAAGTGTTGTATCCGACATAAAATCCAAAGTTCATTTTGAAAGTATCTGTAAACTTTATATCTATGTTAGCTCCTGGATAAATTAATATAGGACTTTCCAATAATAAATATTTGTTTTCTGTTTTTAAACCCTCATAATATCTAAAAAATGTATAGCTTATAAAAGTTTGTAAATTAATTTGGTTATTATTTCTTAATTGAATAGGTAATCTGTATCCATACATACCATTAATATTTAAAAAGTTTTCTTTTGATATTTGACCNATNGATGAACTNAATAATCCAACTTGTCTAANATCATTACGAATNACTTTTCCGTAATTACCTGTNATTAACCAATCNNNACCCTCAAAAGTTNTATAATATANTNNTCCTGCGTTCCAAAAANCATTNTGTCTTTTTTTCTTNNNCTTTTCNTGTATTACCATANAAACCNAATANNTTTTTTAAATCTAATGTTAANTTTAAAGTATANTTATACTCTTGAGTTAAATCAAAATTTTCTNNNGTATAAACNGANTTAAATGTTGCNACTGAACCCCANTCNTANAANGTNTTNACNATATCNCCACCGATAAAACTTGGTTCACTTGCTCCAATNTCTTCTTCNTCTTCTCGTTCTAANTCATCAGCTAAATTAATTGTATTGGCTGATGCTAGTGCTTCTTCTGCAATNTTTACAGCACAAGGAAACAATCTTTCAAAATCACTATACACTTGNTGTGTCCAAGCTTGTAGTGTTCCGTCTGCTACTTGTNTCCAAGTAAAAAATCTTCTTTGATTATAATAAGTAACCCAAAATCCGTTTTCAGTTGCTTCGGTTGTNTAATTAANATTTANNGCTTGTTGATTACAAGGGTCTANNTAATTATAACCGAAACCTTGTCCGTAAAGACTACTTAATAATAATATTGTGAGTAACCATTTCATTCATTTTACTTCCAACCTGGATACTCACCAACAGGTCCACTATAAAGAAACTTTACTTTTGTTCCTGAAAATTCTCCAATCCACTCATCTCCAACTTTTCTTTCTTGGTTGTTTGATTTAGTTTCTTGTTTTACTACTTTAGTTTCTTCTTTTTTAGGTTCTTCTTTTTTCTTACCAAATCCAAACACTACCAACCTCTCTTTTCTAATCTTCTCAATACATTAGCTACTGCTGTAATAACTGCTCCTGTTGTTGCAAAAGATACGGTTGATTGGTCAAAAGACATATCAAGGTTTTTCAATACACCTTCACCTTCTTTTGCACTTGTTCCTAATCCACTACCTGTAATGTATCTACCTGTTTCTACATTTACTAAACGAACTTGGATACCAACCATNGTNGTATTNNTTANTTTNGCCTTTCTTCTTNNAATTTCTTCTTGATTNGATACTGCAAAGTCATAAATTTCTGCATANGCAAACCATTTAGTTGTNGCGAACTTACCGACATTTAATTCTTCTTCNANTAATCCACTAACACTTCGTTCCCACTCTTTAACCATTTTGTTNATNACTTCNTCTTTTTCTTCTACGAAATANAAACGACCTGCTTCTTCCAATACTTCNATAATTCTNTTNGTCATACCGAANCCAACTCGTTTATCACGAAGTTCTGGATATGCATTTAGAATATTTTCAGATATCTTAATCTGAATTAATTGTATTCCTTCTGGTTCTCCGTCATACCATTTAATATCATCTAAGGTTTTTTCTGCTTCGTATGATGCTATTTTAGATTGAACTTTTGTTTTTGCTGATTGTGCTTCAACTTGTGAAGTTGCACAACCAAATAAAAACACTAATGTTAATAAACTTAATATATGTTTCATTTCTACTCCTATTTAATTATATTCTTTTTTAATAAATACTTTACAAATTCGTAGAAAATAAGTTTACTTCTGAAACTATTACTCAAAGAATTCATTCCGTCTTTATTTTTTTCTGTTTGATTGAGAATATTAACCATACTTACATCATATTCATCTTCTGTAAATTTTTGAAAAGATTTTGAATTCATCAGTTTCATCGCTTGATTAAATCCTGGTGGCATTCTAAACTTCTTTTCCATTAATATATTTTTTAACTTAATCATTTTACTCCTCGAAAAAGTTTGCGTTAATTTCTGTGTATTTTTCGTATTCTTCTGGTAAATCATCTTCATCATAGATTGCATCTACTGGACACTCCGGTTCACAAGCACCACAATCGATACAAGCTTCCGGGTCTATGAATAATTGCATTCCTTCAAGTGATTCTAGTGTTGATGCTTCTTCTCCACTTCCCTCTTTATCAAGTGGGCCGTGAATACAATCTACTGGACACACTGGGACACACGCGGTATCACAAGTGCCAATACACGGTTCTGTTATTACGAATGTCATTTTTTACCTCTTAGTTTTTAAATTTTGCTAATGGGTCTCCGTGAAAATCTACTTCGTGTGTTTCAATTGCTTTACTCACACCTCTAATAGTTCTGTTAAGACTTTTCACTTCACCTTGTAGTTCTACGATATCACCTTTGATATCTGATAAGTCTGCACCCTCGTCAACTCTTTGTGTTAAGTAATCAATACTTTTTTCAAAGTCATCTAACTTTTGTCCGACTAATTCAATATCTGATGTTTCTGCAAATCCTTGAACTACTTCTTCTAATGAATCTATTCTACCGGTAAAAGTATACCAACCTGCTATGAGTGATGATAATACCGTTACGATAGCTACTATATTCTGTATTGATAATCCAAACTTTGCGTTTTGTAGATTATCTACTAATTGTTCTGCGTCTACTTGTTTTTTTGCCATTTTTTTGTCCTTATTTAAATTTGTTGTCTATCCAACATTTTCCGTAATACATTAAACCTAACCAAATGGTAATTATAATACCATCAAAATAACTTAGGTTATTTAATTCTGCTAAACCTTCCATTATAAGTCAAACCCAAATGATAACATTATGGTTTCATTGTGGAAACTATCTGTATTGTAATAATATGCTAATGATATATCCACAATGTTTGTATCTATACCACCACCTAGTGTTATGTAATCAACATCAAATTCTGATTCTGTATAATATCCTAATTTAAAATTTATAATACCTAAATCATACACTCCACCAAGTCCGATTGAATTATATTCTTCAAATACTTTAACATCTGATGCTAATGTGAAGTTTCCAAAACTATGTCCAACTCCAATACCTACTGACATAGGTAAATTAAGTGATTGGTCTAAGAATTCTGTTTCACCACCTATATCTTTTAATACGATACCTAATGATGTGTTTCCAAATTCTTTGTAAGCACCTAAGTCAAATCCATAATTCATATCAATATCAAAATCATCTACAAAATTATGATTATAAATATTTATTCTTGCACCAAATAACCAATCTTTAATTCCAAATCCATAACCACCACTTATTCTATAAGAAGAAGAATCAAAATCTCCCAAAACAAGTCCGTTTATATCCGCTTCTATTTGGTTTCCATAATCAAAGTAAAATAATTCACTTGACCAACCTAATGATGATGTGTAAATAATATTTTGATATCCCATATCATCAGTTAGATTTGGTAGCCAATCAACATATGATATTTCTTGGTATCTTTTGTTTAATCCTGCAAACGCTGGATTGTGGAATATATTTTTTACATCAGCGTGTGCAATACCAACATTACCCATAGCTGAACTATTTACACTTGGATTAAGTGTAAAGATATCATTTGCTTGTGCGAATAATGTTCCTGTTAAAATTAATAAACTTAATAGTTTTTTCATAATTACTCCTTATTTTAATATTGTAAATTTCTTAGACTTTATTCTGTTTTCAGTTTCCAACACAAATATATAAATACCTGAATCAAGTTCTTCATATGCGTTGTAATCACCTGTTGCATTTGGTAAGTCTGAGAAAGTAAATGTTTGTAGTCCTTGTCCAACTTGTTGATTTAACAATTCACTAACTTTTTGTCCATTAGGATTGTAAATACTAATTATCACATCTCCTGCTTCAACCATATAGAATTGGAAGTTAAGTGAATTATGTTCATCATCTTTATATGGATTTGGATAAACATAAGTTAATTCATCTTCTGTTGGTTGTCCACCACCGAACGCCCAATATTCATTCCATATTCTAATATTACCACTTGAACGGGTCATAATTAAGTCATCACCATTTGGATTACCTGCATTTGATTTTCCTACGAATTGTAAATCTGCATATATAAATTCTTCAGCACTATTCAATTGTAAAGATTCAAAAAGTAATTCTAATCCAATCATTTCTTCTGTGATATAATAGTCTTGTGGAGAGTTGTTTGGTGAGTTATCTAATGCTCCAAATGAAATTGTTTTAAATCCTTCATCATCAACTTCACTTTCATTTAAATAAGTCATCCAAGGCCCTGGCAGTAGTCCTGTTTGAGCATCTATAAATTTAAGATGATTAGTATCAAATCTAACTTCAAATTCAAACCCTGCTATTTTTGTAGTTTCATTTGTTGTTAAATCAGTATATGGTTCAATTGTCAATGGAACTGAAACTTGACTACCCATTCTAGCTTTAACACTTCCATCATCAGGTAATGATAATTTAACATCATATGGTCTGTTCATTGTTCTAGAGCTTCCGTCATACTCATCATTAGTATTTGTGTATGTCCAAGCACTTGGTGCATCATCACAAGATGCATTTACACAAGTTTGATTCCAAGAACTATCTCCTGAACTTCCGTTTTGTACGGTGTGTGTATCCCAACGATAGTATGTTGATACTGATGTAGCTTGTGTATCGTAAACTGCTGAGTTTTCATCTGCATTACTTCCGTCGTTCGCTGGACCTGAACCTGTGTCATTTCCATCTTCATCTAATGTTGAACCATCTTGGTCGTCAGGTGAAGTTGTTGATGTTCCTTTAACTTTTGTTCCTGTTAAATTTATATCACCCGTAAAGTAGTATGCTATTTCATCAAGTGTTATATCTGGATTAACATCTCCGTCTGTTGTTACATCAGGGTCATCAAATGTAGATGTTCCTGCTCCGATACTAACATTTAAAGTATCTAAACCTGTTTGAACATCATTCATTAAAGGATTAAACCAAGCAACACCACCACCATCTGATGTTAATGTTTCTGTTTCTTGGTCTAAATCATCATCCCAAAATACACTAAATTCTCGTCTTTGTTTTGTATCACCACCTCTTAATGTTTGATAGTAAGTATATGAACCATCATTTCCATTTAGATTATCAATACTTGACCATTGTTGATATGTGTTCCCGTTAGTATGTGTATATTCCGTATCAAACACTCCACTTACATACGCCCATAAGAAATATGTATCGTTTAATTGAAATACATCATCTCCGTCCACATCAGCGATTAAATATCCACTTGGTGATTCTATATTGATATCTTCATCATTTTCAAATTTATTTGATTGGAAATTGAATGATGCTATTGCGTCATTAATGTTTGTTATAGCATATCTATCGAGTTCTTTTTGTTTATTATCACCAGTGTATCCACCAATCACATCACTCTCGTTTGGTGGCCAAAATGATACACGATAATTATTGTTTCTTGGTAATTGAATATTGTAATATCCATTTTTATCTGTGTAGGTATAATCCCAATAAGACACACCTAAGAAACCATCACCAGGCAGTGCTTGGTCTGCAGTTGTTCCGCTTGTTGTATCTGTTATTTTGTGGTAATAATATGTTCCGTTTGTATCTCCGATAACATCATCAGATAAATCTTCATCTGCTGTGTTTGAGTCATCTGCGATATCTTCTATGTCATACCAATTTGAGTTGTCGTCTGGATTAGATTCATCTAATTCAAACACAACTTTCCAAAATGGATAAGTATCTTGTTTAAATGCTGTATCTATTGTTCCGTCTCCATTAGTATCTTGGATTTCTCCAATGTATCTTGCAAAACCTTCAACATCAACAAGTTTCGGGTGTAGAGTAATATCTCCTCTTGCACCACCATTGTTTGTTGAATCTGTTCCCCAATTTCCGTCAATGTATACTTTATAATCCAATAGATAGTCATCAGATACATAAGTGTAATATCCTGTATTTCCACTATAATATGTTGGTATTCTAAATGAGTGTGGTTCATAATTATCCACTACATCATTTATTCTAAATTTTAATTTAAGGATTTGAACTTCGTTTCCGTCCCCATTACCAAATATTTTATCTGGTGTTCCGTCACTATTTTCATCTCGTCCGTGTGACACCATAGTAATTCTTAACCAATCGTAGTCAGAAGATGTTGCTGATTGTTCATTACCACTACTTTGAATACTATCTGTGTATCCTACATTAGAGAAGTAAACAATTTCAAGTGAATAATCCGCATCATCTGATTGGTCTCCCTCGTCCCAACCTACTATATGACTACCTTTAATTACTCGTGAGTTTCCTTGACTCCAAGCATTAGTTGATGATTCATCACTCTCCACCCAAGTAATTAAATCATTATCAAATGCAATATCAAACCTAAATGTAGTTAAGTCTGCACCATTGTCATCAATAGTAACTTCCATTTCTAAAATGTCGTCTCTCCAGGAATCAAAATTATTATTAAGATACGCAGGTTGAGATGTATCATCTGCTAAAAATGTTTGTAATTGTACGGTTTCTTGTGCTTTCCACCAATACTCTGGTGTTTTCCATTCACCGATTTGTTTAACTCTTATGATTGGATTTTGTGCAAAGACAACTCCAAACATAACTGCTGTCATAACCATTGATTTTACAAAATGAAACATATTATTTCTCCGGTGTTCCCCCTGCGAACGGCACTGATTTTCTAATATTGACTGGTGATTTTGTATGTCTACCACTCAATCTAGTTTTAGTAACTGACACGGGTGATTTCAAATGTCTTCCGCGTGGGTTTGTTTTATTAATTTTAATTTTTGTTTTTTGGTCTGCTAATGCCATAATTTTATACCTCTAAGCTTCTTCTAACCCAACCATAGAAAAATCTTTCTTGTTCGGGTTTTTTGTTTACTAAATCACAATAATATTTAATTCTGTATGCTTTTACTCTATCTTTTTCTAAATTACAATCATTGATTGCTTTTCTTGTTCCACTACCAACTATTCCGTCCACCTCAATATCACAACCTTTTGCTTTACAAGCTCGTTGTATGATTTTTCCAGCATTACGAACACCCATATTGACCACCATATCAAAATAAATGTGTTGTAGATTTTCTGGGATTTCATCTAATTTGTATTTATCCCAATAATCTTTTTTATAGATTTCTGCGGCTTCTTCTTCGGTTAGATTTTTGATATCTAAATCCGGATACCATCTTTTGGCTATACCAAAGTTTGTTTCACCACCTAAGTCTTTCGGGTCGTGAACATATCCACCTTCGTGGTGTAGAGTTATTTCTATAATTTCTTTATAATTCATAGTTCGTTAATAAATATAAGATATTTGTATTTTATGACACGCTAGTAATTTATTTCTGAGTGGACTAATATTCCGTCAACAAAGAAATTGTTGTTTTTTGTTAATATGGTATAGGTTTTAAATTCACCATTATATCTTCTTATTTTTTCCACTATTAATTCTTCATTGTTTAGTGTTTTTAATGTGTGTCCTATTTCAAGTTTTTCTGCATTAAGTTCATATCGTTGTTTTGTTAATTCTGGACTTACTGATAGTAATTTTCCGTCAATATCAAATACTGGGTGGTCTTCTGTTAAGATTAAATTATTTACTTTGTATAGGTTTTTATGCATAGGTTTTATAATTTGTTGAATTGGAACATTCTCTACAATGTCTAATTCAGAATTATACGAACTTACTAAATCACCAAGATTTAAATCATAAATTGATTTTTGTCCCATAGGTGTATCCACTAACATTAACTCGTGAATACATAATCCTAAACCACCTGATGCAACCTCAACATTGATTTCAAAAGTTCTTGTGACACTATTGTTGGTAAAAGAAATAGTGCAATCCTCTGCAGAATTTAATTTAGTTCCTGCTTGTGATAATTTAAATTTCATAAAGTATGTTGATGCTGCGGCTATTGCACTTGGTGATTCTGTATATGAAGAAATTAAATTATAATTTCCAGTTGCATTACCAACTTTTATTTCAAGGTCTGGTGGTGGATTTGAATTATCTGGTTGTTCAATACTAATTGTTGTGTTTCCACTACCATTAGTTAATGTTAATTGTTTTTCACTTGATTCTAATTCTTGACTACCTAATTGACCTGAACCAATGTGAAGATTGAAATTTGATATTGAACCCCAACTTGTTCCGGCTGGTGTTGTTACGGTACTTGACTCTGGTGAAAAAGCACTATTAGCAAAAGCATTCTGACCACGAACTTGGTATTTAACTACATCTCCTGCAGATATTCCACTATCATCTACAAAGGTAGTGGAAATACTCGTATCATCAATAGAGCCAGAATCACTTGGGACAAATGTTGCTCTATCACTAAAACTACCACCATTAATACTTCTTTGAAGTTTAAATTCTCTTGTTACGGCAGTATTTGTTGAAGGTATCGTTACGGTGATTTGTGTTCCACTATCAGCACTTGATGTTGGTGCACTTGGTTGATTTGGTGTTCTTGAACGAACATTTGAAATTACACCACTTGTATTGATTTGAAATAAATTATTTTGTGTGGTTTCAACCAAAAATGTTTCTTGGTTTACTAAGTCATCACCTGGTTTTACATCAGTTGTTGTGGTTCCTGAACTTGCTTCAAAAATTGTATCACCATTACTCACGGTACCATCTACATTAAACTCGGTAGTGTCTTCTAAAAGTACCGTTGAGATACCACTACCTCTATTGTCTTCCGGAACTATAGCCGCTTCTGCACATAAAACTAATTCACCTTTTGCTGAAGCAACCGAACCTGCTGTTGAAATCCAACCAGTAAATACATTAGATTCACCTTGTTCTTCTTGTCTTAAAAACTTAACGGTCAATTGTTGTCTTGTTAAAGATAAACCAAAAAATTCATTCATTCCGTGTGGTTTTGATAAACCAAATCCGTTTTCAGCAGCGTCTTCTATATCTAGTGTTGCTGTTGATGAAAGTCCTAATTCATCATTGATTTGACTAAAAGAAATTGCACCTGAACCTGTAATTGCCATTATTTTTTAACAAACCTTTCTTCTAAGTCCTCTACTCGTTTTGTTAATTCTTTTATTGCATCAACAAGATAAATTGTTAATTTACTATATGAAATAGTTTTATATTTGGTATCTTCTTTTTCATTAGAATCAATACTGACAAATCCTTTAGTTTCTTGAACGACTTCCGGTATAACTTTTTCAACATCTTGTGCAATAAATCCAGTATCCTTTTCATTATTTTCTATCCAAGAAAAGTTTTTTGGTTTAAGTTTTAATATTTTGTCTAATGATTGACTAATTGGTTGTATATCTGTTTTTAATCTTTTGTCAGAAATATTTGAAAATCCTGATGTTTTGAATGCTGTTATGTTATCTCTTGCTAAAACTTCACCATCATTTAACACTTGGAATAAAGTATTAGAACCATTGTGAGTATGTATCATAACAGTTGTTGCGGAACCATCTGATGTATTACGAACTGAACCAGATGTTACTAAACCACCAACATTTGCACTACCTGTGATATTTATTTCGTCAGCTGTTATAGTGTTTGAAGTTAAACTTCCTGTTACAATAGCTTGGTCTGTGGTTATTCCAGAAGTAATAATACCGCGAACTGCGTTTGTAGTTGGTAGTGATGAACCAGCCGAAGTTCTACTAGCTATAGCCGCTGACTCACCTATAAATGCTATATCAGCCGCATCTTTATCCGTAACTCTAATACCGGTTTTACCACCAACGGTTTCTAATATAATTTGTGATTTAAGACCTGAACTTGCGTTTGCACCTCTACCGATAAATGCTGAACCTCCACCGAAAAAAGCATCTGCATTAGATGCATCTCCGTCAAAAACTTTTAATCCAGTTGAGTCTACTTGTGTAAATATAGTAGAACTATTTCTAACTTGTATTGTTCCACCTGTAAGTGTGATATCTGAACCGAATATTGAGCGTGTTGTATTACCTTGAACAACTGCTAAACCTGTTCCGTCTAATATTGCTTTATTTTCAGTGCTTCCACTAGCAAATAATTCTGTTGTTGCTCCATAATTTGCTAACACTAATCCAAAAGGATTTCTTAATGACATACCGGTTTCGGTTAAAACATTTTGAACTGCCATTGAAGATGATGCCGTTAGTAAAGAAGCTGTTGCTGTTCCAACTCCACTAAGAACGGTTCTTATAGAACCGGTTTCAGCTCTTGATTTAGAAGCTTCACTTTCAAAATCATCTTTTTTTATAATAAGTGAGGCTGTATCTGCTCCAACTCCACTAAGAACAGTTCTTATAGAACCGGTTTCAAGTAGTATTGAACTTGTAATAACTCCTATTTGTGATAATGAACTACTTACACCACCACCAGTAGCGTTTACTTCTCCTGTTACTTGAACGGCAGATGCTGTTATAACACCACTTGACCTTAATATTAAATTATTATTAGAACTTGATATTGCTGTTTCACTTATATTGAATCCACCGATTGATGCTGATATAAATTTAGCAGCACCGGTTGAAGATATACTTGCTGAAGCTTCACCAGTTGTAGTGGCAGAAGCTGGAACCAATATGGAATTAGCAGATAAACTAGTTTGAATAGTTGCTCCACCACCTATAACTAAATTACCATCATTTTTTAAATGAAAATTAGAAGAACTGATTTCTATTTGGTCATCTGAACCACTCACGAATTGTGAACCAGCTTTACCAAAAAAGAATTTGTTTGTTCTGACATCAAATTCACCAATTCCGTCAGCGTTTTTTGTTCTAAATTTAAATGAACCACTATTTCCGTCGTGTAGTTCTAATCCAACTCCGTCATAACTTTCACTTGTATTTAATGACCTTGATACTGAACCACTAAATATTAAAAANCCACCTTGACCACTTACACTTGCACTATCAAATCCAGCATAATCAACTGAACGAAGATAAGCAGAATTTACACCAGCGGCTTCAATACCAGTTCCTAATGCATTACCAATGGCTAATGAACCTGTTAATAAATTATCTGTTCCTTGTATAACATCATCTTCTCCGTCAAATTTTACAGCTTGTTTAAT
>FUFK010040001.1_pt1 | contig 16193 bp, 13 predicted proteins | sample 1021851 | NCBI WGS metagenome assembly FUFK01 (sample SAMEA51879418, study PRJEB19060) | metagenome | reverse complement strand
CAGGGTGACCCGGATCTGGCCTATTTTCGTGAGTCTGCCGAGAAATACGCGGGAGACGAATTTCTCATACTGACTTGGGAGCCCGGTGTGCCGCTCCTGTCTCCTGACTCNCTGGAGCCNCTNGCCGCAATGGTNGACGAGCTTGAGCGGCTCCCTGGGGTGGCGGGCGTGACCACGGTGCNGGATGTGCCGTTGCTCGAGAGCCCGCCACTGTCCCTGACTGATTTAGCTCGCGCCGANAGTATTNCCACCNTGCGTGACCAAGAGGTGGATCGGGAGCTGGCGCTCAAAGAGCTCACAACCAGCCCGATCTATCGGAATCTGCTGGTCAGCGAAACGGGAGACCTCACAGCGGTGCAGGTCTCTCTNCAGCCTGACAAGNTGGCTGAATCGCTGCTCGATGAGCGGGAAGCCTTGCGCTCTGAGGAGCGCGAGGGGGCGCTGGATGCCGAAAAGGCAGAGCGACTGCTGCAGGTCGAGGCGGATTACGATCTGGCGCTGGCAAGGATTGGGGCTGACCGCGACCGTATGGTGGCCGCTGTGCGCGATGTGGCGGAGCGCTTTCGCCCCTACGCCAAGATTTTTGTCGGCGGNGTGCCCATGATTGCCGCAGACATGATGGCCTTTGTACGCTCCGATCTGGTGACCTTTGGCACGGCCATTCTGGCGGTGATGGCGGTAGTGCTGTGGCTCATTTTTCGCAGTTGGAAATGGGTATTCATCCCGCTGATCACCTGCAGTGCGACCGCAACCTTGTTACTNGGCGTGTTGGCGGGCACCGACTGGCGCATGACGGTTATTTCATCGAATTCGGTGGCGGTGTTGCTGATCGTGACGCTGTCGCTGTCGATTCACCTCGTCGTGCGATATCGCGAGTTGCAGCGTCAGCGTCCCGATGCGCCCCGCGAGCAGCTTTCCGCCGGCGCGTCAAAACTGATGATGGTGCCATGCCTGTATACGGCCATGACCACCATTGTGGCATTCACTTCGCTTGTGGTCGCGGGCCTGCAACCCGTGATCGATTTTGGCTGGATGATGACCACCGGCATCGTTTTGGGTTTTTGTTCGGCGTTTACGGTGGTGCCCGCCCTGATGGTGATCATTCCCGACAAGCCACTGACCGCGACAGGCCAGGCAGAGCGGCCTCTCACCATGCGATTCGCGCGGGTGGTGCAACAGCATGGCCGCCTGGTTGTCGCCGCCACGATGGGGTTGGTGATGCTGTCAGTGGCCGGTGTCCGAGCCCTGGAAGTCGAGAACCGATTTATTGATTACTTCAAGGAACACACCGAGATCTATCAGGGGATGGAGCTTCTGGACGCACGTCTGGGCGGCACGATTCCGCTGGATGTGATTCTCGAAGCCCCTGCGGAAGANCCTGAAGTCGCCGAAGCTGCNNCTTCCTCTGATGATGAGGGCTGGGAAGACGAAGATGACGGTTTTTTTGACGATGTGTTCGACATTGATTTCGGCTTTGGCGCCGACGAAACGCAGTCAGCGGGCTATTGGTTTTCTTTACCAGGGCGCCAACTGGTCGATCAGGTACACGCCATTATCGAGAGTCGGGCCGAGTCGGGAAAAGTACTGTCGCTATCCACCGCATTCGAAGTGATGGATGGTCTTTATGGCGGGAAGCTGGGAGGTGTGGAACTGGCTTTGGTGGAGAACAGCTTGCCCGACGACGTCAATAACGCGCTTGTGACGCCTTTTTATTTTGCTGAAGAGCAGGAGGCGCGACTGAGTGTCAGGGTCATGGAGACGAGTGAGTCGCTGCGACGCGATGCGTACTTGAGAGAGTTACGTGAGCAGATTCTGGAAGAGACCGGTATGGCACCCGAGCGCCTGCACTTCACGTCGTTGCTGGTGCTCTACAACAACGTTCTGCAGAGTCTGTTCCAGTCGCAGATTATGACGCTCGGCGCCGTCTTTATCGCCATCGGGCTGATGTTCTGGATACTGTTCCGGTCGCTGTCGCTGGCGCTGTTGGCATTGGCGCCCAATATTCTTGCAGCGGGACTGGTGTTGGGTTTGATGGGTCTGGCCGGGATACCGCTCGACATTATGACGATTACGATCGCGGCGATTGTGGTCGGGATCGGGGTCGACGACTGTATCCACTATCTCCATCGTTTCCGGGATGAAATTGCCATAGATCAGGATTACCGCGCCGCGATGNTGCGCAGTCACAGCAGTATCGGGCGGGCTATGTACTACACCACGCTGACCGTGGTGGTGGGGTTTGCCATGCTCACCCTGTCCAACTTCACGCCGAGTCTGTATTTCGGCGTGTTGACGGTGGTCGCGATGATTGCCGCTGTGGCTGGTGCACTGCTGTTACTGCCGCAGCTGATTATGATCTTCAGGCCCTTTGGCCCGGATCGCGGCTGATGGATTGCCGACCACAGTGCGGCGCCTGCTGTATCGCGCCGGCCATTCGGCAACCCTTTTGGGGCATGCCCGATGGCAAGCCAGCCGGAGTGGCGTGTTTACATTTATTGGATAACGCGCAGTGCGACTTGCACGGTGATCCCCGGCGCCCCGCAGTCTGCGACCAGTTCAAACCAGAGCCCGCTGTCTGCGGTGAGAGTCGCGCTGAAGCGCTGGCGCTACTTCGTGCCTTAGAGCAAGAGACGGTGGGCTGATATGTCCGAGATTGCCTTATTNCCCCTGTCNTCGGTGCTGTTGCCGTCAGGTCGCATGTCGTTACAAATCTTTGAACAGCGCTACCTCGATTTGGTGGCGCACTGCATGCGGGAGGGCGAGGGTTTCGGCGTTGTGTGGCTACAGCAGGGGTCGGAGGTATCGGGAGGATCGCTTGATACGCCCAATGTTGGCGAGTACGGCACCTATGCCCGGATTGTCGACTGGGATCAGCTACCCAATGGTCTGCTCGGCATCCGGGTCGAGGGTGGGCGCCGCTTCGACGTCCAGACCTTCGAGCACGACTGGTCGCGCTTTGTTCCGTCACTCGAGATGCTCGAGGACTTCATCGCCAAAGAGGCCGACAACGCCGGTGTGCCCTTGGAGCGCTGTGTGGTCGGCGGCTTCAGCCAGGGCGGCTTCTTGTCCTTGGCGCTTGCGGGCAAGGCGGGCGCGCCTCGTTACGCCGGTGTCTGGGCGATCTGCTGCGGCCTCCCCGGCGCGCCGGATTTCGAGTTCGATCTCTCCGACGGCGATGGGCGCCCCGCGCTCTTCCAGTGGGGCACCAATGACCCAGTGATCGGACCCGATGCACCGGCCGAGGTGATCTCCACACTGCAGGCCGGGGGCTGGAACCTTGACCATCACGCCTACGACATGGCCCACAGCCAGACCATCGAAATGATGATCGACGCCCGGACCTGGCTCTCGACCGTGCGCTGAGCACCGCCTCGCGGGAGCTTCGACCTCCGTCCTGCTCATCGGCGAGTGCGGCACGGCGGGCTGCCACGATCCTCGTACTCGCCACGACTCACTTGATCTGACACCGTGAGAATGCCGTTGAGCGCCNCCGGTTCGGTCTCAGCCAAGGTCGAGCTCGCACGACAAGTCCCACTCCGGCAGCGGATCCTTGAACTTGGCCCACTTCTGCGGCCCCTTCTCGAACTCGCGACCGGTGAGCACACAGTCGTCGAGCCGATGCCGGATCTCGTCTTCGTCCATATCGATGCCGATGAAGACAATCTCGGTCTGACGGTCCCCAACGATCGGATCCCAGCGTTCNTCGAACGCGATGCGATCCTCGGGTGTCTCGAACTCCCACTCGCTTTCAGGCACAGCGGCCATCCACTCGGCGAGCGGCTCAAGCATCACCGACAGACCAGCCTGGCTCCACATTGCCTGGACGTCGGGGCGGGTCGCCAACCANAAAAAGCCCTTGCTNCGCAGCACACCTGACCAGTCGCCCTCAAGTGCTTTCGCAAGGCGCTTTGGATGGAACGGCCAGCGATGGCGGTAAACGAACGACGTGATGCCGTACTCCTCGGTCTCGGGGGTCGGCTCATCGTTGAGCGCCTGCACCCAGCCCGGGTTGACTTCGCCGAGCTCTTCGTCGAAAAGACCGGTGTCAAGCACGGCGTCGAGCGGAAGATCACCCTTCTCGGCAACGACGAGCTGCGCCTCGGGGTTGAGCTGACGCACGGTGGCGACGACCCGCTCGAGCTTGTGGGCATCGACGAGGTCGGGCTTGGAGATCACGAGCACGTTCGCGAACTCGATCTGGTCGACGAGGAGATCGGTGACCGAACGGTCGTCTTCGTCGTCTCGACCGACGCCCATTTCGTGGAGCTCCTCCAACACCTCGAAGCGATCGAGGAAGGTCGCAGCGTCGACGACGCTCACCATGGTGTCGAGGCGGGCCATTGATGACAGCGAGTGGCCTTCGATGTCTTCGAACAAGAAGGTCGCAGCGACAGGCATCGGCTCACTGATGCCCGTCGACTCGATGAGGAGGTAGTCGAAACGATCTTCTTGAGCGAGTCGTGCGACTTCTTCGAGCAGGTCTTCGCGCAGGGTGCAGCAGATACAGCCATTCGACATCTCGACAAGCTTTTCCTCGGTGCGATCGAGCGCAGCACCGCTGGATACGAGGGAGGCGTCGATGTTGACCTCGCTCATGTCGTTGACGATCACGGCCACGCGCTTGCCTTCGCGGTTGGCGAGGACGTGGTTGAGGAGAGTGGTCTTGCCGGCGCCAAGGAAGCCGGACAGAACGGTCACAGGAAGACGTTCACGCATGAGATGACGCTAGCAAGGAATGAGAATCGTTCCTGGTTGTTTGTGGCTGCCTGCTCAGTCAGTAAGTGCTGATCCCTGTGCGACAAGGCTCCGGTCCCCGATTGGCGAGGATGTCGGCAGTCGCGCGGGCGCCGCCCAGATTGCCCGCTGCTGGACCCAACGTGAGCGCAGCAAGCGCACCAACCACGTAAAAACCGTCGCGCCACTGCAGTGTGTCGTCGAGCACTGGCCATCCGTCGATGTGGGGGGCGCCTGATGCGGCTAACTCGGCAAGCGCCGGAGCAACCCGAAGATCCGGAACCGAGCCTGTCGCAGCCCAGACCCGATCGACCTCACATTCGACGCCGGCAAAGCCGACGACTGGGCCGCGATCGGGATCGGGTCGCGCCGTGACCTCGCCGGCACCAACGACTCGGGCGACCCGGGATCGTCGGAGTTCGAGGTCGAGATCACTCGTCATTGAGCCACATTGCACCCGCTCGACTACCCGTCGACGCTCCGCTGGATCCATGGTCGCTCGGAACGGGGCAAGGTGGTCTTCCATCAGCCAACCTGCGTCGACGTCAAGATCAGCGACTCGACGAGGACCACGACTCACCACCGTTACGGCAGCCCCGCGCTGAGCGGCCCGCAGCGCGAGCTGACCCGCGCTCTGGCCCCCTCCGATAACGGCGATCCGCTCACCAACGCCGACGGCGCCCAGATCGACATCGCCACTGTGTTGGACTGCGCCGCCGAGCTGCACTCCCGCTGGTACCCGTCGTCTTCGAGTATTTCCCGCCCACACCACCTGTCGAGCACCGATGGTCGAGCCGTCGTCCAACTCGACCTTCCAGCTCGACGTGCCGCAGCGACCTCGGACAGCAACTGCGCCGACGACGGTGGCGGGCACGAGACGATCATTGAGCTCGGTCTGCTCAATCAGCTGAAGGCAGAAACGCCAGAAGGCAGCCGTCGTGGGCCGTTGCAACGGACCCACTGACCCACTGCGTAGCGCAGCCGCACACGCTGTCTCGAACGTCGGCCAATTGCCATGGGTGTTAACGAAGGCCATGTCGTCAGGCGCAGGATGATGGACGCCCGGGCTCCGCAGCACATCAATGCATTGGCGGGCGACCCCCGCCCGCCATGCAGTCATCCACTCGCCCGCCGACTCGACGACTGCGACACGCCGGAGATCCAACGGCCGCTCGAACAGCCACCTTGCCAAGACGGTCAGCGCCTGGGGCCCTGCACCGACGATGACGGTGTCAACGTCCGTAGGCGGCAGGCCCGCGTCATTCCCTAGGCTCCGAGCATGACTCATCCGAACGTCACCCCGGACCTGCTAGACGACCTCATCGGCCGTTGCAAACGGGTGCTTGCGGGAGTTGACACCGTTGCGCGCCGAGCAATCCTCGCGGACCTCGCCGCCATTCGCGACCACCTCACCGCCGCCGAGCAGCGAGACCTCGGCGAGTGGATCCGCGACCTACCGCCGGAAAGCGTCGGTGACTTTCTTGCGGATATGGAAGTCACCGCACGCCAAGCCGACACCGACTCCGACATTGGCTCGTTCATCTCAGCCCTTGCCGACTGGCAGACGACCGCTGACGCAAGTCGGAGCGGTTGGGATCAGGGGTGATGAAGCTCCGCACCTCGGAGAAGATAGCTGATTGAGAACGGTTCTCGTTTCCTCACGGATCCAAATCGAGAATCATTCCCGTTCAGATACCCTCTCAACAAGAGGCCCTCACGAGGAGACCCCATGACCGAGACCGCCCTCATCTCTCAACTCCACGACGCCATGGTCATCGGCGCTGGAGCGGCCGGTGTCGGCGTCGCCGTGACACTGCATCACGCCGGCGTCAATGACTTCTATGTTCTCGACCGCGACACCGTTGGTGCATCGTTCGAACGGTGGCCCGCCGAAACCCGGTTCATCACGCCGTCGTTCCCGACGAACTCGATTGGCATGCTCGATCTCAACTCGGTTGCACTCGGCACGTCCCCTGCGATCACCCTGGGCGCCGAGCATCCAACCGGCGCCCAGTACGCCGAATACCTCTTCCGTCTGGCGAAGTTCTTCGAGTTGCCGATCTGCGCGAACACTGACGTCCGGTCGGTCCAGAAAGTCGACGATGAGTTCCACATTGAGGTGGCCGAGGGCACGGTCCGGGCAAAGCACCTGATCTGGGCTGCAGGTGAGTTTCAGTACCCGCGCCTCGATGGCGTCGCCGGCGCCCAGCACTGCGTTCATACAGCTACCGTCGAGCGCTACGACGACCTTGAGGGCAACCAATTCGTCATCATCGGTGGTTACGAGAGTGGAATCGACGCTGCGTACCACCTAGCCAAGCGAGGCAAGCACGTTCGGCTCTTCGACAGCGGCTGCCCGTGGCGCAGCGAGAGTTCAGACCCGAGCGTTGCGCTCTCCACCTTCTCCCAAGAGCGAATGAGCGATCGCGATTTCACTGAGTACGTCACGCTTGAGCCGTACACGAAGATCGCTGCGGTTCAGACATCCGACGACGGTTTCACGGTCAGCACGTTGGACGGGGTGCAGTTCGAAACCGACGTCGCGCCGCTGTTCGCCGGTGGGTTCCATGGCAGCCACCAGATGGTCGCCCACCTCTTCGAGACGCGAGAGGACGGATTTCCGCTCCTCAACGACGACGACGAGTCGACGATCACTCCGGGCCTTTTCCTGTGTGGTCCCGCCGTCCGACATGGCAACCAGTCGTTCTGCTTCATCTACAAATTCCGACAGCGTTTCGCGGTTGTCGCAAAGAAAGTCGCTACGGCGCTCAACCTCCCCGCCGAAGACCTTGAGGTGTACCGGATGTGGGGCATGTACCTCGACGACTTGAGCTGCTGTGGACAGGAGTGCGTGTGCTGACTGACGAACCGGCGACTCCCGCCGGGAGCCTTCGTCGAGCTCGGCTTGCGAAGGCCCGCCGGTTCGAGTGGCTCGGCCAGACGACCGCAAGCCTGTGCTGGATCGTGAGTGTTGTTGTCTACGGCATTTCGTCGAGTGGCGACTGGCTGCAACTCGCTGCTGCGAGTGCATGGCTGGCCTCCAACCTCTCCACGCTGTTCTCTCAGCGTGACTGATTCCCAGACGCAAAGCAGCGGCCCCAAAGGAGGCCGCTGTCGAGTGGTGGGCCGTACTGGATTCGAACCAGTGACCTCTGCCGTGTGAAGGCAGCGCTCTAGCCAACTGAGCTAACGGCCCAAGAGATCGAAACGATATCGGGATCCCCCCGTTGTTCCGATCTAGCCAGGCGCTTCCCCGCCATAGTGCTTGAGTTCGATCGTGTTGCCATCCGGGTCACGGACATACAGACCCCAGCCCTGCCCGCCGGCCCCCCAAATCCAGTTGGGCCCGGCCACCACGTCGAACTCACCAGACCCGGCAACCGCGTGCAGATCAACGTCGTCGGCGACTCGCATCGAGACATGGTCGACGTTCTGGCCGGACCGATCCCCAGCGAAGAGATCAATCACGGTGGACTCATCGATCCGCAAGGACGGGAACCCGACCTCCCCGGCCCGCCACTCCGCTTCTCGCTCGCTGACAAGGCCAAGCTTGCCGCGGTACCAGGCCAGCGATCGCTCGACGTCGTCGACCAGGAACACGACATGGTCGTGGCCGACGACACGGACGCCGGCGCTCATGGACCGAATGGGGCGACTGGGTCGAAACCGAGAAGGTCCTCGACCCACGCCGTGAGTTCAACGGCTCGGATGTCGTCCAGTTGATGCCCGACAATCTGTAACCCGACCGGCATTCCGTCGGCCGCAAAGCCAGCGTTGGTCGTTCCCGCTGGCCGGCGAGTGACATTGAGCGGATAGGTGTTGCCGACCCAACCATCGCTCTCCTGACCGTTCACCAGCCCGCCTCGCTCACTGCGCGGCGTCTGCCCGACCGTCGTCGGGCTCAGCAGACAGTCGAAGCCCTCCATCGCCTCGGCCAAGGCAATCGATGAGCGCTGCGCTGTTTTGCGGGCCTCCTCGATCGACTCGGGACTGAGGAGGCCATCGGCCATGGTCAAGATCTCCTGCAGCCGAGGTGTGACCCCGGCGAACGCTGCTCCGTCGATGACGTCTCGATACCCCGGCACCATGCCGCCGTAGAACAGCAACAGGAAGGCCGAGAACACCTCCGGCACGATGGGCGCTGCCTCCACCACCTCGACCCCAGCCGACCGAATTCGATCAACTGCCTCGGTCGTGACCGCCAAGACCTCGGCGTCGAGTTCAGAACCCTCGATCGATGGGCACCACAGCACACGCGCTGGTGGCCGCGGGTCGTCACAGATAGACCGGAACGACGCTCCAGGGTGCGGAAGCGAGCGAAGATCGTTGGGGTCGGGCCCGACAACCACATCGAGGGCAAGCGCGACATCTCGGATGCGACGGGCCATCGGCCCGACCGTCGAGAGGTCGGCGGCGCCATGAGGGGCTGGTCCGTGCGGGATGCGGCCCTGGGAGGGTTTGAACCCCGACATGCCGCAGACCGACGACGGGATACGGATCGAGCCGCCACCATCAGACCCGGTACCGAGCGGAACCAAGCCACCGGCCACCGCAGCGGACGTGCCACCCGACGACCCGCCCGGTGAACGAGTGAGATCCCACGGACTCTTCGTGACTCCGAACACCGGGTTGTAGGTGTCGCCGATCCACCCCGACTCCGGCGTGTTCGTCTTCCCGATCACGACACAGCCTGCGGCGCGCAAGCGGGCGACCTCGGTGGCATCTCGATCAAGAACTGCCGAATCCTTGAGGTGCTTGGCCCCGCGGGTCGTGCGGAAACCGGCCGCGTCCTCCAGATCTTTCACGCCGATCGGGATCCCAGCGAGCGGGCCGACGTCCTCCCCCGCTGCAAGTCGCTCATCGATCGCATCGGCTTGACGCTGCGCCGCCTCGGCATCGATCGCGACGAAGGCGTTGAGCTCGACGTTTCCGGCCTCGATCCGATCGAGGGCCGTGTCGGTCAACGAACGGGCCGAGCGTTCCCCGCTGCGAACGGAAGCAGCGAGCGCTTCGACGGTGGTCGATCGGAAATCCGGGACATCAGCCATGCCCGGACCCTAGGCAACTCGAGGCGATGCTGTGCAACGTCCGACAGGACACTGAGGCCGAGAACCAGACGGTACCGTCGGGGCGATGCCGCTGGTCGTGTGCCCCACCTGTGACGAGGACGAGAACCTCGACGGTCGCGACGTCGACGGCACGATCGAGATCACGTGCGGGAGTTGTGGAACGGTCTGGGCCCGCGACCTCACCCCCCGGTGCGACACGTGCGGACGCACCGACCTCCGAGACGCGCTCCAGGCGATCCTCGACAAGAGCCGAGGCACGCAACTCTCCATCCAGGGCATGAAGGTCGTCTGGCTCTGCCCCGACTGTGATGCCGAGAAATTGCGGCGCTGGCTCGACAGCAATGTGCCGTTGCCGCCCGACGATCTCCCGGTCGATCCCCGCTAACCGAGCAACCTGGCAACGAGACGCTCGAGCGCCGCCACCCGAGAACCCTTCACGAGGACGGTCGTTGCGGCGTCGAGTGCGCCGAGCACCGCCTCCGCTTCCTCGATATCGGCCACGTGGAGGGCGCTCCCGCCGTACTCGGGTGCATCGACCGCGATGACCGAGATGCCGTGCTCGGCGGCGAGCGCCACCATGCGCTCGTGGTCGGTGCGGCTCGACTCGCCGAGTTCAGCCATGACACCCAGCACGGCCACCTTGCGGCCGGCCGTCACGGCAGCAAGCGCCTCGATCGCGCCCGCAACCGACAGCGGATTGGCGTTGTAGGTGTCGTCGATGATCCGGGCGCCGGACGGCGCTGTCTTCATCGCCATCCGCATCGGTGACCGGTCGGGTTCTTCAAGGCCGGCGGCAAGATGTTCGAGCGAGACGCCCAACGGCAGCGCCGCCGAGGCCGCAGCGAGCGCGTTCGGAATGAGATGGTCGCCCTGCACTCCCAACCGAACGTTGACGTCGCCCCAGGGCGATACCAACCGGAACGACGGGATCAGATCCTCGGCGATGGTGATCGATTCGGCGCGCACCTCGCCGGCGTCGCCGAAGGTGACCACCGTGGCCTCCGTGCGATCGGCCATCGATGCGACGGCGGGGTTGTCGGCGTTCAGCACGGCGAAGCCCTCGACGGGAAGCGACTCCACGAGTTCGCCCTTGCCGAGAGCGACGGCCTCCACGCTGCCGAACTCGCTGGTGTGCGCCTTCCCGACGGTCGTGACGATGCCGACCGTCGGCCGAGCAGTCCAGCAGAGGGTGGCGATGTGCCCGACACCGCGGGCACCCATTTCAAGCACGACTGCGTGACTGTCATCNGGAGCGCCNAGAAGGGTCANGGGNACCCCGATCTCGTTGTTGAACGAGCGAAGGTTGGCGTGCGTGGTCCGGTCGCGACGAAGGACGGCCGCGAGAAGATCTTTCGTCGTCGTCTTGCCGACCGACCCGGTGATCCCGATGACGGCAGCCTCACCGAGACGATTTCGGGCGGCGGCGCCGAACGCAGTGAGAGCCTCGTCGGTGGAGGCCACCTCGATCACGACGGCGTCGCCGGCATCGACTGGTTGAGCGGCAAAGGTCGCCACCGCACCGGCCCCGATTGCGGTCGGTACGAAGTCATGACCATCGCGTTCGGCGACAAGAGGAACAAAGCACCACGAACCGGCGGATGGGTCGATCTCGCGAGAGTCCTGAGTGACGCGATCGACGGCAACATCGCCACCGACGAGGCGGCCACCGACAGCCGATGCAACCTCGGCGGTGGTCCAACGCATGACGGGAGTGTGGCACGACTACGGTCGACCCCGTGACCGCCCCCGATTCCGACACGCCCGAGCGCATCCGACTCGTCGTTCTCTTCGGCGGTCGTTCCGCCGAGCACGACGTGTCCTGTGTGTCCGCCCGCCATGTCCTCGCCGCCGTCGACACCGACCGCTACAAGGTCGAGCCGATCGGGATCACCCGCGACGGTCGGTGGGTTTTCGCAGAAGCGGCACGGACGGCGCTCGAGGACGGCGCCGACGCGATGCCTGATCGTCTTGAGGCTGTCGGCCCCGAGGTCCAACCGTTACCGACGCTCGCCGGCTCCGGGGCCGCCCCCACCGTCGTTCTGCCCGTCTTGCACGGACCGATGGGTGAGGACGGCACGGTGCAAGGTCTGCTCGAACTCGCCGGGGTGCCGTATGTCGGTGCTGGTGTCCTCGCCTCGGCGCTCTGTATGGACAAGGTCGCCTGCAAGGACCATCTCGCCGGCCACGGGCTCCCGCAGTGCGCCTATCGATGGATCACGATCGACGGCGGCATCGTGCGCCGCCCCGACGGCAGCCGGGTGCAACTCCTCACCGAGGTCGATGCCGCGATCGACCAGCTTGGTCTCCCGATGTTCGTGAAACCCGCCAACATGGGGTCGTCGGTCGGCGTCTCGAGGGCCACGACCACGGATGAGGTCGCAGCAGCGATCGACTTGGCGGCGACCTATGACCGTGAGGTCATCCTCGAAGAAGAGGTCATCGGCCGCGAGATCGAGATCGCCGTGCTCGGAAACGAGGATCCCGAGGCGAGTGTCGCCGGCGAGATTGTGCCGGGCGCCGACTTCTACGACTACGCCGACAAGTACGACGATGGCGCCGATCTTCTGATCCCGGCACCGTTGACCGGCGACGAACTGGCGGAGCTCCAGCGCCTTGCGATCGGTGCGTATCGCGCCTGCAAGGTCGAGGGGCTGGCCCGCGTTGATTTCTTCTTCGAGGACGGGTCCGGCAACACCGACCGCTCCCGAGGCTGGCTGATCAATGAGATCAACACCATGCCGGGGTTCACGCCGATCTCGATGTATCCGAAGATGTGGCAGGCCAGCGGTCTTGACTATGCGTCGTTGATCGATCGCCTTGTGGGGCTGGCGCTCCAACGCCACGCCCGNNANNNGCGACACACTCGCACCGACCACTAGCGAACGGGCTGGACGCCTCTCGCTCGTTGTTGCGCCACGTCCATCTCGTTCGAACGAGGTGGCGGCACACCAACGATGACACTCACCGCCCGGTTTCGCCCGGTTGAACGACACCGGCAAGTCCAGCACCCGATCGCATCACCGTGGTGATGCGAGGCTCAGCCGACCGCCTCAGTCACGCTTCACCGGTTTGAGCACTGGCCGGCCGAGCTCGTCTGGCTCAAGCGCCGAAATCTGCGACATCGCAAGTCCCCCAACCTTCTGCACCATCTCTGCAAGTTGTTCGGGGCTTGTGACGTCGCTGCCGAACTTCGCCCGTACGGCGGCAGCCGACGCAAGTTCGTGGGGATCCCCCTTCCCTTCGGGCCGCTTGACCCCGGGCTTGGAGTAGTCCGTCTTCTTGATCCGATTGGAGATCATGTCCCCCAGGGCATAGGTCTTGTAAACGAGACCGTCTCTGACTCCCGCATTCTTGGCGGCATCAGCGAGCCGGAAGAGATACTTTCCGCTCTTGAATGCCGCTTCGCCCAGGGTCTCGCCGTGGCGATGGATCTCTTTGAGCGCATCCGCCATGTTCTCCGTGATGGCGTCACCACCCTGGGCGGCGGTCTGACGAATCTGTTTTCCGATCTGAAGACCTTGAACCGCATGGTTCACGGCGCCATCGGTGAGGTACGCCTCATTGGCGAAGAGGTTGCCCTCAGAAATCTTGTCACGCAGCAGTGTCAGGTGGATCTCGACATTTCGCTCTGCGTCGGCGACCGCAGTTCCAACCAGTCCCTTTGAGGCGAGTTCATGATGCTCAAGAGCACCTTCGAGTTCCTTGCGGATCTGGGCGACCTCGGTCAGTTTTTCCTCATAAATGCGGTTGGCCGAAGACAGCATGAGCTGCTCTTTATGAACATCGGCATCCTCCTTGCCAGCGACGAGCGCAGCAGCAACGTGCTCAAGGCTTTCCTGCGGCGTGACACCCTCGCTCGGCACGTCCACCAGCGCGCGCGCCTCGGGGTGGAGATCTTCGACCGACACCTCCGACAGGCCAACCATCTTGCGGGTGACTTCTCGGTAGTACGCGAGATGTCGATCTTGCGCCATGTTGTAGAGGGCAAGCGGCGTTGCCGACGCCTCAAGGTGTGCCTGCCATCCCGACAATGTTGTGTAGTGACGAACCTTTGCGAGTGCCCAAGACCGCTGCTCCATGAGGTCCGCCCCGACAACGTCTGCGTCAGCGTCGGTGCGAGAGGCGACACCACCCGCAGCCGCGCCGGCCCGAGCTCCTTCCCCCACCGCCTGAAGTCCTTGGCCGCCTGCATCGGTTGTGCCATGCATGAAATCCAGCGCATACACGTTGATGTCGAACACCACACCCGACTCCATGCCCCACTTTTCGTCCTTGCTGAAGATCTCATTGAAGACTGCCACGGCATCCTCAGTAGATGTGCCTTTGAGGTTGGCATCGATGTCACTTGAGAGTGACTGCGAACCGGCTGCCGACGCCGACGTGAGCCCACCTTCTTCGGCTTGCTTGCTTTCGATCTCCAACATCGTCTTCGCGAAGACGCGGTCGTGGGAGCGCTGTCGGAAGACAAGCAATTGCTCCATGACTTTCTCGGTCTCGGGGTTGCCAATGAGCGCATGCTTCGCCCGTACCCAGCTCGATGCGAATGCCGACTGATGGATGTTCCTGCAGACAGCATCATTGTTTTTCATCTGCTGCGCAGCTCGGAGTGGGAAAGCCGTGACCTGCTCGGCGGTCACCGGCTGCGTGAAGTCTGGAGGCGCCGCCCGCCCAGAACCGGACGGTTCATCATCGGCGCGGCGCACGATTTCAGAACCCGACCGCTCCTGAGTTGCTGGCCGATCGCCGTGTCCACGTGACGCAGCGCCCCGTCGTCGAACCCGCTCGGTTGGGGCGGTCCTGCGTTCGACCGGGTCAGTTGCCGACTCGTTCCGGCGGATCCGGGACACGCCCTGCCCTGCTGCCGCGTTGGATTCTCGTTCGGCTCGTTCATCTGCACCGNGCNCCGAGCGCTTTCGCTGCAGATGCATCGCCGCCGACGTCACCGCATCAGATTGCCTGCTTCGACGACGGTCTCCATCACGGTCGCCGACCGACCGGCGCCGAACGTGAGCGTCCACTCCCGCCTGAAATGCCCCCAGTGTGGCGCTTGTCTTTCTGCCGACAGGCTCGCTCGGCGCAGCTTGACGCTGACCCTCAGCGGCTGCGGCCTCATCGTCTCTCTTTCGACCGACCCTTCGAAACACGTCACGACCTTAGAAGGCCAATCCCATCACCGAAAGACGGGTCGATTCCGCTCACGTTGCGGCAAATGTGCCGCGAGACGACATCCAACGCTTCGCCGACGCACGACACCGATCCCAAAAATCTGTGAAACGGGTTCTGACCGTGAGCGGCTTGAAGCCGGTTGCTCAGCTACCTCTCGGGACAGCGACCAAGAAGGGCTTTCAGACAGCGCTCTTGCTTGATCACCAAAGCTGCTCGCCGCAGGCCCAGCATTGCGATCTCGCACGTGAACCAAAGATGGCTCGAGCGCCTGATCGTGCGACGTTGAAACCAGCCCGCGGTCCCTAGACAGCATGACCGGACTAGCATTTTTGTGCTTACGGTGAAATCCATGATTGGCCGTGCTCGCCGTGCACAACGAAGCAAAAGGCCTCTCAACGACAAGTGCGACCTGCCGATGGTTGCCGATCAGGAAGGAGGAGCTCGAATCATCATGCGCCGACGTCACACGAACACACGCCTGCGACTCGGGCTTCCTCGCTGCGTCAGCGGCCGCGTTCGCGCTCTCCTTCGTTGTCGCAGCTCCGACCGTGGGCGTGGCGGCGACCGAGCCGGCGGCTGACGAAACGCTTTCGATCAACGGCTCGGGGCGCTACGCCGATCAACTTGCGCACGTCGTGCTCGAATACGGCACCGANGTCGACNACAACCCNTACGCACTCCTCGTCGAGTTCGAGTCCGATGCCNANCCNGCCGANGTCGACGANCTNCTCGAGCNTCGCCCACGCAGCGCTNGTCAGACGNTTCGGCGAGAGCGANATCTACCTNCTCGANACACGAGCCGANCTCNNCAANNCCCNNGAAACGCTCGAAGCGCATCCNGCNGTCCGTCAGGTNGCACTCGACACCACCGTTCANGTCTCCACGAGCAACGACCCGGATGCCGGATCGCTCTGGGGACTCTTCGGCACCCAGGGCATCAACGCAACCGCAGCCTGGGACCTCGCGGGTACCGGTGCTCCCGTTGTCGTCGCGGTGATCGACAGCGGCGTCGACACCGACCACCCCGACCTTGCCGACAACATCTGGACAAACCCCGGCGAGATCGACGGAAACGGCATCGACGACAGAGATGAGGCGCAGGCTGGCGGTGGCGCGGCAACCACTACAGGTGGTGGTGATGCTCCTGCTTCAGCTGAAGCTAAAACAGAATTTTCTGTATCTCTTACTTCGGTAGGTGACAAAAAAATAAATGTAATCAAAGAA
>FUFK010065064.1_pt1 | contig 16197 bp, 15 predicted proteins | sample 1021851 | NCBI WGS metagenome assembly FUFK01 (sample SAMEA51879418, study PRJEB19060) | metagenome | reverse complement strand
AATCTTGAAGTTTTCTTGGTCTCAAAGCAGGGTCATAATTCTCTGTGTTTTCTGGGTTTACCAAACGCTCATCATTCTGAATACTTGTTCTATCATTCATTATTTTTGACCAATCTCTTTTAGTGCTTGATTCAATAATTGTTTAAGATCCTCAGTATCTGATTTTGCAGAGGCCTTTTGAATAGCTATCCAAGCTTCGTTGCGTGAATATCCTAAATTTGTTAAAGCAGATGCGGCATCTTCACCTGCAGATGATTGGGTTGAACCAGTTGGAACCGCCATAGTCTTAAGATTGCTCAAATTGGATGGTAATTTTCCTATTTTTTCGGCTAATTCATTTACAATTCTTTGGGCTAATTTCGGGCCAACCCCATCTGCTCGGCTCACCATTGCCTTATCAGATGTTAATATTGCCTGTTTCAAATCATCTGGCGTCAGAGCTGATAACAGGGAAATGGCAGCTTTTGCACCCACACCCTGTACAGAATTAAGTAAAATAAAGGCAGATTTTTCCTCATTTGTATAGAACCCATATAAGGTTAGTGAATCTTCACGCACAAACATTTCAATCAATAATGAAATATCACCTGTTTCCCTATTAACCCTTGTTAATGTAAATGAGGAGACTGTAATGAGGTATCCAACACCATGAACATCGAGAATCAACTGATTGGCATTTTGCTCTACAATTTGTCCTNTTAATCGTGCAATCATAATAATGCTATCTCCGTTGTTCTTTTAAAAGAGCGGCTTCTATCGCACTTTTAAGTCCATTACCGGTCGGCAAGGTTGTCTTATCGATACTATAATTTGGCCACATATTTATTCCAGCAATTGCTATTGCAAGTGCATCTGATGCGTCTAACCCTTCTGGTTTAATATTTAATAATTTTTCAACCATTGCCGCTACTTGNGTTTTATCTGCAGCTCCNGTGCCTGTAACTGCCTTTTTNACTTGCCTTGCGGAAATTTCTNTCAAATCTAGTCCTTTTCCAGCGCAGGTTTGCATTGCTACACCTCTAGCCATACCAAGTTTCAAAGCCGAATCAGGACCTTTTGCAACAAATATCTGTTCTACAGCAGCTTTGTTGGGAAGCCAGTTTGTAATCACCTCGTTCAAACTACTATGAATCTCGTCCAACCTATTAGCGGATGTCCAAGTAGTTTTGGTTTTTATCGTCCCATGTGCTACGTGCGTGAGTTTTGAACCAGATTGAAGAACGATGCCCCAACCTGTGCGCTGCAGGCCAGGGTCGATGCCGAGCATTTTTGTCTCAAGCGTATTACCTTTTGAAATTACCACAAATGCTATCCATCTAGTTTAGCCATAATCTCATCTGAAATTTCAAAATTAGAAAATACATTTTGAACGTCATCATTTTCATCTAATGCATCATATAGCTTTAAAAGTGTAGATGCATTTGCTTCCTCCACTAAAATAGTATTTTGGGGTCGCCAAACTAAACTAGCTTCTTCGGGGGCAGAATAATATCGCTCCATATTTTCTCGCACTGAATTAAAATCCTCTGGAGTAGTCGTTAAGATGTAGCTATCAACCTCTGTTTCTAGGTTATCAGCTCCAGCTTCTAATGCAGTATCAAACATCGCTTCATTATTGGCCACTGATATTGGATAAATAATTTGTCCTACTTTATCGAACATAAAACTCACAGATCCCGTCTCTGCGAGTGTGCCACCAAATTTAGAGAAATAAGAACGAATTTCAGATGCTGTCCGATTTCGGTTATCNGTCATTGCTTCTACAATAAAGGCTACCCCACCTGGTCCATAGCCCTCATATCTTATTTCTTCATAGGCTTCGCCCTCACCTCCCTCTGCTTTCTTTAAAACGCGATCGATATTATCCTTGGGCATATTAGCAGACCGAGCAGCAGCAAGCGCACTTCGCAATCTAGGATTACTCGCAGGGTCAGTGCTGGAACGAGCTGCAACAGATAATTCTTTAATTAATCTTGTAAATATTTTTGCTCGTTTCTTGTCCTGGGCACCTTTGCGATGCTGTATATTTTTAAATTTCGAATGCCCTGCCATTACTATTTCTCTTTATACACATTTTTTTCGTCTAATCGTTCTTAGAAAACCAGAGTAGGCTGAAATATTTTTTGAATAAAATAATTCTGGGAAACTAAATATCAGAAAACTACCCAAAAAACCATTAAAATGGTCTGATTCAAACAATAGAATGAAAAAAATTGAGCTTAGCATTCCGGAAGATTAGACTGTTTCTGCCAAGCTGCCTCCCTTTCTTAGTGGCTGAATTGCAATTGCAAGACCTGTTTCATCATCTACGTCAACAATAATACCACATAGGGTGATTTCACCTGTTGCAACTGTCAACCTGCCGGATACATCCTTACGAAATCTGCTTGTTGCGACCTCTTTATTCATTCCAATTACAGAATTGTAATCACCACACATACCAGCATCTGTTTGGTATGCAGTTCCTCCTTCAAGAATTTGATAGTCTGCTGTTGGTACATGGGTATGTGTCCCAACCACACATGAAACTCTTCCGTCTAGGAAATGGCCTATTGCCATTTTTTCAGAAGTAGCCTCACCATGCACATCCACCAAAATTGCATCAGCATCTGTTCCTAACTTTACTCGTCCGAGAAAATTTTCTAGCGCTGAAAATACATTTAAATAATCTGACATGAATAAATTAGTAATTACATTCAAAACAGCAAGACGTCTTCCCTTCATATTTGAAGTAATTACAAAGCCATCACCTGGAAAACCTTTATCCATGTTTAACGGACGTATTAATCTCGGTTCGCTGGCAATGTAACTAGAAATTTCTGATTTATCCCAGATATGATTACCGCTTGTGAGAACATCGGTGCCTGCATCAAACAAAGCATTGCAAATATCAGCTGTTACACCAAATCCGCCTGCAGCATTCTCACAGTTTGTAACCACAAAATCACATTTATGTTTTTCTTTAAGTTCTGCAGTTTGAGCTACAACTTCGTTCCTAGCTGCTCGTCCTACAATATCTCCAAAAAACAAAATTCTCATCAGAAANGCTTTCTTTTTTAAACTTAACCCTATTTCAACGCAAGATTAATCCAGAGGGTGTCAACATACCATCCATTGGTTCATCGGTTGGCGTTATTGGGACTTTATCAACAGCTTGACCCGAATAAGCAACCCCCACAAAGCAAGCTTTTTTTTCAGTTGTTCTAAATTTACTAATCGTTCTATCATAAAAACCTCCTCCATATCCAAGTCTGTAATAATTTTTATCAAAAGTAAGTAAGGGCATTAACACTAAATCTGGAAAAACCTGAGAAGAGCCTTCATATGGATGTTTTGTATTATATGGACCTAATTCAAGCCTCTGTCCGAAAGAAAAAGTTCGAAATAAAAGACAGCCCGGTTCCATTGGGGTTACAGGAAGACATAATTGACATTGTTCTTTTACTAATTCATGTAACAAAGGGATAATATTTATTTCCGTCTGAATAGGCAAAAAGCCGGCAANAATAGAACGTCCAAATTTCTCGAGTATATCTGGCACAAAATTTAAAAGTTGTTTTGATGCAGTATGACAATATTTCTTGTGTAGCTTTCTTCGAATAAGCCTTGCTTTTTCCCTTGCCAGCCTTTTTTCCTGAACGATTGGTGTATCTTGCATAATTGTTTTCTTAATTAAGACGCAATTTCCTATATTAACAAAGAATCATAAGAGCATATCAATTATTTTTTTCCGCTTTTAAAAAACGAATTGAGATAGCCAGAATAGCCGCTGGTCTGATTTCATCCTCTGTGACCTGGTTTACAGGTGGGCATCACATAAAAAAGCCTCGACTTTCTCAGCGGCAATTCCCTACAGAAGATTATGGTCCCAGGGATTGAAAAACCTGGCGCACAATCCAGCTATCATAGATTTTTTACTCTTTGTCTCCAGTTTGTGCAAGGTTCTCGATAGTTAGAGCCATTGTTTTAATTTGATCGACAAGATTTTCCATTTGCTGCTTAGTTAATATGACATCATCAGATCCAATGGCTGGAAAAGAATCATTATCTGTATTTGAAAATTCATTTGAGGAAGAACTTATTTGTTTATTTGCTGCTTGAACTTGGTCTGATAAAATTAAACCAGCCATAGCTAACAACCTAGCATCACCAATTTGACCAACAGAACTGACTAGCTGCTGAACAATTGAATCTACATTTTTTCCCATTTCCTCAATATGGCGTTCTTGACCTGCATCACAACCCATTTGGTAGGTTTGACCATTGATTTGAACTTTTACAGTTGATTGGCTCATCACTCTTCTCCTGATTTATGATTTTTATCAAGATCTTCAGAATTCTGTAGAACAATATCTTTGTTATCATATAACGTCTGCTCAATGAGAAATATTGCATTTGATATTTGATTTTTTATTGTGTTTATTTCAGCAATTTCACTCTGTTGCAATGATGAACTTCTCTGTTTTCCCCCGGCTGATTCATCCAGTGTATCGGAAGAAAAATCTTTATTAAGATTATCTTTCAAAACATCTATGGCCTTGCTAAGCCTTTCTAGTGCTCGTTCAATTTCACTCATTTTTAAACAAAAAACCTTTTTCTTGCTGCTATTTTATATTATCCTCTTTAATTAAAAAAATAAATACCTCAATTAGTTGCGTATTAATCTTACCATGACTTAAAACCTGATATTCCTATAAATATGCAACAAATTTGGATTTTATTTAGTTTTTTCGTAACCAAAAAAAACTAGCATTTGACGTGTAGATACTAAATCAGGCATATCCAGAACACCTTAATGCGGTTTTTCTATAATTTAAGAATGTTATAGGCCTATTAGAGATGGTTTAACTATCAAACACGACAAAAACAAAAGGGAAAATCAATTATGTCTAATACTGCTAAATTAACTTCAATGGCAAATGCCATTCGCGCACTCTCAATGGATGCAGTGGAAGCAGCAAATTCTGGGCATCCGGGAATGCCAATGGGCATGGCTGATGTTGCTACTGTTTTATATTCAAATCATCTAAAATTTTGTTCGACACATCCTAACTGGCCAGATAGGGACAGGTTTATTCTTTCTGCTGGGCATGGATCAATGCTAGTATACTCACTTTTATATCTTACGGGATATTCTGAGATGACCATTGATGAAATTAAAAATTTCCGACAACTCGGTTCAAAAACTGCAGGGCATCCAGAATATGGCCACGCAATGGGAATAGAGACTACTACTGGCCCATTGGGTCAGGGTTTCGCTAATGCTGTTGGATTTGCAATGGCAGAAAGAAACTTAAATGCAGAATTTGGAAATAACCTTGTTAATCATATGACTTATGTTATTGCAGGAGATGGTTGTTTAATGGAGGGAATTAGTCATGAAGCCGCCTCACTTGCAGGTCACTTAAAGCTCAGCAAACTAATTGTTTTATTTGATGATAATGGTATTTCAATTGACGGGAAGACAGATTTAGCTACATCAGATGATATAACTCAGAGATTTTTATCATATAATTGGCAAGTGCTTAATTGTGACGGTCATAACCACGAACAGATAAATAAAGCCATCAACCTTGCAAAAGCCAATACAGAAGAACCATCCCTTATAAGATGCAAGACGAGCATTGGTTTTGGTTCGCCAAACTTAGCGGGCACAGCCAAAGTTCACGGAGCACCTCTTGGCAAACAAGAAACAGAGCTTACAAAAAAAGTACTGAATTGGAAATTTAAGCCATTCGAAATTCCAGATTCGATATTAGAAGATTGGCGAAAAACAGGAACTGAATGCGAATTGGAGTTTATAAACTGGGAACAGCGAGCTAAATCAGAACCTACTGGAGAGGAGTTCTTACAACGCTTAAATGATGACTATGAGGAAGATATTAAACGAGCGATATCTGAATTTAAATCTGAATTAAGTAACGAACCACAGAAAGTAGCGACTAGGGTTGCAAGCCAAAAATCTATAGAGAAACTGATAAAAACATACCCTAACCTTTTTGGCGGGTCTTCAGATCTAACAGGTTCTAACAATACCAAAGTTGATGAGCATACAATTTTTTCAGCATCAAATTTTAACGGAAACTATATACATTATGGAGTTCGAGAGCATGCAATGGCTGCCACGATGAATGGGCTAGNTTTACACGGAGGTNTAACTCCCTTTGGTGGAACCTTTCTCGTATTTACTGATTATTGTAGGCCCGCTATNAGACTTTCTGCTTTAATGAGACAAAAAGTAATTTATGTAATGACACATGATAGCATCGGTCTTGGTGAAGACGGTCCAACACATCAACCCATAGAGCATTTGGCTTCTTTGCGCTTAATACCGAATTTAGATGTATTTAGACCATGCGATATAGTGGAAACAGCAGAGGCCTGGGAACTAGCGTGTTTATCTAAAAAAACACCTTCTATTATAGCATTATCTCGTCAAGGGTTGCCTCAATTAAGAATTGAAAATAGNAAAGAAAACTTATCGGAAGCCGGAGGATACATACTTAGTGAGCCTGCCAAGGATCCAATCGTTACATTGATGGCAAGTGGGTCTGAAGTTATGATTGCAGAGGAGGCACGCACGACCCTAGAGTCAATAAACATTCCCACCAGACTTGTCTCTGTGCCTTGTCTGGATAGACTTTTAAAACAAAGTCACTCTTTTATCGAAAAATTACGCGGTCCGTCAAAAGTAATAATAGCAATAGAAGCAGGCCTAGAGAACGGATGGTCTAAAATAATTGGTTTAAATGGTCATTTTATTGGTATGAATAGCTTTGGAGCTTCAGCCCCTGGTGAAACATTATACAAATATTTTGGCATCACATCTCAGGCAATTATTGATCTAGCTAAGAACCAACTAAAACAAACATAATTATCATATTGGTCTTATATTGGTTGGAGTCTAAATAAGGAGAAATAATTATGAAAATAAATGGAAATGCAATAAAACCTGGTAATGTGATTAGCCATAATAGCCGCTTATGGGTTGCAGTAAAAACAAACCATGTAAAACCCGGAAAAGGAGGTGCTTTCGCTCAGGTGGAATTACGCGACATTCGAGATGGCACAAAGTTAAATGAGCGTTTTCGTGCAACTGAGAGTGTTGAGCGCGTTATTTTGGAAGAAATTGAATGCACTTATCTTTATTCAGATGGGGACACACACATATTTATGCATGCCGAAACATTTGAACAAATATCTATAGCATCTGAAATGATTGGTGATGCCGTAGCGTTTCTTCAAGACGGGATGGTAGTTTCTGTTGCTACATATGAGGATGAACCTATTTCTGCAACTCTGCCCGAACAAACCACAGTAACTATTATCGAAGCTGATGCGGTAGTGAAAGGCCAAACAGCTTCATCTTCATACAAACCCGCAATTGCTGACAATGGGGTACGCATAATGGTCCCACCTTTNATCGAGACAGGAACAAGAATAGTGGTAAAAATAGAAGATTCCACCTATGTAGAACGAGCGAAAGACTAAATCAAATGGCATTACGTTCAGCGCTTATTAATGTAATTTTCAACGCAGCTAGTAAAGCAGCACGGCGTATGGTACGAGATTTTGGGGAAGTCGAAAATTTGCAAGTAAGTAGAAAAGGGGCTGCTGATTTTGTTAGTCAAGCTGATTTATCAGCGGAGCAAACATTGATTAATGAGCTTCAAATAGGGCGNCCNGGATGGAATATTATATCAGAAGAGAAAGGAAAAATCAGAGGAAAATTAATTGACGCACCAACTTGGATCATTGACCCACTAGACGGAACAACGAATTTTCTTCACGGAATTCCGCATTTTGCGATTTCGATCGCGGTTTTAGAAAATAAAAAATTAATAGCGGCTGGTATTTTAGACCCATTAAAAGACGAATTTTTTTTTGCTGAGCATGGAAAAGGGGCCTATTTGAATGATCGTAGAATTAGAGTTTCTGGAAGAAAGCAGGTTGAAACAGCATTATTTGCAACAGGCATACCGTTCATGGGGAAAACCACTGCTGAGAAGGAAATTATATTTATAAACCAATTAAATCACATAATGCAAAGATGCTCAGGAATAAGACGATTTGGTTCTGCTGCTCTAGATCTTGCTTGGGTGGCTGCAGGAAGATATGATGGATTTTGGGAATATGGTCTCAAATTATGGGACATTGCAGCCGGCACTCTAATAGTTAGAGAAGCTGGAGGGTTTGTCTCAGACTTTTCCTCAAGAGATACTGTATTACAGAATGGAAATATTGTAGCTGCAAACGCAGGTTTGCATATCCCATTACTGAAGATGCTGAAAGAGGGAGAAAAAGCTCTAAATTAACTATTTTTCACATCAGCTTTTTTTGAAAACTGCCATTAAAATAAATTGATTTATTTTAAAGTGCTACTAATTTTGGTCTTATTCCTGCCATTATGATGATACATGTTACCATCCATAAATAATGTTAGTTAAACCTATTAGGTGCAAAAAATTGGCGTTTTAGATTATCAAGGAGGATATTAAAATGACAGATCCTAGATCCTTTCTAATTCGGATGATTTCTGTCCTTGGCGTTTTTGTGATAATTTGTGGGTTTCTTTATGAGCAAATTTACACTAGTTTTATGGGAAATCCAATACTTAACGGCACTATCATAGCTACTGCTTTAATCGGCGTAATTTATATTTTTAGGCAAGTTCTACTCCTCGTTCCTGAAGTTAAATGGCTTAGTAATGTACAGCGAACTAGAACTCTTACTAAAGGAAAAATAAAACCAAATCTGCTNGCAACAGTAAACGTGATGCTAGCCGACCAATCAAATGAACGCCAATTGTCAGCCTTATCTTTAAGATCCGTNTTAGATGGAGTNGCAGCNCGTCTCGATGAGGGGAGAGAAATTTCCAGATATATGATTGGATTACTAATATTTTTAGGTCTTCTAGGAACTTTCTGGGGATTGTTNCAAACAATAGGNGCAGTTGGAAATGTCGTTGAAGGCTTAAGCAGTAGCAATGCCAACTTTGATAAAATGATGGAACAGTTAAGGTCTGGTTTAGATGCTCCTTTGTCNGGCATGGCAACTGCGTTTTCATCGTCATTATTTGGTTTAACAGGNTCTTTGATTCTTGGTTTCCTTGATTTGCAACTTGGACAAGCAATGGGTCGNTTTTTTAACGAAGTGGAGGATTGGTTATCNTCATTNGCNAGATATAATGATATTCAAGGAAAAGAAAATCATTCGTTCATGGATAGTCGTTTGATGTCAGAGGGACTGAATGAGGAAGGGGCAAGAGCGCTCTTGCATCTAGCACGAGCTATAGAACGCTCAGAAAAATCCAGGGAGGCAACTGAGGCTCAATTAGATAAACTTAATATGCATTTAAGCTTGCTCTCAGAACAAATCACAGATGACAAACGTATAAGAGACCAATTGATACTGCTAAATAGCAGACTAGAAACATTAGGAAGCCAGATTATTAATATATCTAAAGAGCAACAAAACGCAATTAGCACNGATTTNCGNTCTCTTGCAGGATCAATAGACCGTTTAGTTTCAAAAAAAATTAAGGGTGAGAAATAATTTATGTCACTTTCTCGATTAGGAAATCGCAGNAGACTAAGCGATTTTACATGGCCTGGTTTNGTAGATGGGCTTGCCAGCCTNTTAATGGTATTTGTATTTGTTTTAATGGTTTTTGTTATAATTCAGGCAAACCTCGCCTTCAGAATATCGGGACAAGATACCCGTATCACAGCCCTTCAGAGGGATTTGCTTGAGCTTGGAAATATTCTTAATATTGAGCGTGAAACAAATTCACAATTATTATCTGAGTTATCAGATACAAAGGTGCTCATGAGTGAGCTTGAGACAGATAACAAACAATTATTATCCCAAATTACATTCTTGCAGGAAGAACTCTCAGANAAAGAGGAAATAATCATAGCNAAAGAAGCGGACATAAGTTCTTTAAGTTCGCAATTGTTTGAGCTTGAGGATAATCTAAATGCTGCGCGCGCTATCTCAGAACAGCGTGGTGACGAAATTAAAAGTTTAATTTTTCGTCTTACAACCAACGAAAAAGAGCTCGATGAAAAATCAAACGCCTTTGAAAAACAGCAAATTGAATTGAAAAAAAATCTTGAATTAATAGAAGAAAATACCGCACTTATCTCAACTCTAAAATCTGAAATAAGCAACTTATCTGAACAAAATAACTCTAATGAAGCCAATCTGGTAGAAAANGAAAAATTATTACTAATTGCAGAGAAAGCATTACTTAAAAAAGCAGAAGAATTAGCAGCCGCAAATAACTCAAGCAATAAGGCAAAATCAGAGATAGATAAATTGTTAATTAATACGAATANATTGCGTCAAGAAATTCAAAAATTGAATAGTCTCCTAGCAGAAAAAGAACGCGAGTCAATTAATGATAAAATAGCTATAGCTGATTTAGGAAAGAANCTAAATTCAGCTCTAGCTTCTCGAGTTCAAGATTTACAGAAATTCCGTTCCGAATTCTTTGGACAGTTGCGTGAGATTCTTGAAAATCGGTCAGAGGTTCGCGTCGTAGGTGACCGCTTTATATTTCAATCAGAGGTAATTTTTGCAACTGGTCAAGCTAATGTTAGTGCTGCCGGAAAAGAACAGCTTGCGGATATTGCCTCTGCCTTACGAGAAATAGAAAAATCAATACCTGAGAATATTCCATGGGTTTTACAAATAGAAGGGCATACAGACAGTGACCCCATAGCAAATAGCTCCTTTTTTAGAGATAATTGGGATTTATCAACAGAAAGAGCTCTTTCAGTTGTGCGTTTTTTGAGGTCTGAGGGTATTTCTGCAAATCGTCTTGCAGCAGCTGGATATGGGGAGTTTCAGCCTATTGATAGCGGAAATTCATCTGCCTCCAAACAAAGAAATAGAAGAATAGAGCTTAAATTGACACAAAGAGTTACCCCCTAAATATTAAACTAAACATAATAATTTGATATCAATCCGATAATAGCTGATTTTTTGCAAGCTGGTGATATAATTCTGAATGCGCAAGCAATTTTTCATGACTTCCTTCAGCTACAATTTTTCCTTTGTCCATAACAAATATTCGGTCTGCATCTATTACCGTTGAAAGTCTGTGTGCTACCACTACNCTTGTTTTATCTGAACAAAGTTTACGCAGAGCTTTTTGCACNAGCGCCTCACTTTGACTATCTAATGCACTCGTCGCTTCATCCAATAACATAATAGGGGGCTCTCTTAAAATTGAACGAGCAATTGCTATCCTTTGTCTTTGACCACCCGAGAGACGCACACCCTTTTCACCCACCATAGTATCGTAGCCCTCAGGAAGTTCGATAATAAATTGGTGTGCCTCAGCCTGCTTTGCTGCCTGTTCAATTTCTGCAAAACTAGTATTAGGACTTCCAAATGAAATATTTTCTAATATAGATTGTGAAAACAAAGCAACATCTTGTGGTACAAACCCAAAATGGCTCCTAAGTACACTATTAGTCATTTGATTTATAGGTATGCCACCGATACTTATGTGGCCCTCACAAGGTACATAAAAACGCAACAGCAAGTGAAATAAAGTCGTTTTTCCAGCACCGCTAGGGCCAACTAATGCCACATTTTCACCTGACTTTATGGAAAAATTGACTTTCTCTAATACTGGCAAATCTGGTCTTGACTCATAATTGAACGATACATCTTCAAATAAAATATCTGAACCCTTTAGTAATAAAATATCTGCGGCCACTTTAGGGGCAGGAAATTGCGGGGGTTTTTCAAATATATCTATAATCCGCTCTAAAGCTCCAATAGCACGCTGCAACTCNCCACCNAGCTCGGATAAAGCACCGACTGCTGCTGCAACNAGAAACGCATAAAAAACAAAGGAGGTCAGCTCACCCGGAGTTATGGNACCTTTTTNTAAATCTTGTCCTCCAATCCATAACAAACACCCAATTCCAGAGATAACTAAAAATATAATTAAACCACTTAGTAAACCTCTCAGTCGTGCCCTTGCAATGGCCGCTAAAACAGCTTCTTCTGTTGTTCGTTTAAATTTACTTTCTAAAAATGATTCTTGTGAAAAAGCTTGAACAGACCGTATCCCTGAAATTGATTCCTCCGCTAGCACCGTTAAGTCAGATATTTTTTCCTGTGCCACTTTTGATGCTTGCTTCAAGCTACGGGCAAGAAATACCAAGGGGAATACAATTAATGGTATGATTACAGCTAAAACAAAAGACATTTTTGGACTTGAGACTATTACTAGTACAAGACCACCTATCAATAAGATTATATTGCGAATAGCCATAGATAAAGTGGAGCCAAGCACAGTCTGGACAATTGATGTATCTACTGTAAGTCTGCTAAGTATATCACCAGATTTTGCACTTTCAAACCAAGCGGTAGACTGAGACAAAATATGACTAAATAATTTAACTCTGATATCTGCAATAACACTCTCACCAATTTGATTAATCAAATTAGCCCTAAAGTAACTTCCTATAGCCAAAATAAAAGCAATTGCTATTGTAAGTATAATTGAAACACTCAAAAAAGCTGGATCGTTGCCAGCAAGTCCCTCGTCTACTATAAAAGCAAGACCCCTACCAAGGGACAGCATAGCAATAGTTATCATCAATAGAGCNAAAGCAGCNCCAAATAATCGCCAACGATATGGACGGATGTAAGGTATTAAAGTCTGCAAAGCTGATATTGATTTGCCTACTCTATTGTTACTAAATTCCTTTTGTTTGAGTGATTTTNTCATNTTTTATCCAAAGGAGGCTTGCATCCTAACTTGAAGCAAGGTATTAACCAAGAACATTAACGAGATTTTTACGCGTATAATCGCGCATTGCTTGATATTTGGCAAGTGGAGCTATCAGATGAAAAAAGATATTCACCCGGACTACCATGAAATTAAAATTGTAATGACAGATGGAAGTGAGCGCACTGTGCGTTCAACGTGGGGAAAAGAAGGTGACGTTATGAAACTATCTGTGGACCCATTAAATCATCCGGCTTGGACCGGTCAACAACGCGTTCTTAATAGTGAAGGCCAAGTTGCTCGTTTTAACAAACGCTTTTCAGGTTTAGGCGTTAAGAATTAAGGCATAGCCAAGATCCATTTTAAAATATAAATTAGTTCAATAACTATCTTGCATCTAATAATTTTATTGATAACTCTTGATAACATATTTTTTCATCCCCACTTATAGCTCGTGAAATGGTAGGTAAACATTTCTTTTTTTAGAGGCTTGCCAATTTGGGAGCCTTATCAATTCTTGCTAAATATTAGGAGAAAAAATATGACACGTATAGACTTAACCCCCTTTTATCGAAGTGCGATTGGTTTTGACCGCATGGCTAATCTTGTCGATAACTTGTTTCAAACATCTGACTCTAGCAATTCAAACTTTCCGCCTTACAACATCGAAAAAATCGGTGAATCTGACTACAGGATCACAATGGCGGTAGCTGGATTTTCAGAAAATGAGCTTGATGTAACGATTCATGAAGCTACCTTAATAGTGGTTGGGCGTTCTGAGCAAGAGTCAGTGGATGATGACAAAACATTTTTGTATCGAGGAATTGCAGGAAGGCAATTCGAAAGGCGTTTCCAACTTGCCGATTTTATCGAAATCAAGAGCGCAAGCTTAAATAATGGACTTTTGCACATAAACTTAAAAAGAGAAGTTCCAGAGAAAATGAAGCCTCGAAAAGTAACTATCGATAACCAGAATGTTATAGAGGAAAATTTACATTAATCTAAAAAACATTTGAATACAGGGCGGTTTTTTATTGCCGTCCTGTTGGTTAAATTTCTTTAGAAATTAATACGATTTAACTAACAGAGTTTAGTTTTATATTTGCCTGCGCGGCTGCAAGCCTAGCAATAGGAACCCTAAATGGAGAACAAGAGACATAGTCNAGCTTNATTGTTTCACAAAAACTAATTGACCTTGGATCACCGCCATGTTCACCACAAATACCGAGTTTTATNTTTGGGCGNATTTTTCGNCCTTTTTGCNCAGCCATNTCAATAAGCATCCCAACACCCTCAACATCAATAGAGATAAAAGGGTCAACTGGGTAAATTTCTGCCTCAGAATAATCTCTCAAAAAGCTNCCTGCATCATCTCTACTNATGCCCAGTGTCGTTTGAGTTAAATCATTAGTTCCAAAACTAAAGAATTCAGCTAGACCTGCCAAATCATCTGCCTTGAGCGCAGCACGAGGTAATTCGACCATAGTGCCTACTAAATAATCTATTTTCTGTCCAAATTCTTTCATGACTTGCTGAGCAACGCGGTCAATTATTTCTTTACAAATTTCAATCTCTCGCGCTGTTGCTGCCAGTGGTATCATAATNTCTGGAATAGGAGGGGCTGATTTTTTAGAAACTTCNACAGCTGCCTCCATGATTGCCCTAGCTTGCATTTCACAAATTTCAGGGTAAGTTATTGCTAGTCTGCAGCCACGATGCCCCAACATTGGATTAGACTCAGCGAGACGTAGTGCACGTGCCCTTGCTATTTCCATATCTACACCAGCTGCTTTTGCAACATCTGCCAATTCCTCATCCGTGTGAGGTAAAAATTCGTGTAGAGGAGGGTCTAATAATCTTATTGTAACTGGCAGGCCTGACATTATTTCAAAAAGAGAAATNAAATCANCTCTTTGCATTGGCAATAATTTTGATAAAGCGATAGACCTACCTTCTTTACTATCGGCAATAATCATTTCTCTCATTGANACTATNCGGTCAGCATCGAAAAACATNTGTTCCGTNCGACATAAACCNATGCCNTCTGCNCCAAATTCACGGGCNACNNTTGTATCTTCAATTGTTTCTGCATTTGTACGCACTAACATCCTGCGTTCTGCATCCGCCCATTTCATCAACGTTGCGAAAGCATCTGATAGTTGAGGGTTTATTGTTGCAACTTGTCCTTTGAAAACTTGTCCTGTTATACCATCGATNGTTATAATATCCCCTTTNGCAAGCTCTTCGCTACCCATGNATACCCGACCAGCNTCGATATCAATNCTGAGTTCACCAGCACCTGAGACACATGGTCTTCCCATACCCCTTGCTACAACAGCNGCATGACTTGTCATACCACCCCTNGCTGTTAAAATCCCCGCTGCAGCGTGCATGCCGTGTATATCTTCAGGGCTCGTCTCTACACGGAGTAAAATAACTTTACGGCCTTGATTTGCAATAGCCTCTGCAGTATCCGCATCTAGTACGATTTCTCCTGAAGCTGCGCCTGGGCTCGCTGGCAGACCTCTAATCAGAAGCTGTTTTGGAGCATTTGGGTCTAGTGTGGGGTGTAGAAGTTGGTCTAGTGATTCTGGTTCTATCCTACTAATTGCTTCTTTTTTTGTTATGATACCCTCATTGGCCAAATCAACCGCAATAGTAACTGAAGCCTCCGCGGTGCGCTTACCAGATCTTGTTTGTAGCATGTATAATGTGTTCTTCTGAACTGTAAACTCAAGATCTTGCATGTCTTTATAGTGTAATTCTAGTTTCCTTCTGACATCATCTAACTGTTTGTAGACCTTGGGCATTTTCTCTTCCATGGACTGACCATTTCCACCACTGGACATTTTTGTAAGTGGGAATGGTGTTCTTATTCCAGCAACTACATCCTCGCCTTGCGCATTTATTAAATATTCGCCAAAGAATTCCTTGCTTCCTGTAGATGGATTCCTTGTGAAGGCAACACCAGTAGCACAATCATCGCCTAGATTTCCAAAAACCATTGCTTGCACATTTACAGCAGTACCCCAACTAACAGGGATTTGATTCAAACGTCTATAAGTTATCGCACGTTGGTTCATCCAACTTTTAAATACAGCTCCAATTGCTCCCCATATTTGTTCATGAGGATCTTGTGGAAACACNTCACCNCTTTNTTGTTCNACTAGCTGTTTAAATTGNNTNACTAATTGCTTCAAATCATCNCCNGTAAGTTCAGTATCCTCTTCAACATTTGCTNTNTGNTTTGCGTCTTCAAGAATATCTTCAAATAAATCATGATCTACCTCCAGAACTACATCCGCGTACATTTGAATAAAACGACGATAACTATCATAGGCAAAACGGGGGTCTCCAGATGACTTAGCAAGACCCGCGACTACCTCGTCATTTAATCCGAGATTTAAAACCGTATCCATCATTCCAGGCATTGATGCTCTAGC
>FUFK010037090.1_pt1 | contig 16198 bp, 18 predicted proteins | sample 1021851 | NCBI WGS metagenome assembly FUFK01 (sample SAMEA51879418, study PRJEB19060) | metagenome | reverse complement strand
TTTGTAACTGTCGGAGCTCCGAATGATTTATCCAAGATAACATTTCTACCTTTTGGACCTAAAGTAACTTTNACNGNATCAGCAAGNATATTTACACCTGNAAGCATGCCCTGACGAGCTAGATCACTAAATTTGACTTCTTTTGCCATTTTTTTCCTCTCTTTAATAAATTATTTTTCTAAAACACCTAAGATGTCTTGTTCATTCAGAATTACAAGCTCATCACCATCAATTTTAACTGTATTGCTCCCTGCATATTGGCCGAAAACAACCAAATCCCCTTCACTAATTGAGATAGGTTGCACATCACCGTTATCAGAGGTTTTTCCCGGACCCACAGCAACTACTTCACCTTGAGAAGGCTTCTCTGCAGCCGATCCTGGAAGAACTATCCCTCCCTCTGAGGTTTGTTCTTCATCAGTGCGTTTTACTAACACACGATCTGCTAATGGTCTAAATTTCATCTGGTCTCTCCAAATATTATTAAAACTTAATTATTCAAAAAGCCGCCATTCTAATCAGTTGTAAGCACACGTCAATCACCAATTATCAATGTCAATGCTCCTTAAAATCTTTATGTTGGGATTATTATTAAATTTTCAAGTAAACCTTACTCATTTGTCCTTTTTATACTCTCCTTCTATCCAATCATCGTTACGGTTATTAACGTTATTTTTTCCATTAATAGGTTTAAGTTTACTGAAGATCAGNCCAAGAATTAAAATTCTAGTTACTGGCATAAGGATTAATAAACCGAATAAATCNGTTAAGAAACCTGGAATCAAGAGAAATAAACCTCCAATGGGNGTAAANAGGGTTTTAAGGATATTATCTGTTGTAGGAAAAGGGGCTTTTTTATTGGATCTGATTTCAAATATCTTTTTAAGACCTTGATTTCGCAATAAATAAATACCAAAAATCGCAGTTAACAGAATTAAAAGAATTGAGTTAAATGGCCCTATGCTTCCTCCGATGACAATTAGCATGTAGATCTCCAGAATTGGAAGAAGGATAAGCATTAGTAAAAACTTATTCATTCTTAATAATTCTTGGGGCAAACATCAAATATACAAGTATTCCGAGCAAATCGAATATGAAATCATTTACTTCAGCGGATCTGTAAACCAAAAAAGACTGTGCTACCTCTATTAAAAGAGCATAAAAAACTAAAAACAATATCAAGGATTTAGAATTAACTATTGAAGATTTAGATGACAAATCAAGAAACAATGAAAGCAAAAAAAATAAAAGAAAATGAAAAACTTTATCAATGAAAGGTAATTTAAAAGATCCATCAGAAGGTGAGAAGGCTACGAAGCAGGAAAAAATTAATAAAGCGAAAAAGATTGCTCTATAGACTATCAGCATTTTTGGAATATTTTTCCTTGTAATAAAATAGAAGTATCAAAGAAGGTAAAGTGAGAGATGATGTGAAAATGAAGAACATCATCCAACCTGATTCAGTACCTAAATCTGATTTGAAGTAACTTGCCAAAACTCCTGAGAAGCCGCTGAATAATTTTCCTGGCAACATCATGAAAGAAGTTAATAAAGCGTATTGAACTGCNGTATATTTTTTTGAAACAAGACTTGTAAGAAAAGTAATATTTGCAGTACCTACAACTCCGGCTGCTAAACTATCTGAAGCAACTATAAATCCCAAGAGCGTTAAATCCTTATCTTGCGTTGCAACCACAGAAAAAGACAAGTTCGTTATCAAAACTAAAACTGCTCCAATAATGAGAGTTAATTTTACACCTAACCTTTTAACCAATAGGCCTCCTACAAAAAAACCTACAATTGCAGCAATAACGGCAACTACCTTTACTACGTAACCAATCTCTTTCAACGAATAACCTTTCTCAAGATAGAAAGGGCTTGCCATAGGACCCATGACAATATCTGTTAACCTATATGTAGCAATTAAAAGTAATAAAAATGAAGCTAGATATAACCCAAATCTTGAAAAGAAGTCCCTCAAAGGCTCTATTATAGAATTCTGAAAGGTTAACTTTTCCAACTCAGTATTAATTTGTTCCGGCTGTATTGCAACTCCAATTACTCCAATGAACATTAAAAGTGCCATTAGTTGATAAGTAGCAGACCATCCATAATCTGATGCAAAAATTAGAGCGAAAGAACTAGAGATCAAAATTGCAATTCTGTAACCTAATTGATAGCTAGCTGCTAAATTTCCTTGTTGACTTATCTCAGCTAATTCTATTCTGAAGGCATCTATAGCAATGTCTTGCACAGATCCAAATAAAGCAACCAGGAAAGCAATGAATGCAAACCATTTAATACTATTCAAGGGACTGGTCAAAGATAGCAATATCAAACAAAATGCTATAAAAAGTTGGGTGAGGAGAATCCAGCTCTTTCTTTTTCCAAATTTGTCTAGAAGAGGTATAGATAAATTATCCACCAGCGGAGCCCATAGAAATTTTAATGAATAGGTTAATACGATCCACGCAAAAAAACCTATTAATGATAAATCTATGTTAACGTCAGCCAGCCATACACCTAAGGTCGAAAAGATGAGTATGTAAGGAAGACCTGACGAGAAACCCAAAGCTCCTATAGAAAGATTTTTCATATTTTTAGTCTCTAAAATTTACAAACTGCAAGGGTATATCATAATTTTGGTCTTTGATAAGCTGAATGATAGCTTGTAAGTCATCTCTTTTTTTACCTGTGATACGGACACTATCTCCCTGTATTGAGGCTTGAACTTTAGATTTAGATTGTTTGACTATGGTGGTAATTTTCTTAGCCAATTCCTTATCTATGCCTTCTTGTAAATTTATAGTTTGCTTTGCGGAACCACCACTAAGATCAATATTATTAGGTTTAAGACTCTTTAAGTCTATGCCTCTTTTGGCAAGAGATTCATTCAGAATTGGGAGCATTTGATGGATTTGGAACTCTTCATTAGCAGAAAGGTTTATTGTTTGATCGATTAGCAAAAACTCAGCTCCTGCTCCCTTGAAATCAAACCTATTCTGTAAAACTCTATTAGCCTGATCTACTGCATTTGTTACTTCGTGATGATCTAACTCTGATTTTATATCGAATGATGCCATATATATCTCCTGTTTAATTACTTTAGTCTATGTACCAAATAAAGACAAAAACCCTTATCATTAAATGACATGCACAATGCAGAAGTTTTCTCTCAGTTCCATAGCAGTTTGGTCAAAGTAACCCTTATGAGAGGAAAGTTACCAAAGCAAAATCAACATATCTTAAACAAGATTATGCAAGTATAGATTCCAATTAAAAGAATCACCTGGATCCGTTTTACGGTCAGGAGCAATGTCTGAATGACCAACGATATTTTCTTTTGAAATTGCAGGATAAACTTTCATAATTTCTTTAGTCGCCTCAACCAGAGATTCATATTGGTTTTTTGTGTAATCAAGATTGTCAGTCCCCTCAAGCTCAATGCCAATAGAGAATTCATTGCAATTTTCTCTACCTTGGAATTTAGATATTCCAGCATGCCAAGCTTTCTTATTAAAAGGAACAAATTGGATAATAGATCCATTTCTCTCAATTAAAAGATGACTCGAGACTTGTAATTCAGAAATCTGTTCAAAGTATGGATGATCATTAGTATCAAGTTTATTTGTAAAGAATTTTTCAACATAACCATTACCAAACTTTCCTGGCGGAAGGCTGATATTGTGCAGAACCAAGAGGGAAATCTCATCACCATCTCTGTCAGAGTGATTAGGAGATAGACAAAGGCGAGCATTCTCTAGAATATGGTTATCATTAATTCTCAATTTAATTCTACTGTTTTATAAAGTGCTTGGGTTCCTTCTTGATTTTTTTACTATCCATTTTGCTTTTTTTTCGAGCTTGATACATTATCCTCCTTAACTCTCTTTTTTTTAAGAGACCATCTGAATTTAAGTCCATCTTTTTAAAACGACCTGCAGCTGAAATTAAAAATTCTTCTTCAGTTATTTGACCATCTCCATCTAAGTCCATCAATCTAAACCGTTCAAATGAATCTTGCTTAAAGTCGTCAAAAGCTTTTTCGCTATCTTTTTTTAAGTCTAAGTTTTCCAACTTCAGGCTTGACGTAGAATCTGGATAGGTTGCCAAAGGTAAAAAAAGCAACAGACAATATAAAAATAGTCTTTTCATTATCTCCTCCTTACAGCTTAGACAAGTTCAAAAAGAGAAGTTCAATTTATCTCAATCCTTTTGGTAATCTAAAAGATATACCCTCATCTGTTCTTGTCCTGTTTCCCTGCAACTTAAAACCATATTTTTTTGTTAAGGTATCGATAACTTCTGAGACTAAATGTTCTGGAGCGGAAGCACCTGAAGTAAGGCCAATTCTTTTCTTTCCCTCTAAACATTCAGCAGGCAAATCTCCTACACTGTCGATTAAATAGGCCTTAACTCCTGACCTTTCTGCAATTTCTCTTAAACGATTCGAATTTGAGCTATTTTCTGAACCAATTACTATGACGAGGTCGGACTCCAAGGCTAATTGTTTCACCGCATCTTGTCTGTTCTGCGTTGCATAACAAATATCATCTTTTTTTGGACCGATAATATCAGGAAATTTATTTATTAAAGAGTCTTTAAGTTCTTGAGTATCATCAACGGATAAAGTTGTTTGTGTTACGAAAGCTACTTTTGAACTTTCACTGAATTTGAGTTTTTCAACATCAGAAATATCTTCAATAAGTGTGATAGTACCTCCATAAGAAGTATCAAATTGACCCATTGTTCCTTCGACTTCTGGATGATTTTTGTGACCAATGAGTATGCAGTGGTATCCCATTTTTGCATAGGTATTAACTTCAGCATGTACTTTACTTACTAAAGGACATGTAGCGTCATAGATATCTAAATTACGATTTTTAGATTCAATCTCAACAGCCTTGGAAATACCATGAGCACTGTAAATTACTACCTCACCTTCAGGTATATCTCCAACATCCTCGACAAATATAGCGCCTAATTCTTTAAGTTCTTCAACAACGGTTTTATTGTGGACTACTTCATGTTTTACGTACACCGGCGGGCCTTGTTGTTCCAAGACTTTCTTGACTATTTCTATAGCCCTATCAACTCCAGCACAAAAGCCACGAGTATTAGCTAGTCGTATTTGCATTCGATACTAATTTCATTGCCAACAAATCTAGAATGTAGATGATAACTCCAATCGTGATAAAAGTATCCGCTAAGTTAAATATATAAAATGAATAGTTTTCATAGTAAAAATGAATGAAATCAATTACATGACCCCATACAACTCTATCGATTAAATTACCTAGCCCACCTGACAAAATCATTAAAAGTGCAAGAGTTTCATATTTCCTAAGTTCCTCGGAAATAAGAACATTGACTAAATATAGGCAAACAAGCAAAACCAAAAAAACTAATATCCACCTTCCAAGTTCTCCGCCCTCATCAAAAAAACTGAAGGCTATGCCAGTATTAAAGATCAAATAAAAGTCTAGAAAAGGAAGAACATTAATAGTTTCTCCAAGAGTTAAGGTTTGTACAATTAAATACTTAGAAATTTGATCGGCAAAAACCAAGAGAATCAAGAAAAAAACCTTCTTCATTATATTAATTATCTTCAAGCGTAATTTCTTGTTTCGCCTTCCCCTTCTACATTCTCATAACACCTTTGACAAATTGACTCATGCCCTTCGATTGAACCAACTTCAGATCTACTATGCCAACATCTCACGCACTTTTTATGAGCTGTTTTAGTAACCTCAACGCTCAAACCTGAAATACTAGTTTGGATACCTTGCTCCTCTAATTTGAGAACAGATGCCTCTGAAGTAATAAAAATGAACCTTAGCTCATCTGAAAATTTATCCAAAAGCTTTTTAAGCTCTTCATCGCAGTAGAGTTTTAGATTTGAATCAAGTGATGATCCAATAATATTTTGATTTCGCGCCTCTTCAATGTGTTTATTGACTTCTGATCTTATCTCTAAAACCTTTTCCCATTCTTCATTAGAAAATTTTAAAGCTCCTATTTCACTCCACTCTTGATACCACTCCAAAGTATGAACTGATTCTTTGCTCTTATTCAAAGACTGCCAAGCTTCTTCAGCCGTAAAGGAAAGAATCGGACTTATCCACCTTAATAATGCTTGAAGAATATTTGATAGAGCCAATTGACAAGATCTTCGTGCATAAGAATCAGCTTTAGCTGTGTAAAGTCTGTCTTTTAGGATATCCAAATAAAAACCTCCGAGGTCATTAGCACAGAAGTTGTGAATTTTCTGAAAAGCGTAATGGAAATTATAGTTTAAGTAATCCTGTCTTATTTCCTCTTGAAGTTCTTGTGTTCTGACTATCATCCACTTATCAAGTTCCGTTAAATGTTCAGGAGGTAACTTTTGGTGTGAATAGTCGCTCAAATTTCCAAGCAAGAATCTTATTGTATTTCTTATTCTTCTATAGGAATCTGAGCTTCGTTTCAATATGTCATCGGAGAGAACAATTTCTTTTGAATAGTCGGTTGAAGCTACCCAAGCTCTCAAGACATCAGCTCCCATATTTTCCCAAACCTTCTGGGGAGAAATGACATTACCAAGAGATTTGGACATCTTTTTTCCATTACCATCCACTACAAAACCATGAGTCAATACTTCTTTGTAGGGAGGTAACTCTTTCATCGCAATACTAGTAAGTAAAGAAGATTGGAACCAGCCTCGATGTTGATCAGAGCCCTCTAAATAAAGATCAGCAGGAAATTCTAAATCGGCATTAGCATCTAGGACACAAGCATGTGTTACTCCNGAGTCAAACCAAACATCTAGGCAATCTGTAACCTTGTAATAATTATTATAATCTTCAACCAAATCTTCTATTGCTACATCATGCCAAGCTTGGATTCCCTCCTTTTCAACCAAACAAGCTACTTTCTCAATAATTAAACTTGTTTCGGGATGAATTTCACCAGTTTCATTATGAACCAATAATGCGATAGGCACTCCCCAAGTTCTTTGTCTAGATATACACCAATCGGGTCTACTTTCTAACATAGATTCCATTCTCGACTGTCCCCAGTCTGGCTCCCATCTTATGGAATTCACTGAATCTAAAGACTTACTCAATAAGCCTTCTTTTTCCATAGATATGAACCATTGTGGCGTTGCACGGAACATGACAGGTGATTTATGTCTCCAACAATGAGGATAACTATGTTCATACTGAGATTCTGAGAGCAAAACGGCTCTTTCTTTAAGCAATTGAATTATATTTTCATTAGCTTTAAATATAAACTGACCAGCAAAATGGTCCACATCTTCATGGAATGTTCCATTTGCCTTAACCGGACTTAGCACTTCAAGCCCATTTTGTTTTGAAACAGAGTAGTCTTCTAATCCATGACCTGGAGCTGTGTGAACTATCCCAGTTCCAGCCTCAGTTGTAACATGATCACCTGCAATAATTAACGATTCTCGATCAAGGTAAGGATGAGATGCCTTTAAACCTAGTAAATCTTTTCCTTTACAAGTTCCTAATGAGATGAAATTTTCTATACCAATACGCTTTAATGTTGAGTCAACTAAATCCTTTGCGAGGATTAGATTAATTACTCGTCCTAGGTGCTCAATTTCGATTAGTTCATAAATAAATGATTCATTTACAGTTAAGGCTAAGTTTCCAGGCAGGGTCCAGGGCGTTGTTGTCCAACTTGCAACATAAGAATTATTATCTGATTTGTGATTAAAAATATCCTTTAATAGAGCATTTTCAATAGGAAAAATAAAATCAATAGAAGTGGATGTTTTATCTTGATATTCCACTTCGGCCTCAGCAAGAGCTGATTTACAATCTAAACACCAGTGAACTGGTTTGTCTCCTCTACTAAGGTGACCCTTTTCTATGATCTTACCTAGAGATCTTATAATGTTTGCTTCGAAAGCATAATTCATGGTGATGTAAGGATTTTCCCAATCTCCTATTATTCCAAGCCTCTTGAAATCTCTCTTTTGAAGTTCAATTTGAGAGCTAGCATAATCTCTGCAAGCCTGCCTAAATTCGGATGCAGATATTTTTTGCCCTACTTTCCCTTTCTTTTTTTCAACATTTAGTTCTATGGGTAAGCCATGACAGTCCCAACCAGGAACAAAGGGTGCATATTTTCCTTCGAGTGTTTGTGACTTTACAACCATATCCTTCAATATCTTTTGGGCAGCATGACCCATATGAATCTCACCATTGGCATAAGGAGGACCATCATGAAGAATAAATTTTTCTCTTCCTTTTCTAGCTTTAGCAACTTTTTCTTGTAAACGAATTTTTTCCCAATATTCGATCATTTTGGGTTCTTTCGTTGGCAGATTTGCTTTCATGGCAAAGTCTGTGTCAGGAAGATTAAGCGTATCTTTATAGTCAGTCATAACAGGATTTGTGGCACTTTAACTGAAATATTGCTTTGCGAAAGCAATATCTTTAAATATTTGCTCTTTTAATTCATCTAATCCATTNAATTTCTTTTCGTCACGAATCTTCTTCAGAAACTCTACATTTATTTTTTTTCCATATAAAGAACCTGAAAAGTTAAAAATATGGACTTCCAGTACTGGGTTTTGACCTCCAACAGTAGGTCTTATACCCATATTTGCAATTCCACCATAAACCCTTTTTTCAAACTCTACATTCACAATATACACACCGGAAATTGGTAGTTTATTTCTTGGTAACCAAAGATTAGCAGTTGGCACACCTAGTGTTCTTCCAAGCTGTTGCCCATAAACAACTTTTCCATGGAACTTATAAGGTCTGCCTAGAAGTTCTTTGGCTGATTCAAAGTCATCACTTGTGAGACAATTTCTTATCCTTGAACTACTAACTCTCTCATCATTGAGAGTAAAGGTTTCTGTTTTCTCAATCCTTACATTATTTCTATTGCCCCAGTCTTTTAAAAAGTTAAAGTCACCTTTTCTATTTGCTCCAAATCTAAAATCATCCCCGATAACCATTTTTTTAATACTCAACCTTGATAAGACCTCGTCTATGAAGGTTTCTGGTGTCATGTTCCTCAACTGATTGTTAAAGCTAAGAAAAAAGCTAAACTCAACTCCCAGTTCTTTTAATTTTCTTACTTTCTCCGGCCACGGAAAGATTCTTGGGGGCTTCTCTTCATCAGTGCCTAATGATTCAGCAAAAAACTCTTTCGCATGAGGTTCTGTGAATATAACTAGTTTTTTCCAATTATTATCTTGGGCATCTTTGTCCATATTATTAATGATGTGTTGATGTCCAAGATGCAAACCATCGAAATTACCGATAGTAGCTATTAAATCTACATCAGAGTATCTGCTAAGAAAAAGATCTATATTTTTTATACCTCTTATCAAATACATTTTTAATTCAAAAAATCTTTTATCTTCAGGCCCGTCACTCTAAGAGCTAAAAGATAAATCAATATACCAACAATCACCATCTTTAATAAGTAAGATGCTTTATCGAATGCTGTAAGCTCTCTAAGGTAGAAAATATCGTGATCAAAATAAACTAGCCAAACAATCAGGAGAATAGCAGCGAATAATAATCTNAGCCAAAAAACCAACCAGCCCGCTGAAGGCTCGTAAATTTCTTCAATTCTTAAAAGAATTAAAAGAGTAATTACCGTAAAAAAAGCAGATACAGAACTAGCAATTGCCAAACCTATGTGACCATANCCTAGATAGAAGCCAAAAATCCAGGCTAAGACCCCATTTAGAATCATAGACCCCAGTGCAACTATCATTGGCTTCTTTGGCTCCTGACGAGCAAAAAAACTTGGGGTAAGGACTTTTATAAGCATAAAAGCAACTAAACCAATAGCAAGAGCTATCAAACTATATGAGGCTTGTAAGGTGTCTTCGGAGGTAAAGGCTCCTCTTTCGAATAGTACTAAAATTATTGGTTCAGCCAAAAGAATAAGCCCAATGACTGCTGGCATGCCAATAAGAAACACTAGCTTCATAGACCAATCTAAAGTTTCTGAGAATGAGAGTCGGTCATCAGCCACAAACAATTTTGAGAGCCTAGGAAGAATTACGGTACCGATTGCTATAGCAAATATTCCTAGAGGTAATTGCATCAACCTGTCTGAAACATATAACCAACTAGGGCTACCTGTTGGTAAGAAGGATGCCAAAATAGTATCAATTAGCATATTAATTTGACTAACTCCTCCTGCAATTATTCCAGGTATCATTAGGTACATAACTTTCCTCACACCAGGATGAGATGTATCNAACCTAAACTTTGGCATTAAGCCTAGTCTCATTAGAGAAGGTATCTGAATAAGTACTTGGATAATACCAGCAAAGAATACTCCCCAAGCAATGGCATAAATTGGCATTTCCAGAAGTGGAGCAAACCAAATGGCTGCAATGATTAAACTTAAGTTATAAAACAAAGGTGTTAAAGCTGGTAGAGAAAATTTCTGGTATGAATTCAGTACAGAACCAGAAAATGCTACAAGAGAGACAAAAAACAAATAAGGAAAAGTAATTTGTAAAATATCTACCGCTAAATCTTTTTTTAGAGGCTCGAAATAAAAACCTGGCGCGAATAACATTACAAAGAAAGGAGCAAACAAAAAAGCCAAAACAGTAAAGATTAGTAGTACACCGGACAAGGCTCCAAAGGTGTTATTAATAAGTTTTTTTACTTCTCCAATATTTCCTTCTTTATATTCAGCTAAAACAGGAATAAATGCTTGGTTAAATGCTCCTTCAGCAAATAGCCGTCTGAAAACACTTGGTATTTTCATAACTACAACAAAAGTATCTAAAGCGACACCTGCACCCAAGAGTCCAGTTATTACAATGTCACGTATTAATCCAAGGATCCTTGAAACAAATGTCCAAAAGGAAACCAAACCACTGCTCAGTAAAAGCTTTAAAGACTTAGATTGTGATGAGACTTCTTGAGTCAGACTTACTCCTCTTCAGAGGGTTTAAGATCTAATGAAACGGAATTTATGCAATACCGCAAGCCAGTTGGCTGAGGTCCATCAGGAAATACATGTCCTAAATGAGCTTGGCATTTACTGCAATGGACTTCCGTTCGAATCATTCCTGCAGAGTGATCCTCTTGAGTTTCAACATTATTCTCTTCAGACGGCTCCCAAAAGCTTGGCCATCCCGAGCCAGAATCATATTTGGATTCCGAACTGAAAAGCTCTACATCACAGACAATGCAATGATAAGTTCCTGGAGTTTTAACACCATCATATTTGCCACTAAAAGCAGGTTCAGTTCCGTGATTCTGTGTCACGTAATACTCTTCAGGNGTTAGTTTGTTTTTTAAGTCGTCTCTGGATTCGCTCATAGTTATGCACTCACTGCTTTGTATAAGACACTCCTATAAGAATGATTTATACACATTTTATCTTTGTAACCATTTTCAATCATCATCATATGTGCTTTGGGAAGGTTATACCATGGGCACATCAAAAAAAGGTGATGCTCTAGATGATAGTTTACTCTATGAGGTGCCATTAAGAACCTCACAAAGGGATTTGTTAAGGTAGTTCTTGTATTATCTAAATCAGTTGATCCAGAGGTAACACAATGTTCAGCGATATTTCTTATTCTGATTATAAGACTGTAATAAGTGAAAGCAGGTAGCCACCATAACAAAAAATAAAAAGACCAATGAAAAGCTATAGATATGGCAATAAAAATTAGAATATTTGTAATTATGAAGCCATGAATCTTAAACCAAACACCCTTAAGCCTGTCATGAGTTGTATTACCATGAGTTTTCAATATAGAAAGCAAGGCTTGAGAATATCTTCTAAATCCTGTGATGCCTGTCACATCTCTCAAAATCTTTCGTAAAAAACTCTTTTTCGTTATCGGAAAAGGAGCACTTAATGCCAAGTCAGGATCATCCTTGGTTTCGGTGAACCGATGATGTTTTAAATGATAGGGCTTGTAGACTCGATTATCTTGGAAAATTGGATAAGCGCATAACCATTGTGAGATAAAGTCATTCACTTTTGAGTTAGAAAATAAAAGGTTATGTGCTCCGTCATGAACTAGTACGGCTAGTGCAAACTGCCTTGAACCAATTACAACTACTGCGGCAATAAAACTAAATATACTTGGATAATAGTAAAATATACTCATCCCTAGTACTATCAATCCCCAGTCGAAAATCAATGCAAAGATATTTCTGAAGTCATTCTTCGTTCTTATTTGATCAATTTGCCCACTATTAAGAAGGTCTCTAGGCTTTATTCTGGAAACTTCCATATATGAATTATAACCAAGGTTGAAGATGATGAAAATTTAATCAGGAAATGGGACTTCTTGACTATCGATCGATCTTGCAGCAGAAAATACAGACTCTCCACCATCTACTGCAATCTGCTCTAACCAAATCACACCATCATAAGGTTGGCTGTTGCCTCTAGTTCCAATGAAATCCAGATCTGAATCTTTATCTAAATCATAAGGAATCCACTTATCATACATTCCTCTTTTTCTTCTCAAGATATTATTTTTCATCCAGCCATTTTTAGTATTTTCAAACCAAACTACGCTACCAAATGATCTATTCAAACTTAACGTATCATCTTTGTCTCTGCTTCCTAAACTATATGAGCCTGAAAAAATGTCTTTGTCTCCATCACCATCAATATCTTCAACAGATATGCTTACGAGTCGATCTGGATGAATAGAGCCTACTTTCTCAAAATTCCAACTATCTGTAGCTTTTTCGGGTTGATAAAGTATGTAAGCAGAACTTGGCCACACAGAGCTAATAATATCCAATTTACCATCATTATTAAGATCAGCGTAATCCATATTAAAACCTGTTATCCAAGATCCCTTTTCTAAGTCTTGCGAAAGTTTTATCTCATGCTCCTTAAAGTTTAATTTTCCTAAATTTTCTAACCAAAGTATCCGAGCCTCAGCTCTACTTCCTACAACAATATCCATATCCCCATCAAGGTCTAAATCAACTGGTTGAGAGTTAATCGGGATTTTCACTCTAGTCAAAATTATTTCTTCCCATTGACTTCCCTGTAAAGGATCGTCAGGCAATTTAAAAATAGAAACATTATTTAAAGGAGCGTTATTAATATCGGGGTTTTCTCCACCTTTATTAGCAGCAACAACTTCGACCTTATCATCTCCATCAAAATCAGCAAAAAAAACTCTAATAAACGAGCCTCTATTAAGTGTAATTTCAGGAATAGTTCTCTCCCATTTAGATGTGAGATGTTTCAAAGTGGGGTTACGAAAATAAATTAAGTGAGCTAATTCACATGCAACGATTATGTCTAACCATCCATCTCCATCGGCATCAGCTATATCAACATCTTCCGCTGATGCAGCTTCTTGTCCTGATGCTAGTGTCATCAACTCCCACTTATTGGGGTTAGATGTTCCCCAAGCGATACGCACATATCCCTTCGGGACCCCATATTGTGTATCCAGTTCGTGAACGGAAACAATATCAATGAATCCGTCTTTATTTAAATCTGCAATTTCTAATCCATCACTACCAGCTAGGTCGGCTGGACCTAATTGATTATCGTCTATTATGTGTTCGCGCCATCCAATATATTGTTCTGTAAGAACTTGAAGAGCAGGACTTAAAAACAAAATAAGAAAGACTATTTTCATATAACCCACTTAACACTATCAAAAAAAAACGGCCATTTTTGACCGTTTTTTTTAGTTAAGAATCTTAATTAGTTGATATCGCTTTAATGTTATTCGCTGCATAAACTCTAGGAGGTGCGCAATCAGCAATTTGTTCAGGAAGCTTGCCATCCATCATTGCCTTCAATCTTGCATCACGATATTGACCAAACTCATTCATATTGNTGAAAGAAATATTTACATAATAGTCAGGTGTGTCTTGGGTGTTGGAACCGCCTCCAGCCCACCATCTCCAAACTCCTCCTGAGTGATCAATACCATCAAGATATTTATTCCAAATCATATCATTTGCTCTTAAATCAGAAACTCCTTTACCATCCTTAAAATTACAACTGTGAAAAGCCCAAACATTTGAATCTCCTTCAACTAATTCTGATGCAGGTCTTCTAGCTTCAAAAATATCCCAGTGACTCCAGGAAGCACAACTAACTAAATTTTCCCATTTGCTAAAAACTTTAGTTCCATTTTCAAAAAACCAATCAAGCGTTGAACCCATGTCAGTATTATTAAAAGCAAAACCAGCCCAAAATAAATCATAACCACCATCATTATCTGCATACAAGGTTGGTGTTAATACCCATCCCTCATATGGAACGGGGTAATCAAGTGCATACCAGTCTTTTTTAACCATTTTTAATACATCATCCACTTCCTTACCGTCTTGGAGATTGCATTGAAGCACTTCACCTGTATAAGTGGTATATGCTTGATGATCATCGGCGTAACTTGTTAGGGAATAAATGGCGAATAAAATCAAAATTGATAATTTTTTCATGTTTATTCTCCTTAACTTTCTGCGACAGATAGCCTTATATTAGTCGATTTATAAAGCCTCGGAGTATCACAATCATGAATTTCCTCTGGTCTTGTATCAGCCATCATTGCTTGAAGCCTTGCATCACGTCCTGCTCCGTATTCTTCAACACTTCTAAAACTTGCTACATTCCAATAATCATGTGTGAAAGTAGTTGCAGAACCTGTCTCAGGCCACCATCTCCAAACTCCACCTTCAAAACCATAGTCATCTAAGTATTTGTTCCAAATGCTGTCATTTGCAGGTAGATCAGCTACGGATTTCCCTTCGCTGAGCGAGCAAGTTCTAATTGAAGCATAAGTGATACCCCCCTCTTCCCAATCATATTTAGGCGATCTTACTTCAACATTCAAACTCATAGATTGACCCAAACAATTGGTAACTCTGGACCATTTTTCTTCTATTTTTGATCCGCCTGCCTGCCAATCATCCTGGACTTTTCCCATTTCTTGCATAGAATTTGTGAAACCAAGGAACATAAAGTCAAAGTCGAAATCTGAGTTTGTTCTATAAACCGGTGTAAAAATCCAAGCACTATAAGGAGCACTGAAATTCTCATCTCCGTATTCATTCCACTCTGATATTACCTTCATGACATCGNNCATNTCTTTTCCNTCTGCAAAATTACACTGAAGACCTTCCATGGCTCCGAACTCGACNTGNTCATCTGCCATNAGAAAGTTCATNGATGTNAAAGCNATAAATATAGTTAAATATTTTCTCATTATTTTCTCCATTTTAATTTGAATTAAAGGGTCTATTTCTAGCATTAAATGCAGAGTAGACCCTTGGGTTGTCGCAAGATATTACACTTTCAGGTCTCTGTGTTTTTTCCCAAAATCTATCATCTTGTATAGAGCCATATTCTTCCCAAGAATTGAAGGTGATGTTAAGCAAAAAATCACCTTCAAAAGAATTAGGAGTACCAGCAATTGGTACCCATCTCCAAACTCCTCCAGTATGACCTAGTTTGTCCATGTAGACGTTCCAAGCTTTATCGCTTTCTAGAAGGTCATTAACTGATTTTCCTTCATTTAAAGAGCAGCTTCTTATAGCCCAGAAAGAATTCTGACCCTCAGAAAATTGAACTTTTGGCGTCCTTGCTTCAATTGCCATGTAATAACCTTGCGAAAAACAATCAGCCAAAGATTCCCATTTTGCAAAGGTTTCAGCTGCCTCATCAGAAAACCAAGAATCTTGAATAATACCCATATCTTTGTGATTTCTAGTAAAACCCACCCATCCAACATCAAAAGTCACTTCGTCTCCAGACCTTAAAAAAGGTGTCAAGTAAAATCCGCTATATGGCGCTGACCAACTCTTATCGGCATAAGGATTAAGGTCTTCATTGGTAAATTCAACTAAATCATTGAGAGTAACACCCTCTTTGTAATTACATTGATATCCTTCCATGCCATAAGTTATAGGCATATGATCGTCGGCCATTAAGTAATTTAAGCTTACTGAAAGTATTAAAGTATAAATATATTTCTTCATGTGACTAATTAAGAGTTTACTGTGAGTGTTGTACATTGCATGACAAAATCCTCAATAGGTGTTCGAATTGTGTCAAAACTTTGAAGAGCTGCTGCCATCCATGAGGATTGTCTTTGATCTAAAAATGCACCTAGTTCATTTGACGTAGGAGCTTGAACACTTACCATGACAGTTCCTGCCCTATCCCCTGCGGAAGAAGCTAAATATAATGCAAA
>FUFK010041966.1_pt1 | contig 16200 bp, 31 predicted proteins | sample 1021851 | NCBI WGS metagenome assembly FUFK01 (sample SAMEA51879418, study PRJEB19060) | metagenome | reverse complement strand
ACGAATATGTGAGTAATTTATATGACAAGTTCAGTGATTGATCTGATAAAAGAGATATTATTTATATCAGCTGTTACCTTTTTTACGGTCCTCGCGGCCTCGCTTTTATTAGTCGGTATCGCAATTATTATCAATGATAGAAATTTTAAATGAGTTTTAGCGACGTAAAAGGGTATAGCACAGGGTATAGTAAAATTAGCTGTACCCTGTCGCAATGCCTTGTTATTACAGGGTTTATACTATATAAGTGTATAGTGTATATATATACTATATATTGTCTACATATAAGATTACATTCTTACGCGGTTGATAATATATATAATAGAGATGCTATACACTCTACACTATACACTCATGGGTAAAGGATCGAAAAGAAGAAAAGAGGACACGAACAGATACAGGGATGCCTGGGAAATAATCTGGGGTGACAAAACTAAGGACAAGGTAAATGCCAAGAAAGAAAAAGCCAACGAGCGAACAGTCAAAAGCACCGATACAGTTTGATAAGGACAATGAGTATAAGCTGACTGAAATGCAGTCCAGCTTTGTTTGGCATTACACCGAAGGTGCGTGCGGTATGACCGAGGCGGCTAGAAAAGCTGGGTATGAGTTTCCAAGCGCAAGCGCAAACAAGTTGCTCAACGGCAAGGACTATCCCAACGTAGTTAAGGCCATACGAATCAAACAAGATGAGCTCGCAGAGCGGTACGCGATTACGCCACAAAAGACAGGTACAATGTTGTGGAAAGTAATGGAAAGTGCGTTCGAGAAAGGACAATACAATGCTGCGGTAAGTGCGATAAAAGAGTTGAATCAGTTAGCTGGTTTGTCTATTAATAGGTCGCAGAACATAAACATAAATGCGAACCTGGAGAAGATGAGCAGAGAGCAAATCAAGGAACGATTAGGACAATTACTCGGCGCAAACACTGGCGACTACTCGGACAAAGATAAATAGGATTATAACTTCGTAATCGCGGTCACGCGGTCCAAATAAAAAAATCAGACAAAAAAAAGTAAATCGTCGCAAAGCCTTATGTAGCGCTGGTTTCAGCGTGTTGCAAACATGTACCGCTTTGTGCAACTATGTGCAACATGTGAGCACAATAGATACACCAGGTATATTGGAGTCCCTAGGATCCGCTTTTTTACAGGCATTTGGTTTTTTTAGGGACCCCTAGGCACCCAGTATTTGGCCAGCGCGTATGCAGTAGTAATAATAACTAGGTTTGACATACTGAATCACCATTAAAAATGATTCCTACCTAAAAATTAGTTTGCAATTTTTTACAAGTTTTGAGAAACTCTATCAATGCCTATTAACAGTAGAAACAAGGGCGCACAATTTGAACGCGACGTAGCAAATATTCTTAATGGTTTCTTTTCTGAAAACAACATAGACTTCAAAGCAAAACGCAACCTGGATCAATACCAGCAAAAAGAGCTGTGCGATCTAGATATTCCTTTTCATGCGGTTGAATGTAAATTCTACAAAGAGGGCGAATGGCTAAAATCTGCTTGGTGGGATCAAGTTTGCAGCTCCTCACTAAGGGCAGGATCCCAGTCCTCATATTTAAGTTCAACCGCAGACCCATCCGTGTGTGCATACCNTTGCATGCAATGAANCTGGACTGGCCAGANGAAAACGACAAAATATGTGTTATGGACATGAATCACTGGTTAGACGTGTTGAAAAAAAACTGGCGCAGATATGAAAAGCATTTTGAGGTTACANNNTGAACTATAAATTTAATAAATTTTATTACAAACCANTNCCAGACAATCTTACGATTAAAAATAGTGTGATCGAAGGCTTGGGACTCTTTGCAACTGAAAATATTGCTGCCGATACAGATCTTGGCATGACCCACATCAAGATACCGATAATCAACGGCTATGTTCGCACGCCTTTAGGTGGTTTTTTAAATCATACCGAGACACCTAACTGCTGTTTGATCGAACTTTTAGACTGGGACGACTACAGAATTTATCATTTACATACAATAAGGCATATTAACGAGGGTGATGAGCTGACTTTGAATTATCATGTCGACGAAGAAGAGTAAAACACCCAACCACGGCGTAACAGGTCTGTCGATCAGCCAAGAAGAGGTCGATTTGTTCTTAGATTATCTGGTTGAAAGCGAACCAGAACAAGCAAAAGTGCACGAAAACGCTAAGGAAACAGCAAATACTGATATACGGGATGCCGAGATTTATTATATCGACGCAAAAGAGGACAGATTGTATAGGATTCTTAATAAAATCGCGGTTTCAGCCAATAAATACTTCAATTATGCGATAAATGGCATAGAAACGGCCCAAATTATCCATTATAAGGCGCCTAGTAACGGTTATGGCTACCATATTGACATAGGACCCGAAGGAACAGCTGCGAGTCGTAAGATTAGTATGACGTTATGTTTGAACGAAGAGTACGAGGGCGGCGAATTATGCTTTAGGACAGGCGAAAATGCTAGCTGTACGCGGCCGAAGATGGGTGAGATTGTGCTTTTTAGCTCGTTTATCTCGCACCAGGTAAAACCAGTGACCAAAGGCGACCGTTATGTGGTCGTTGCTTGGTTTACTGGACCGCCTTTTAATTAAACCTGCATTTATGCAGCTGAATCAAAAGCGCTAAGGCCTTATCACTCAAATACTGCAAGTGAGCCGGTATTTTTCTTCTATCGATTTTCATTTTTTCTGTTATACTCCCCGATTAGAAACTCTGCACGTCGATTGATCTCGTCTGCCATTTCGTGCAAAGTCTCTATTCTCTTTTCAATATCCTCTCTGTCTTGAGGATTAGTCACCCTGGGCAACTGATCCTCTAGCTCCTCTATTTGTTCTGTGCAAACCAAACGCAAATGCCTAGCTACTCCTCTGATCTCATTTTTGTCAGTCATTGTTTTCTTCAAACATTTCTTGATGATGTAAATTTATTAACTGTTTTACAATTTCACCAGTGGTTACTCTTCTATTAGACTCTTTAGAATAATAATTTCTAATCGTAGTCAAATGCTGACTTGTAAGTGGGTCAACTCTAAAGGTTACCAGTTTTGTGTTTTTCCCTTTTTCAAATTTTAGTTTCATTTTTGTTTCTCCAATATTTTTGCTTTTTTGTTTTTAAACTCAACAATAATTTTTTTGTAAAGATTTTCATCTGTATTTTTTATTACGTTTAGTTGTTGCTTATTGCGCAAGTAATAACTTTCTAATCCAGCTACAGTCTTATTAAGATCCATAAATGTTATAAAAGAGTTTGTTAGATACTCAGCAAAGTCTTGTTGCATTTTTTCGTCCATCAATGCAACCTGTTTTTAAAACTTATGCCGACTATGTTGCCATTCATAGCCTCGACTTCCTTCCAGAGTTCTATCTCTGAATCAGTCATATCCTTAGGTGATATATCTGAATATGGCTTGTTGTGTTTATTAGATAGGAATCTCATAAAAATAACTTTCACCAAAGGTCCCACCCAAGTCTTAACATGTTTAGGTTTACTCATAGTCAATCCTCCAAAACAACTTCTTTTTCATATAGCGGCTTGATTAGATGAGCTTTTAGATCATCGTTCCAGGTATGGCCGCAGTTATGACACTCATACTTTTTTGTTTCTGGTATATATCCCCAGTATTTACTGGCACATGCAGAGCAAGAAATATCTCGCGCTGTTTCCATGGCCTTTTCTAAATTTTGTAACTTGTGTCGATAATAATTATTCATTGATACCAAACTCCTTTTTTTCTTGGCTAGTGCCTTTTTTGTAAATCGCCTTACCCAATCTTAGCAAAAGCATGTGATAACTAATATTTTTAGTAGGATCTGTTTTTTTGCTCATTTTGTAAGACCTTAACCTTAAATCATACATGTTCATATCACCTGTTCTAAACATGTCCAACAACTGCTCATGTATGAGCTCAGATTTTTTATTTCTAAAATCTGCACGAGCCAGAGCATATTCTGGATCACAGGTTACATATATTTTGCCGAGTAAATCCATATCGTCGTATTTGAGAGTTCTAATTCTTGTTAAGTCTCTATATTCAAACTCTTGTTTCGGTTCAGCTTTTTCTTCTGGCACTGGCTCAACCTGTTCCACTGCTTGAGCCAAAGCATGACCCACGGCTGTTTGCTTTGCAGTTTGTTGATACAAAATCTTCTTGATTCCTTTGCTCACTGTTTGTTTTGGTGGTTTAACATTTTTTAAACTACCATAAGGCTCAAGTGTACCTTTGATCTCTTCACACAAAGACTTGGATAATACCAAGCGTTCTCCATCTGGCAAGATCAAGTATTTTACCTTTTCGTATTGGACCTCAAACTTGTAGCCGTCTAACAACATCCAGTCGTCGGTACAAAAATCATCATACGGCACGGAAACAATTTTTTTACTGTTCACATTGCCAAGCATGATTGTTTTCCATTTGTAATCCCCACTGTTGCCTTCGTCTGTTTTCAAGACTTCGTAAACAGCACCTCTGCCCTCTGGTTGAAACTCAAACAGCTGGTCTTTTTTTATGTCTGTAAATTTCATATTTGTCCCTCTTAAATAATTCACGAAAAAGATTATAGCATGACTTTTATTATTTTTTGCAAAAAGTTGCAAATATTTGTAGAAGTGTTACTATTGTATTGTGAGTAACAAATTAAATAAGGAGGAACTATGTTACATGTAGGTGATTGGCTGGGTCTGGAAGAGGGCCACGATTTTTGGACAGATGAAAAGCTGGCCTTTTGGTATGACAGAAAAAGGAAGAGACTGAAAGATGACATTGACTATGTTAGAAAGCATGGCTGGGACGATACCTTTGTTAAAAATGGATGCTACTGTCCAACCACAGCTTTGGAAACTCTCAATAAATTTAGAAGAGAGATCAAGAGAAGAAGAAACTATAACGTGTATTTTGGAATCAAATAAGGAGGAACTATGAATCATCCAAGTTCAATACTAGGAGCTGGTGCCGAGGGAGACGGAACTTCTTGGAGCAACATATCCGAAACATCTAATGATGACAATTACAAGTGCGTAACTTGTCATTATTGTAAGGCGCCAACGCTTGACCAAACACCCAGCTACGACAGCTGTGAAAACTGTGGCTATTGGCACTGCTACACAGATGGTGAGGGTTGGATTCCAGAACAATATCATAAGGAGTAAGCATGGCAATAAATAGAAACTTTAAAGACATTGATGAGGCGAGAGCCTATATCAGAGACACAGCTGCGACACTCAATCCGCACAAAGCTGTGATAAAAGAAAAACGCGTTTACATAGTTGTTGGCAATGACAATGACTATGACCTGTTGACCAAGGGTTTGGTCGGCATGAAGAACGTAAAATGGATTGGCATAGAAAAGGAGGAACTATGAACGAAACAATAAAAGGCAGACTAGCATCCAAAATGCCCTGTTGTGGTATTTATGCCGCATCTTTGATTAGCGGCAAACCCATAGAAACGGTTTTTGATGATTATAAAAAACTGTTCAAAAAGTGTCATAGATGGCAAGGAAGCGTCACAACTTCTGGTCTTTTAGAGCTTTTAAAAAAATATAAATGTAAATTAGTTCCAGAGGGAGAAAAGGGTATTACAGTGCGAAAATTTCACGACAAGTATGCTTTGCTTAATAGAACCTATATTATTTTTGTTGCAACACATGTCTTTGTATTGCGTGACGGTGTCTATGAAGATCAATGGCATAAAGGTCCAGTGCAAACAGTAAAAGGATCACTGAGTAGAGTAACAAAAGCATTTTGGGTTAAGGAGGCAGCATGATTGAACCAAGAAAACAAGTAAACAATATCTACGGCTATATCAGAGTATCATCTGAGCAACANGTCAAAGACGGATCTTCACTCGACGAGCAAAAGAGATCCATTGAGGAGTTTGTCGCTAATAAATACGGCGGTAGGAAAGTTGACAAGTTCTTTACCGACGCTGGCATTAGTGGCATGAAGCCATTATTAGAGCGACCAGGCTCTAGAGAGCTGACTGACACCATGGACGCAAACGACGTAATAGTAGCGACCAAACTAGATAGACTCGCAAGATCTTTTTTAGAAATGGTCAACATGATTCCTACTCTGGAAGAGACTGGTATCACACTTTACTTCTGCGATATGTTTGCNGATATACCNGTAGTCTTGCCTAAAGANAAAGNNAAGACTGGTCTTGAGGCAAAAATGGATATGACTAGGATGGCCAACCAAACAGTCGTTACAAATATGGCCCAGTATGCGGAAATCGAGAGAGAAATGATTATGTCTAGGCTGAATGGCGGCAAACTGGTCCATGCCGAGAAAGGCTACTCAATCGGCGGCCAAACACCCTTTGGTTACAAAAAAGAGTACGACGATACTGGTAGCAGGCGTAGAACCAAATTAATACCTATACCAGAAGAACAAGAGGTACTGAAACATATTTGGGCTTTACGAGAAAAAGGTTTGGGTGCTAGAAAGATAGCTACACAGATTCAAAACTCGCACCCAGGCTATGAGGACTTTCCTTATCACAAGGTGCATAGAATCTTGAAACGAAAGTTCCAGGGGCTTCACGATTAGAATTATTCGGAGTTTCAGTTATAATCTTAAGTGATGAATCAATTTCAATTTTTAGAGAATCAATCACAGCCAGAGTTAAGTGAGCTAGATATATTCGAGCAAGACTTTTCACCAGAGGGCATACAAAATTTATTAAATGCGGGGTATGAACCCCAACAAATAAATGAAATGATTACAAATAAGTATGAGACTGATGCTGGAGGACAAAAAATTGTACCCTATGTACCAACTGGTGCAGAACAAAGAGTAGACGCATTTGGCAAATTTTTACAAGGTTTAGGATCTTTTGGCGACCAATATTTAGGAGGCTTGTTTTCGACATTTGAAGATCCATACGAAGCTCAAAAAATGTCGGGCAAACTTTTAGGCTTGGTAGACCCTTATCAGCAAGGGGGTATAGGCGAGTTTTTACCGGGTTTTTCCTATGAGTTAGCCAAGGAGCGTAAAGATCGACTAGGACAAGCATTAAGTTTATTAGACTTAATACCTGGAGGAGCTCTTATAGCCGCACCAGCAAAACAAGCAATTAAAAGTAGCATTAAAAGTAGCACTAAAGGTATAGCAAGTTTGTCAGACGACGCGTTAGATTTGCAAAGAATAATAGATGATCCAAACCTATCTAATATTGAGAAGGTAAAACAATTTAAAGACCACCCAGCAATAATTAATGCAGAAAAACAAATGTCAGAAATAATGCCTACCAACACCATGCCTGGCTATGGCACCCCAGAATGGGCAGCTAACAGACAGTTTAATTTTCCTAATAAAGATATNGTTGGTTATGAAGATGCTGTAGATGAGCTTTATAAACGTGGTCGATCCATGGCTTACGTTGAACAAGGTTTGGAAGTACCAGTAGACATTATGGCTNCANCNCNANGAANAGAAAAAATAGCTACATATGTAATTGGACCACCNGCATCTGGTAAAAGTGCAATATCAAACCCACTTGCAGTTAAATATAACGCTACCATTATAGATCCAGATGAAGCAAAAAAAGTATTACCAGAGTTTCAAGGCGGGATAGGTGGTAATGCAGTCCACACAGAATCACAAGAAATAATTAGTGATGTAGCAAAAATAGCGATAGCAAGAGGCGATAATTTAGTAATTCCAACTGTAGGCGCTAAATCAGAAAAACTAAGAAACAACATTAGGAAGTTACAAGACGAGGGTTACACGGTTAATTTGGTCCTAGCAGATATAGATCCGAATTTAGCCATAGTAAGAATGAACAGTAGGTTCATTAAAGAAGGGCGTTTGATAAACTCGGATGCAGCAGCAGACTATGCAGGAAAACCAAACATAGTTTATGATAATTTTAAAATGGAGGGAATAGCAGATGGTTATGGAAAAATCGACACCACTACAAGGATTGGCGAGCCTAAACAAATCTTCGATGATACCGCAGAAATCTTCAAAGACACTGGCCTTTGATTATGAAGCGTTAGCTGAAAAGGCTGAAAAGCAGGCAGAAAAATCAGCTGTACACCAACAGGTAGTGCAAAATGTTTTAAGTAGATATGACTGATAAAGAAAAAATAATAGCGGCCATAGCGAAAATAGACTCTATGTTAAGTTTAGACTTTATGACAGATCCTGTCAGAGAAGAGCTTAACAATGTCAAAACTTTGCTTGTTGAAGTACGCGACAATATGTAATGGCTAATATAAACGGCTGGGGACGAGGCACCTGGGGACAAGGCGCATGGGGTACAGCTTTACCAGTAGAGCTCTCCACAGTAGGATCAATCACATCCGGGCTTGGTAGTGTTACCGTCGTTGCTAAAGCTAATGTCATACCAGCAAGTCAAGCAGTTACTGCCGGTCTAGGTGCGCCAAGCGTCGTAGCTGGTGCAGTGTTATCTGTCACAGGACAAGCGGTAACTGCTGGTTTAGGTGCTCCAGGCGTAGACGCTGAGGCTAATATTACAGTTAGTGGCGTCGGCATGAGCTCTACGTTAGGTTCTATAACGGTGCACCACAACGATGTCGTAAATTTATCTGGTTTTGATATAACACCAAGTTTGGGTTCAGTTTCTACAGATGCAGGTGCTATTGTTAGTATTAATGGTATAACCCTAACAGCTAGTCCAGGCTTTATTTTGGTTTATGGTGAGATAGACACAGATCAAACTCCAAGCTACGGTGAGATAAGCACCACACAGACGCCTAGCTATTCAGACATTGCAACAACCCAAAGTCCAAACTATACTACAATAGATGCAGGTAGAGACGTAGCATAATATGAGGTAACTTAAATATGGCTAGTTATGTAAATGATTTAAGACTTAAAGAGATAGGCACCGGTGAATCAAGTGGTACTTGGGGAACAGAAACTAACACAAACTTAGAATTAATTGGTGAGGCGCTCGGCTTTGGCACAGAGGCGATTACCACTAACGCAGACACACACACAACAACAGTTGCAGATGGGTCCACAGACCCAGGTCGTGCTATTTATCTAAAATACACAGGCACACTTGACTCTGCATGTACTATCACAATTGGTCCTAACACCATGAGTAGGATGCACTTTATCGAAAATGGCACCAGCGGATCGCAAAACATAATAATTTCACAAGGCACAGGAGCTAACGTCACTATACCCGCCGGTGATGTTAAGGCAGTTTATTTAGATGGCGCAGGATCTGGCGCTGCCGTTGCAGATGCTTTTGCTAGTCTAAACGTCGTAGATTTAAAAGTAGAAGACGATTTAACAGTCACAGATGATGTTTCAATAGGTGGAGCACTAACACTAACAGGCAACGCAGACTTCAATGGAGATCTAGACGTAGACGGCACAGCTAATTTGGATGTCGTTGATATAGATGGTGCAGTTGATATGGCAAGCACTTTAGCTGTAGGCGGTGTGCTTACCGCTAATGCAGGTGTGGCTATAGACAACATAACAATTGATGGCACAGAAATAGATTTATCAAGCGGCGATCTTACGATAGATGTTGCAGGAGATATTATTCTTGATGCAGATGGTGGAAATGTAACTTTCAAAGACGGTGGCACTGCAATAGGTGATTTAGGCAACTCATCCTCAGATTTCGTTATAGAAGCAAAAGTTCAAGACAAAGACATAATTTTTAAAGGTGATGATGGTGGTTCTGGTATAACTGCCCTTACCCTCGATATGTCAGATGCAGGTGCAGCTGCCTTCAACAACAAAGCATCTTTCGGCGGTGGTGTAGCAATAGGCCAATCAAGTTTCACAGGTGGTAACACTTTGATGGATATACATGGTTCTGGATCGGGCGTAGGTTCAAATATTGCATTTGCTAATGACCATAATACAGACAAGTTTTTTGTCGGTATTGCAGGAGATACTACAGGCGACGCTTTAGTTTTTAACGCAGAAAACTCAGATATGATTTTCGGCACCAATAATTCTGANNGNATGNGNCTTATGAATGATGGAAAATTAGGAATAAACACGNCCTCGCCNTCCTCTACTTTAGAAGTTAATGGAACAATAAATGGTGTNGGCATATCCTCAAACATAACTAANTTTNNNNAAAGTATNTTAATNAGNAATGATGCGGGTACAGGGACATTAGATGCTGCAAGTAACAACACAGGTTTAGGTTTTGAAGTCTTTGATGACCTAACATCTGGTGACAATAACACAGCTGTTGGTTGTAAGGCCTTAGATGTTCTTACAACTGGTTCGCAAAATACTGCTTTGGGAGACACTTCTTTAAGTTCATTAACTACAGGAGACGCTAATACAGCTTTGGGTTATAGGGCTATGCTAAATTCTGGTACAGGAGTAAGTGATAACACAGCCATAGGTAGAGACGCACTTTACAATGTTACAGGAGAACGTAACGTAGCTGTAGGTAATTATGCCTTAGATGCTAACACTTCTGGAAATTCAAATACGGCAGTAGGTAAAGACGCTCTATCAGCAAATACAACAGCCTCTAACAACGTAGCAGTAGGAAGAAGTGCGTTATTAGTAAATACTACTGGCACCAGAAACACCTCTGTGGGGACTTTTGCCTTAGATGCTAATACGACAGCAAATGATAACTGTGCTTTTGGTTACAACACTTTAACGGATAACACTACAGGGTCTCAAAATACTTCTTTTGGTCAAGCATCATTAGCAAACAATACTACAGCGAATGACAACACGGCAGTAGGCTATCAAACCTTATTCACTAATACCACTGGAGCGCAAAACACAGCTGTTGGTAAAAATGTTTTAGTAAATGCAACTACAGCAGATAACAATACAGCAATGGGGTATCACGCAGCAGACGCTATAACTACAGGTGACTTAAATGTTGCTATCGGTAATGATGCTCTAGGAGCAAATACAGTCGGCGACAGAAACGTAGCTATTGGTGGTAGTGCTTTAAGTTCATATAACCCATCTACTAATGAAGATGGCTACAACGTAGCTGTAGGTTTAAATGCTTTATTTGCTGCTACCACAGGTAATCAGAACACAGCTATAGGTGGACTTACAGGAGCAGCAATTACTACAGGCGCTAGTAACTCACTACTTGGTTATAATGCTGGAAATGATATAACCGAAGGAGACTTTAATACTTTTATAGGTAGACAATGCGGAGAAAAAACTACAACCTCAGATGGAAACACAGCAGTAGGTTATATAGCTTTACAAGAAAACACTACAGGTGCTTTAAATGTAGCAGTAGGTCAAGAAGCTCTACAGAAAAACACTACAGCAACTGGTAATGTAGCTGTGGGTTATCAAGCCTTAGAAGAAAATATTTCGGGAGAAGCTAACGTAGCTATAGGTTATGGAGCTTTAGATGGACCAACAACAAGAGATAACAACGTAGCAGTAGGTTATCAAGCAGCGTCAGCAGCAGCAGTATCTGGAATTACAGCAGTAGGTCGTGGTGCTTTAAACGCTAACACATCCGGTTGGAATACAGCNGTAGGTTATTTAGCCGGTAACGCAATAACTACAGGAAGCTCTAGTGTCTTTTTAGGTGCAGAAGCAGGATTAGTTGTAACTACAGGCTCTTCTAACACCATAGTTGGACANCAAGCAGGTAAAGCTGTNTCTACTGGTGGTGAAAATTCTATTCTTGGTAGGGGAGCAGGTATAGCACTTACTACAGGAGGCAGAAACACACTGTTAGGAGATGAAGCAGGAAGCTCTTTACAAGATGGTAGTGATAATGTTGCAATAGGACATGACGTAAATGTTGCTGCGTCTTTAGGAAATTCTATAACACTTGGCTCCGGTATAAGTGCAACAGGTAGTAACGATTTTTCTTTTGGTAAAGCCAGTAACATAGTTACTAATAATTTTGATGCTGATGCAGATTGGTCAAGAAGTTCAGATATTAGAAAGAAAAGAAATATAAATGACGATAATTTAGGTTTATCTTTTATTAACAATTTGCGACCTGTAACTTTCCAATGGAAACCGAGCAATGAATTTCCTAAAGAATGGAATGAATACAGTGAAGAAAATAACATGAATCTTGAAGCAGTAATGCACGGTATGATCGCACAAGAGGTCAAGGAGGCATTAGATAAAGAAGGTGTTGATACCTTTGCAGGTTGGTCTGTAGATAATGACGGTATGCAACGTCTTTCAAGAGAGATGTTCATTACGCCCTTAATTAACGCTGTAAAAGAGCTATCAGAACAAATAGAGCAATTAAAAAAGGATTCACATAGTCCTAAAAATTTACCGGATCTTGATGGTTATAATGAATTAATCGCAAGAATCGAAAACTTAGAAAAGGAGAAATAAATGGCAGTTAGTAAAGCAATTGTAAAGTGTGTGCCCTATGTCAACTCATCTAGTAAAGTAGACAAGTGGGACATAGAAATGAAATATGAAAACGATAGTGAGGGCGACTCTACTTACTACACTCATACTTTTAGTGTGACTGTACCTCAACAAGATGATGCTGGTAATGCAAATTTCACACTAAAAGCTAAGGGTAGTTGGAGTAACGCTAACTTGGTGGCGATCTGTCCAGTGTCACAATGGGATGAAGTGTTTGCTAGTCAAGTAGATAGTGTTATAACTAATCCACCAGCTGATAGCGCACCAGATAATTCGTTTAGTGTCCCTAGTTAATTAATGTCAGTGCAAAAATACGAGATGCACGTTATGCCATCTGTATTCGTGCTAGAAACAACCATGCCTCAAAGCATGATTGATTCTGTAAACGATTACATGGACGAGTATAAAGAAAAGAAAGATAAACAATCTTTAAAACATTCATTGGTTGGCCAAATACACAAGGGCGAGCAATTGTTGTTAGATCACAATGACGAAAGGATGCTCGAGTATAATCATTTTATATGCAATTTAGGTGCTGAATACATAAATCACTTTGCTAGTTCTGGTGCTGGCATGAAACTACAAAATTCAAAACAAGTAATGATAGACGAAACCTGGTCAGTGCATAGTTACGATGGCGACTACAATCCTATACATGACCACGGCACTAAAACAATAATGGGAATATCAACTACTGCCTGGACTAAAGTACCAAAACAGATCGGAGAAAAAGCTAACGCCAATACCCCGACTTATTCTTTATACAATGAGTCTGGACACTCAGATGGCTGCATTGCATTTCAATATGGCATGAACTCGGTTTTAGATACTGAAAGACTTAGACCACCGCAATCATTTGTAATGACGCCAAAAGTAGGTAAACTATTAGTGTTTCCTTCTTGGCTACAACATATGGTTTATCCATTCAAAGGAAAAGGAGAAAGAAGAACAATAGCTTCTAATCTTAATTGTTGGGATGTAATACCTAATGAANAGCCAAAGGATGTAAATTAAATACAGGAGGTAGTGAAACGCATGGAAGAAAACAAACTATATTTAAACATGCTTGCTTTAATCGATGCAGGATCGAGAAGAGGCGCATGGCAAGGAAGCGAGCTAGAAGTAATCGCTTCAATTAGAAAAGCTGTAGTTGAAAAAATNAAAAATTTTTCAGATTCAGTTGAAGAAAACGTCGATAGTCTAGAAGACGCAAACCAGGAGGAATGATGGAATTTATCGTAAATATAATCAGTGTTGTTACAGCAGTTGTTACTGTAAGTAGCATCATAGCCGCAATTACACCTACACCGAAAGATGATGTGTGGATTGGCAAACTTTATAAATTAATAGATGCACTGGCTCTCAATATTATGAAAGCCAAAAATAAACCAGGAGAGTAAAATGAGTTGGTGGAAAAAGGTAGTAGACTTTGTTACTGGCACAGAAAGAAAAAAAGTCAGAGCAAGAAATGAAAAAGGACATTATGTAGGTGATGATAAGTCGACTCCAGATGTCAATGAAGCATATACAGAAGTAAGAGTAAAAAAATCTAAAAAGTAAATGTCAGATATTCATAAAGAGATGAGCAGAATAGCGGCACACGAAAGGGAGTGCGCTATCCGCTATGAAAATATAGAAAAGAGATTAGAGGATGGGTCCAAACGGTTTGATAAATTAGAAAGCATGATTTGGGCCGTATATCCTTTTATCGTTTTAGTGGTTGGCTTAGGATCTCTTTTATGAACTTAGAAAAAAATATAGAAAATGCAGTACAANACGAAGATCCTGTAATTAAGAAAAAACTCGAGCTAGACATAGATGTAAATCAACATAACAGTGGTGATAACCCATATCAAAAATGGATTTTTTTAGCAAAAACTGTTGATGCTTGGAGAATTTTCCCAAGAATTTTTGTTAGCGTTTATATTATTTTACTCTATCAAGTAGTCACATGGTTTATGGATCTAAATGAACCAAATTTAGAACAAGCAGGTTTAGTTTCTATAGTAGTTGGTGCCATGGCTGCGGTGTTTGGTATCTATGCCGGCACTTCTGGGCAAAGCAAAAAATTTAAAGGCGAAGATTAATGGACCAAGCCATAGGCTTGATTAGTGATTTAGGTTTGCCAATCGCGAGTGGTCTTATTATGGGCTACTTTATTTTTATCATTATTAAACAACTTATGACTGGACTTGTAACAGAAATAAAAACTGTCCAGGGCATAACTAAAATGTTGATAACTAGAGCCTCTATTATGAACAATGACATAATTCGTATTGATACCATAGTAAGTAGTGCTTTGGACATACCACCAGATCTTGATCGTATAGCACGGGCTGAAAATTTTGTTGAGGATGGCAAAATAGATGCAAGGAGAGATTAATGGATATTGTAGATTTNATACAAAAATTTGGGTTTCCAACAGTTATGGTAATAGGTTTNGGGTATTTTGTTTACTATGTTTGGCAAACCATAACAAAAACTATAGATCCTGCTGTATCTGAAATGAAAACGACAATAATTAGGCTCACGGATCAACTTAGACTCTTAGACCAAGATATGATACGCTTGAAAGAGAAAGTCGATACTGTTGTGAGACTCAAAGAAAATGAAAAAGTTAATATTAAAGAATCCTCTCTTAAAAATAACGATTAGTTATATCTTATTATTCATACCTTTTATATTTGCAGATGAAATTAAATTTCAATTCAAATCNCCCTCTTTCAGCGGTATCGGCACCTCTGCACATTATTTAACGATCGAAAATCAAGAATTTACTAGGCGNGAAGCTCTNGAGGCAGAGATAGCTGCTTTAAAAGAGGCTGCTGAACGAAAAAGTGAAAATACAACTTTAGCTAGATTTATTCGTAATTTTGAATCGCGTATTTTTGCTCAGTTGTCTAGGCAGTTAGTAGATCAATTATTTGGTGAAAACCCAGCGACCTCTGGTTCTTTCACTTTATTTGATAACATCATAACTTGGACCTCCGATGGGACAAACATAACATTAACAATTTATAATACCCTAGATGAAACCACTACTGAAATTACTATTCCTATCGGCGACTTTGGTTTTGGTGAGTAGTTGCACTACGCATGCAAAATACGTTTCACCCTGCCTAACAAACCCCGACAACGATTATAAAGATTTAGTTACCATTGTAGGTAAAGCTGAGTGTTTTTCTAAATCAGCTTTCATCAATAGGCCAATCACAAAAGAAATCTTAGAGGTGCCCGAGCCAGTGCAAAAGCCTGTGGTCGCGGTCTATAAGTTTTCTGACTATACAGGACAAAGGAAAAGCGTAGATGGCTATGCTAATTTTTCTACGGCAATGACCCAAGCACCAGAAACTTATCTTATAAGAGCTCTGAAACAATCTGGATTTTTTCGTGTGGTTGAGCGAGGTGGGCTAGATCACATCACTCGTGAAAGACAAATTATTAGATCGACTAGAGAAAAATTTGATGACGAAACAGATCAGCTACCTTTACTTTTCGCAGGCATCATAATCGAGGGAGGTATTGTAGATTACAACACGAATTTATTGACAGGTGGTATTGGCGCTAGATACCTAGGCATAGGCGCAAGCAAACAATACAGAGAAGATACTGTTCTGGTTTCTATAAGAATAGTTTCAGTAAGCACAGGAGAAATTTTATTAGAAAACTTGACCACTAAAACAATATTATCTGTAGGTGTTTCTAAAGATGTTTTTAGATATATTGCAGATGGTCTTGAGTTAGTGGAATATGAATCTGGCAATGCCATGAACGAAAGTAAGTCTATCGCTTTGCAAAGTGCTATAGAAATTGGTATCGTTGACATAATAAACCAGGGTAGTGAA
>FUFK010038177.1_pt1 | contig 16201 bp, 16 predicted proteins | sample 1021851 | NCBI WGS metagenome assembly FUFK01 (sample SAMEA51879418, study PRJEB19060) | metagenome | reverse complement strand
TAAACTTACTGGCAACTGCTGGTTAAGGTGATGAGACACAGGTGGTGCTGCTGCAGCGATGCAGAACCGATCAACCAATCGGGTCTCAGGCAATAACGTATTTTACTACTGTAGTAATGCCCGTTATTTGTTGGTACACAGTAATCCAACCTCCCACCCTTCTTTTAGGGTCAATACACAAGTACACATTAATACGGAGAATACGTATGTCTTTTGCTTCACTTAAGAAGTCTTCTTTCCAAGACCTTCTCGCTAAAGCAGACACCCTCAACAAATCTGAGGCTAAGTCTGGACCTGACGAGAGACTATGGAAACCAGAAGTAGACAAAGCAGGTAATGGTTACGCAGTAATCAGATTTCTACCTGCACCCAATGGAGAAGACCTTCCATGGGCACAAGTTTGGACACATGCCTTCCAAGGACCAGGTGGATGGTATATTGAGAATAGTCTAACGACTTTAGGCAAAAAGGATCCTGTTTCTGACTTGAACAGGGAACTCTGGAATTCTGGTGGCGAAGGTTCTCCACAGAGAGCACAAGCACGTAACCAGAAACGTAAGTTAAACTATTATAGCAACATCTATGTTGTAAAGGATAGTGCAAATCCTGAGAATGAGGGCAAAGTATTCCTTTACCGTTATGGTAAGAAGATCTTTGATAAGATCATGGAATCAATGCAACCTGCATTTGAGGATGAAACACCAGTAAACCCATTCGATCTATGGAAGGGTGCTGATTTCAAACTCAAGATTACCAAAGTTGCAGGTTTTTGGAACTACGATAAGTCTGAGTTCGATACTCCTTCTGTCCTTGGAGACCTTAACGATAAGGATCTTGAAGGCATTTGGAAGCAAGAACACAGTTTATCTGCATTTACTGCTGATGATCAATTTAAGTCTTATGAAGAACTTAAAGAACGTCTTGACAGGACACTCAAAGCATCTTACCGCCCAGATCCAGAGGTGGAAGAAGAAGAGGTTGCTCCAGAACCAGTGGTCAGTCGAACTGCTGCCCCATCCTCAAACGGGGAAGATGATACCTTATCTTACTTCGCTAAATTAGCGAGTGAAGACTAAAAAAATAAGACCCCTTCGGGGGTCTTTTTTTATGACATACTTATTTCTGACGTTGTAATACCAAGTTCCAACTTACCTTTATATGCCAGTCGCATATAATAATTCTCTACAAAATCTTCAATAAACTCTGGTTTAACTAACTGGATACGTTCTTTTTCTGAATTCTTTTCCTCTTCAAATTTATAGAAACTACGTGATGCTACTGGATTGGCAGTAACAGTATTAGTTCCATCCCAATATACTATTTGAAATGTAGATGGTACTACCTTACCTGCAGGTACTATTATATCAAGACCTCTTTTAACTTCAGTAGTAACATAGTCTTTAGTTGCAAGAGGATTATCATACTTGGAATTACAATATTCTTGTAACTGTTGAGATGATCTTGGCCACTGCTCGTGAAAATTAGTGATATCATTTATTACCAACAGTACCCAGTTGTAAAATGGGTTTTTATATAGTCTTAAAGCAATATCTTCTGGTTTCTCACCATCTTGTACGATATACTCATTAAACATTGCAACTGATGCTTTATACTCACGTAGTACTGCAGCACGTCTCCATAAATTTTTAGTTACTAGGAACTTTGGATCCACTGCTGAGGTTCCGAAGTTGTATAGTAAGTTGGGCAATCCTTTTAACATTAGTAACCTATTTCTGGATGATTGGCCATGTTAGATGCTCTAACAAATCCTTTATCAAGAGCATTATTAACTCTAGTTCTTGCACCTTCAAAGTCCACTCTGGTAAGAGCAGTTGTCTCACTAAATGCAAGTTCGATAGTAACAAGTGGAATTGAACCATCAAAGATAGTATTGATTGAACCCATTGGTGTGGTGTTTACATTTAAACTTGTCAATGCACATATCTTTGTCTTTGGCATCATTGGATGCTGTATTGGTTCGTCAGCAACTTTTATTTCTCTTAGACCATTGTTATTTACTGTGTCATCAGTTTTAACAAACATAGGTTCTAAAACAAATACATCTGGGAATGTCAATAGGGTTGCAGAACCTTTACCATTTGCTGAACCAGGATGCATACCACGTTTGAACCATTCTATAATAGTTTGTATAGTTTCTGATTCTTGTGCATTACGAGCAGCGAGAGTGAAAGTAAAACTAAAGTCTCTAAATCCCATTCTTGAGAACATCTGTATAGCATTTTCGTTAGGTGCCATACCACCAAGACCAACAATGTTAGTCATGTTTAGTTCCCCGTTAACACCGAATGGGTTGGTTGCCATCTGTGCACCTTTTGCCATATTCTCTGCATACTCATCCATATTAACGCCAGGTATATTACCTGCATTACCTGCTATTTTTTGCAAGTCACCTAATGACTTTGTATATGCTGCACCAAGTCCTGCACCTGCTAATCCTAACGAAGCAAATTTAGCAAAGTTATCTGCTGCCATTGCCATCGTACCCAGTTTAAATGTATTACCCCAGTCAGCACTATATTTGTACTGAAATTCTTCTGGTAATGCTATGTTGAGTTCTGATGCTGATAATCCTTTTCTTCTTCTATTTAAAACTTCGTCCTTCTCATTCTTTAATGCGTTCCATGTAGTAGTTGTACCATTGGGAAGGGTAATTTCTTTATCTCCACCAGGAACTTCTGTCTTTCTTGTTCCATCAAAAGAAAATACATCCATGAAGTCCCACCAAGCATTTGGTTTCTGTTCATTGATAGCATCATTCGCTGAGTTCATACGTGCATCAGAGTCACCACCATCAATACCGTTATAAACACCTGCCATCCCTTGTGTTACAGTATTAACTGTAGTTTTCATGACACCACTTCTTGCAAACGAACCTAATGCATCGTTTTGGTTCGCAGCAACTTTTTCTAGAGCTTCTTGATACTCATATTTGTTTATTCTTAGGAATGAAGCATAGGGAACTTTGTCAACACCAAGAGGGTACGACAGTACGGTTTGATTCTCTACTGTATTGGTCTCTGCCATTATCTGTTGCGATGGAATTTTTCCAGTGGAAATTGGCTCAATTTAGGTACATCTAGGTCATCTACTTCAAAGAAAATCATATCTGCATTCTTTGGTATGTAATAACGTAAAGTTGATTCAGGAAATCTGTTGTTATTTATAGCACTTAATCGAGATTTTGCACTTGTGTGATGTAGGTTTGCTCCTAACACGTTTCCTTTCTTAAATTCCATCACATGAATTAACGGGAATTGATCCCATACTTTTAACTGATCTTTGAATTTAGGATCATATTCAAAGATATAATACTTACCTACTATTGGTTTGTCTGTGGCATTATCAAACAATGTNTTGAATATTTCATTACGCATAGTTGACATAGAAAGTTTCTTACCTTCTATAGACGCAAAGTAATCATTTAATTTCGAGNTCGNGTTCTGTGATGAGTTTGAACTTCCATNNTCTGTCNTCGCAGTATTCGATTGCTGNTTCCCATTTTGCTGCGTTTGTGGCATATGTCATTACCTCCGAAAGATACGCTTTGGTTTTGACACGTCGAGGTTTGGGACACTCAGTTTGTTTCTTCGGTTTAACCTCAACGAGATATGATTGTATTTTACCATTTGCTTCCTTGACTTTCATATAGAAGTCTGGGAAGTATCGTCGCCATTTCTTTTGAACTGGATCTTTGTATGGTATTATGTGTTCTTCACTAGACCATTCAAGGACATTACGGTTCTTATCGCACCAGTCCATAAACTTTTTTTCCCATAAGGAACGNTANATTACNCCCGTNGGATCACCCTTGTACTTGCGGTAATTTCTTACTTTGTATTTTCCTTTGTATGCCATGATAAATAAAGATGGTCACACCATATTCTATATTTATGGCTAAAGGATTAACTTTTGAAGAATTCAAGACGAGCATTCTCAAACGCTCTGGTGGAATCTCTGCGTCTAATCTATATCAGTTCGCAATCAAAAGTCCAGATAAACCTGGACCAGGTGAAGGATATTCTTTGGCAAAACATTTTCTGGAAAACTTAGGTACTGGTTCTACTAGTGAGGGTTTAGAAACTGCAAACATGGTTAACTATCAGTTAAACATGCTATGCAATGAAATCCAGATACCTGGTGTTACTATGTCAGCTTCTGATGTCAAAATGCCCCAAAAGGGTATGATACAGAAAGTTGCAACTGCCAAAGTGTTCAATGAACTAGACGTTAGTTTTTATTGTGATGCTGATTCTTTGCCCTTTAAATTTTTTAGATGTTGGCAAGATTACATTATTGGTGCTATTGAAGCACCAAGAGAGATGTATTCTAAATCTCATACAATGACAATTAATCGTCAAAAAGCATATGCACAGAGGTATTATGATCACTATACTTGTGACATAATGATTCAAAAACTGGAAAAATATGGTGTAGAAATAAATCCTCAGACAAATAAGCGAGAGGATATGAGACAAGCTTTCTCAGTTCAACTTGCTAAAGCATATCCATACACTGTATCATCAATACCATACTCCACAGGTCCTGCTAACGTTGTAAAAGTTACTGTTGGATTTTACTACGAGTATAGTCATTTAATTAACGATTAATCATGCCATTACCTGAAATTGTTACGCCAACGTATACGTTGACGGTGCCTTCTACAAAAAAGAAACTTAAATATAGACCTTTTCTTGTTAAGGAACAAAAAACATTAATTATTGCTATGGAGCAACAAGACTCCGAGCAAACGCTAGAAGCGATAAGAACTGTACTGAATAACTGCATTCTCACTAAGAACGTAGTTCTTGATGATATGGCTCTATTTGATATAGAATATATCTTCCTTCAAGTTCGTGCTAAATCAATCAGTGAAGAGATTGAAATGAAAGTCACTTGTCCTGATGATAGCGAAACAGAGATCAACGTAACATTCTTAGTTGATGATGTTAAGGTACATTTTCCTAAAGGACATACAAATGTATTCAAGATCAGTGATGATATTACTGTAGAGATGAAGTATCCAGACATGGAATACTTTGCTGCTATTACATTTAATCAAGATAAGGTTGATCCTTATGAGTTAGTTGGTAAGTGTATTAAGAGAGTATATGTTGGTGAAGAAGCAACAGGATCATTTACTGCAGAGGAAGCAAGAGATTGGGTAGAGACTCTAACCAATGCTCAATTTGGAATGATACAAGATTTCTTTAATACTATGCCTTCACTTCGTCATGTACTTAAGGTTAAAAACCCTAAGACTCAAGTTATGAATGAGGTAGTAATTGAAGGTCTTGCTGATTTTTTCGCATAGCCCTCTTCCATGAGGGCATGATGACCTTCTATCAGACCAATTTTTCTCTCGTTCAACACCATAAATATAGCTTGACCGATATAGAAAATATGATTCCGTGGGAACGGGATGTATATGTAAACCTTTTATCTGCTCACTTACAGAAAGAAAGAGATCGAATAGAAGAGCAACGTAGAAAACGCTAATGGCACAAGCAACCATAAAAGACTTATCTGATCAGCTCACTGAAATGAGTGATAAGTTTGTTGCGTCTTTTCAACAAACTATGAAGGTTGAGGATGACCTAACTGCATTCCTCAGAGGTAGACAGAGATGGTATGTTGGTACACAACAAGATTCAGCACCTGGTGCAGAATCACAAACAGAAGTACCACCTCAGCAACTAGCAGAAGCGGCTGCACCAAAGAAAAAGAAGTGTCCTAAACCTAAAAATGTCAAAAGCAGAGTCACTTCTAAAGTTGATATGGGCAAGGTGGCTAAGATTGGAGGTCTTGTTATTGGTGTTGGTTTAATTGTGGGTGGAATAGCACTTGCACTAGCAGATGGTCCTCAACCTGGACCTGCTGATGTAGCTGCTTTACCTATCATAGCACAAGGGGTTAATAAAATTGTACCCTTTGTAAGGACAGTAGCACCTGTTCTTTTAGCGAAAGGTGGATATGTTACTAAACCAACTAGAGCACTCGTAGGGGAAGCAGGTCCAGAAATAATCGTTCCCATGCATAAATTTGGTGAGACTATTAAGGACATATACAAACAATCAGCAAAGGCATTGTTGACAGCAACAGCTGGATTCTTGGCTTCACAACCAAACAACTCATCAAAAGGGAAGTTATTAGGAGAGATTAGTAAGTTAAAGGCTGCGTTTGGGTTAGGTTCACTCAAGCTTAAACAAAGTAAGTTTGGATTACGAGCACCGATAAAGTGGTGGAATAAAGGTAGAAACGAACGTGTAATAGATGAGAACAATGCATCATGGTCTGAACTTCTTGAAGATGATATGGCTCAGAGAGGTCAGTCAGACGAGAGTTTTGCTGCTGGTGAAGCACCTCCATTATTAGGTAGACCAGACCAAGCATTTAATCCATTCCGACCTGCAGAGAAGGGAGGACCAGGATCAGGTCCAACACCTGCAGTTAGACAAGCATTTGAAAGACCTGTTAGAGGTATGATGAATCTTGGTAAGAGTGCTGCTGGTGCTATTGGTAGTCTTGGTGAAAAATTCAAAGCAGGTTTAGATGGAATTAGAAAAGCAATACCTGTACCACGTGGTAATGGTAGAGATATGTTTGGGCAGAAGATTGATTTAAACCCATCAACAGGATCAGCATGGAGAAAAGCAGTTCGTGCTGCAGCAAGAGATGGTATTGATTTACCTGGTGCAGTTACTTCTGCATTTAGAACTAATGCAGAACAGGCATCACTGATAGCAAATGAAGATGATCCCAGTATCATCACACCAGCTCCTGTGGGGTTGTCTCCACACCAACAAGGATGGTCTATTGATATAGCAGATAATACACCAGCTAACCAATGGATGCAGGATAATGGTAATAAATTTGGATTTAATTGGGAAGGTCCTAAAGATCCAGTTCATTTCGATTATAAGACTGATGAAAAGAGACAAAAATATATGGAAGGGGAGAAATCTGACTGGAAAGACGATGAAGAAAAAGAGGTTCCTAGTAGTATGGGTGGTAAGTTATTAAAGATTGCTTCTGGTGCACTTGCAGGTGATCCAACTGACGTACAACCAACAGGAGGAATTACTCCTCCTGAACCTTCTCCTGAACAGACAATGGTTAATGAAACACCCGTTCAACAGTCTACCAAAAATGGCACAACAGTAGTACCACTGCCACTTCCAGTACCAGGTGCAACAAAATTAGTAACACTTCCTCCATCAGACGTAGCGAAGTTAGATCCTGAAATAAAACGTCATTATGTTGTAGATCAGTTTACTAAGGCTACTAGAGTAGAGGTGGCATATGTATAGAGATAAACTGTCAACGACCATAAACAATTTAAACCAGAAGTTTGATGGTTTAGCTGAGTTACTTGAGAATCGTAACGCACTTCTTAAGGTCCTCATGAATAAAGAAATGCGTGAGGATTTCTTATTGTCTGAAAGATTACAGTCATTAGATGAGGTAGGTGGATATGATGTAAAGGCAATGAATCGTAATGTGGATCTTAGTCCCGTTAACGAAATGATGCCCCCGATGGACATCAGGCAACCAGGTGATAGTGAAGGTGAAGTACCATTTAAAGAGGGTGGTGCTGTTGGTATCCAACCTATTATTGATATTAGTGCAGAGAGTTTAGGTACTGAAGCATCACCAGCTGGTGAAACATATCAATCATTGGAAGATAGTAGTGGTATCGTACCATTAGAAGGTGCAGCAAATGCAATAGTTGAAGACTTTGAAGTAGATAAGAAATTTAAGAAAGCATTTCAAACAGCAATGATGTTGCCATCTAAGGCAGCTGCTGCAAGTTTGATGGATACGATGTCTAAGACTCCATCACAGGGTGAAGGTACTACTATAATCAAGAAAAATCTATCTGTAATGCAGTCAGCATTCAAACTTCCTACACCTGAACCAACAGAAGATGAAACTAAATCAGAGTCAGAACAACTTGATCCAGAGGAACTAAAGAAGAAACGTGACGATTGGAAGAAAACAGAAGATGAAGAGAAAGAGAAAGACAAGGGTAAAAATCCATTTGAGTTAGGTCTCAAAATATTGCTTACCAAAGCATTCTCGGCAAATGCTAATGCGGAAGCTCAAGGTGCAATAGTTCCATCAGTTGCTACGGGTGATCCATTAATACCAGAACCATTCCCTATGATGGGATATAGTGGATCTATGGTTGGTGATGGTGAAGGAGGGAAGAAAGGATTCTGGAGTAGACTTAAGAGTGGTGCCAAGAAAGCATTTGATTACACACCTATGGGTGTGGGTATGAAGATGATGGGTGCTGCTAAGGATAAGTTCCAGAATATCATGCAGAATGATAAGGTGAAAGGATTCTTAGGTGGTGTTGGTAACTTTGCCAAGAAAGCATTTAAGTACACACCTTTGGGTATGGCAGTTGGTGCTGGTACTTCAATTATTAACAGGATTAGAGGTGGGGATCAAACTAACCTAAATGAACTAACGGAGAATGTGATACAAGAACAAGATGCAAAGGTACAGGAAGAAAAAGATCTTGCTTTTAATCCACTCACTCAGACTCCTCTACCACCTACTCCTACACCAATAAACACAGGTAATCAAATGGATCAAGGTAGTGGTGAAGCTATACCTAAAATCAAGTATAGTCCATACTTTGATGAATACACAGTAACAAGTCAGTTCTAATGTCAGTAGATACCAAATCAAATTTTAGTTTAAGGCATTTTGTCATCAGTTCACCTGCATTGGCAGAACCAGTCTCTTTGACTATGAATCATTTACTGTATATGAAGTATACAGAGGATATTCGTAGTGCATCAGTAAGAATAGAAGCACAAATAACTGATAGTGATGCTGGTGTAGTATCAACATTACAAGGTATGGAACCTGTATTTGTTGGTTGGGAAGATACAGAAGAACCAACTACTAACTTCTATCAGATTAATGGAGTCATATATGATATACAGGATAGATCGACTAAGGATGGTAAGTCTAAGGCTACCTTATTAATATGTACATATGATCTCATAAACAATGCTGCTACTAAATTATCCAGAAGATTTGGTAAAGGTGGTGGTAAAAAAATCCATGATATTGTGAAGAATGAAATATTGAAAGAGGTTCTTTTCACAACCTATGATATTAAGATACAGAAGACACAAAATAAATTCTCATTCATATCACCATACTGGTCACCATATACTATAATCAAATGGTTGTGTGCTAAGAGTATACCAGAGAAGAAGAGTAGTGGAAAGAATGCTTCGGCAGGTTTTTGCTTTTTCCAAAACAAGAGAGGATATAATTTCTTGTCATATGATTCATTCTCCGAACAAAAACCCATCAAGAAATTAGTAGTAGGACATGAACCAGAAGAAGGTGAAGATTCAGATAAGGATAAGAATATCATACCAATTGATAAACTTTCAGTCGTAACAAGTTTTGATGTATTGAAAGGTCTTAACGTGGGATCATTTAATAGTATGGTCATGACTTTGGATGTAAAAGATATGCATTACGTAGAACATCCTTTTAATATAACTAAATATTACCAAGAAGTACCTTTGATGAACCCTAATTATCAGGCACCAGAATATTATAAGAAGTTTGATCGAGAGAATGCACANACTCGCATTATGTCTAANGTTATGGATACTGCATTGTTTACTGAAGGTACATATACTAAGGGAATGACTAAACAGTTATCACAGTCAGCACTTAGAGAAAAATTATTTTATGCAAAATCAGCAGAAGTAGAATATATTGGTACTAACGAACTCACAGTCGGTGATGTTGTAGAGGTCTTAGCATTTAAGGGTAAGGATAAACAAACAGATTATGAAAATAGTGGTAAGTATGTTATTGGTCGAGTTGAAAAGCAATTTCTATCACAGGATGATAAAATGTCAACTAAATTAACTTTATATACTGATAGTCCTGGAACATTCCCGACTATGGAAGGTGGAGCTGTTTAATGAGTGAAGGTAACGCTGATTTTATAGGTAAAGATGGTTTCAACTGGTTCGTTGGACAGGTTGAGAATGATGGTGCTGGTCATTTTGCAGCTGATCTTGCCAAGAATCTTGCTGCGTCTGCTGCAAATACTCTCACTAACTTTACAGCACTAGGGATATTCGGTAAAACAAATATTGATTGGGACTGGACAAACAAGGTCAAGGTCAGAATCATGGGCTATCATAGTCCAAGTAAGCAAGAACTACCTACCGAAGAACTACCATGGGCGTTAGTTATGATGCCCGTAACTCATCCACAAAGATCAGGTATTGGTTCACTTCATCAATTACAGATTAACAGTTGGGTAATTGGTTTCTTCATGGATGGTGCCAATGCACAAGTACCTATAATCATAGGTGCACTTGGAGATGAGAACCCACAGTCAGGTTATGGTTCTGAAGGTGGTACAGCAGTAGGATTTGATCGACTATCTGCACCTACCTATGATGAGAAAGTACATGGTGGTGAGGGTAGTGGTGTTGGTGGTACTGGTAGTACAGTAGAAGATAATCCAGAAACAGGACAAGAGGAAGAACCAAAAAATAATGATGGTATAGAAGAAACAGAGGGTGAAGATAGTACTAAGAACCCTCGTGGTCCTGCAGAACCACAAACACAAGCACAGGTTGAAGCAGAAGAAAGGAAATGTGTTACTGTACAGATAGGTAATGGTAAATGTGGATCAGAGACTGATACAAAACTAGAAGGTCCTCTTGCTGAGTTCATGAAGTTTGCTCGTGGTGTAGAGAAGAATGAAATAGATGAGTTTATTGATAAAAGAACAGGTGATGTTGTTGATCTTGAAGAGAAAATTGACAAGACTACCAATAGAATTCAGAGAAAACTTAACGGGTTACTAGGTAACATTAAGGGTGTTGTCATGGAAGATGTCAACAAGATGGTAAAGGAAAAACTTGATGGTAATAACACACCCAACCCAGACCTAGATGATGAAGTTAAGAAAGAACTTAAGAATGTTGGTGATCTTGTATCATGTCTTTTTGAGCAGATGGTTGATGAGCTGAAGGACTTCATCAAAGGTATGCTCAGTGATCTATTGGAGAACGCACTTGATAGTGCATTATGTCTTGTTCAGAAGATGATTAGTGACATCATGGGTAAGGTCATGGAGAAGATAGAAGATGCACTTGGTATGTTGAAAAATGTCGTAGGTTCTATCAAGGATAAGGCTGATCAGATTCAAGGTTTATTGAGTAAAGTTCTTGAGTTTATAGATCTATTTTGTGATGGTGCAGTATCATGTGCTATTGGTGCATCAACATATGAGACATGTCATGGTCCTAAAGCAAAAGGTAATGATGCCAAGCAGAAAAACGTTGATCAGTATCCAGTTAAACCACCTAAAGGTGGTGAGGTTGTTGGTAATGGTAAACCTAAGAATGGTTACGTACCGTTCGTAAAGGATGGTAAGAAACAAGTATTTGATACTAAGAGTGGTGCTCTTGTTGATCTGGACAGTGAGGCAGGTAAGGCAACTGGTATAACTGAGAAGGATTTTGATACACGAGGACCTCTAGAGAAGTTTGAAAGCTTGAATTTTTATGATAGTGATGGTAATATACAGTCAGAAGCACTCAACTGTAGCAATACTATCCTTAATAAGAAACCATGTTTCCCTGAATTGGTATGGGATAACTTACAGGCAACTACACCAGTTAAAGCACTACCTATCATTGATGATATAGGTGCTATTGTTGGTGTATGGATGAAGAATAAGGGAACTGGTGTAAATACTGAAGCAAAAGTTAGAGCTCAATTTACATGTAATGAACCTGAGGGTGGTGGTGCAGTATTGAAACCTAACATAAAAGAAGGTAAAGTAGATTCTATCACAGTGAAGAAGGGTGGTATTGGATATGGATTTGATCCTGCTGATACATTCTGCCCTAAAGAACAGTATACTGCTCTTATATCAAAACAAGGTTTAGTGCAACATTTGGAAGATGGTGATATACTAATGTTAGTATCTGATGCAAATGGTGTTGTAGATGAAACTTCTCCTGATATTTTACAGGTAATTGATGTTGACCATACTCCCACACACATACAGATTGCTACCATTGATCCTAAGGATAACTCTAAGTTTGAGATTGGTATGACAGTCAAGACTAAAAAGGGACATCAATTTGTATTGAACTTCCAAAACAAAACTCCAGAACTTGTTGTACCAGGTCAGGCAAAGGCAGTCTATGCTAAGTGTGGTGACTTAATACCTATAATTGATAGTATCGTTACTGATAATGTTGGTAAGAACTACATTAATCCTGTCATTACAATAGGTAGTGGTGATAAAGAGCAAATTATTGGTGAATATACTACCGATAAGGATGGTAAGTTGGTTGAACCTAAAATAACTACTAAAGTTCTTGGGTTTGTTAAACCTAAGGTTAGAGATTTAGGTAATTCAACTCAACGTGCTACGGGAACTGGTGGTTTATTATCACCAATATACAGTTTCAGTGGACCTAGACAGGTCAGGGAGACTGGTATACTAGAACTACAGACCTACGTAGATTGTGTAGGACACCCAATGTTAGAATAATGGCGGTTAATTTATTTACAGGTGGTTCGATTTTAAATAATCTACTACCTAGAATCAAAATCAGATATCCCTTTAACTTTGTAGAGATCAGTTCTGCTGGTCATGTATTGGAGAGGAATAATACTAAGGAAGGTGAACGTTTTCGTTTGATTCATGCACTGGGTAATACCATTGATATGGATGAAAAGCGAAATACAAACATCATTTCTTACAATGATTTAATAGTATTAGCTGACAAAAATGTTGTAATTAGGTGTGGTGAAGATCCCGAAACAGATAAATTATGTTTACAGGTGATAGGTGACGTTAATTTGTATGTCGAAGGTGACATGCATACTGAAGTCGAAGGCAATCGCTATGATATGGTGAATGGCAACTGGCAACAAGAGTGCAAAGGTGTCTATAGTGTTCTCGCTGATGAGAACATGGCTATCATCAGTAAGAATCAGATGAAACTAAAGTCTAATTCTTATGAAAATAAAACAACCTTCCTATTAAATGACTTGAGCGAAGGTGGCTCCATCAAGGAGAACGTTAAAGGTAATTATGAAGTTAAAATCCAGAAGGAAGCTGCAACTTTCTCCGTCCGTAGTGAGGGAGATATTCGTACTGAAGCTAATAAGTGTAGGTACGAGAAGACAGATGGTAATGTAATCCAACAAGTTGGAGGTAAGATTAAGACTACTATAGATGGTGGTTCTGTATCTTGCATTAGTGGTGGTGCATTCGATGGAATGGCATCAGCTCCTTCAAGCAATAGTTATGACATCACTGTCTCTGGTGTAATGAATACATCAACCAGTGGCAATTATGTAGTAGCAGCAGGTGGCAACATAGATTTAGATGCATCTGCTATCTATTTGAATTGAATGTCGCATTCAAGAAACAAATGACTTTTCATATGTCAGTTACAAAGCAAGAAGCAAAATTTTTAAAGAGCATTCTTGCTGACCATTTAGACGATTACGTCGAAGAAATTGTAAGAAAGGATACAGATAATAGCAAATGCATACACACGTTGCAAGAAACACGTGAAGCAGGTCTCAGCCTGTTAAAAAAGGCTGGAGAGGTAAACCGACGTGCCAGTCGAGCAAGTGAACAACCCTACTTTACAAACCTAAAATAGTGTGGTAGACTGTATATGTTCTTTTCCACCACTCAATTTATGTTTGATAATGAAGAGTACCTTGATAAGGTAACGGTTGACATTCCACGTAGAAGGTTTACACTACTAAGTAGTGAAGGATCCGTCAAGAACATTGATTGTGACACTGGCGATGAATTCATGAGAATACTCGACTTCGTTCGAGATACATGTACAATTAATGATGTGGTTTACATTTAATGTCTTACAATTCAACATACTCAGAAATTAAACAGATCCTTAAGGATAGCAAGAGGATCTCTAAAGCAACCATGCTTAAGATTGCCAAGTTAGCAATCGTTGAGACTTTGGGAGAAACTCAAGAACTTGAAGCAGAAGTTACTTGGGACAGTAAACTTGCTGATGACCTGATGCTAGACAGTTTAGCAATGGTTGAACTTGTCATGTTCTTAGAGGAGTGTTTCAACATTGAAATACCTGATGAGGAAGCAGGTGAAATTGTTACTGTTGGTGATGCCATCGAAGTAATTAAGAAATGCAAGGCAAACAAGGGTAAGAAGAAGAAAATCAATGTATCCAAGTACAAGAGCAAGCAAACTGCTGTACCGAATCCAGAAAGTCCTTTCATGACAAAGAAACCTTTGTCTAATTTGCCATCAAATGATAAGATAGCAGAAGCATTAGATGAAGCACTAGAAGAAGAGGACTAATGATAAATATCGCTCAGATGAAGCGACATGATGGCATAGAACCGTATTCTAAAGAGATTACTTACTATGACTTCATTGTTAATCATAAATTAGATGATGAAACTCTTGCTAAAATGATTGAGATACAAGATGAGGTATTTCGTAGCAGAGAGAACCCACATCAACCAACTCTTGCGGGTAATATTGAACACGAGTATCAATTATCAGAGGAGCAAGAAAAAGTTATTATCCCAACTGTCATTGATCTATGGACTAAAGCACAGAACATTGATTATGATGGAGAGTGGATGAGTAACTCTTGGGTTAATTATCAAAAGAAGCATGAGTTTAACCCTCTACACAATCATGGTGGAGAGTTTAGTTTTGTTGCATGGACAAAAATTCCATACAACTTAGAAGATGAGATGAATTTACCTTGGGTTAAGAGTTCAAACATACCATGTGCTAGTCTGTTTATGTTTGCAGTGCCTCAGTTTCCTGCAATACAACCACTCCCATATTACCTAGACAAACATCACTCTGGATGGATGGTAATTTTTCCTGCCATGTTGAATCATATGGTGTACCCTTTTTATACGTCTGATGAGTATAGAGTATCCTTTGCAGGAAATATATGGAGAACCGAACATCATCAACCCTTTGGACAACCAACAGAAGAAGATTGCAAGTAATTGACAAAGATGCTATAATTATTGCATGAGAGCATTTTGTCCACCTAAAAACACTCCTGACAAGGATATTGTCATGACACCTGAGTATCTTGCAAAAGATATTATACAGCATTATAAACCTACAGGATTAATTCTTGATCCATGTAGAGGAACAGGAGCATTCTATGATAACTATGATGCCTTGTATCCACACACAAAAGATTGGTGTGAACTAGCAGAGGACAGAGATTTCCTACAGTATCATCGTAAGGTAGATTGGATCGTAACTAATCCACCATGGTCTATGATGCAACAGTTCTTATGGCATGGTATGGAGATAGCAGACAATATAGTATATCTGACTACTATCAATCACTATACTACAAAACGTAGAATACGTGAGATGAGACAGCATAAGTTTGGTATCAAAGAGATCTATTGTGTAGATACTCCTAAGAAACCATGGCCTCAGTTAGGTTTCCAACTAGCAGCAGTGCATACACAACGTGGATACGAGGGAGGAACCGTCTGGTCATATCAACCATGAAGAATACTATATTATTTGGAGANTGTAGAGATACACTCCCTACTATTGATGTTAAAGCACGTATGTGTGTGACTAGTCCACCATATTACGGATTACGTAACTATGGAGGAGAAGAGAATCAAATAGGACAGGAGGACACACCTGAGCAATTCATTGACAATCTTGTGTCAGTGTTTCGTTCAGTGCGTGATGTATTGACAGATGATGGTACATTATGGGTCAACATAGGAGATAGTTACTATAACTATAGACCTGGCAAAGGTCAAGCACTGGTCAAGCAATCAGTATCAAAGACTAAGCAAGACCTACCTGACAAGTGTGCACGACGTGGTAACAAACTAGAAGGTCTCAAAGAGAAGGACTTGATAGGTATACCATGGATGTTAGCATTCGCATTGCGTGCAGATGGATGGTATCTACGTCAGGATATCATATGGCATAAACCTAACCCTATGCCAGAGTCAGTGCGAGACAGATGCACTAAGTCACATGAGTATCTCTTTCTATTATCTAAAAACAAAAAGTATTATTATGACAATGAAGCAATTAAAGAACCAGTCAAGCAAGACTGGGGAACAAGGAACCGCGATGCGGGTAAGT
>FUFK010040225.1_pt1 | contig 16203 bp, 23 predicted proteins | sample 1021851 | NCBI WGS metagenome assembly FUFK01 (sample SAMEA51879418, study PRJEB19060) | metagenome | reverse complement strand
AACCATAATTACCAGGTTAATCCGTATTCAAATCAACTAACGTTAGCACCAGATTCAGAGAATCAACATGGAACACTAACACTTAGATTTAGTTTTGATATATTAGGAAATAAAAACTATAACGGTGGGCATGCAGGTGTGGATGTAAGAGACCCATACGTTAATGTAGAGTATAACACACTATCAAGCACAACATCTACAAGTGTTGTGTATTGTTGGCAAAAGAATCCTCCAACCTGTCCTGGTCAGGAAGAGATACAAGAGGTTCAAGATACTCTACAAAATTTTGAAAGTACAATACAAGACTTTGAGATACCAGAAGATATATTTATTCCAGAATATATTGAAATAGAATATGATTGGAATGATGATTTTTTTGAAGATGACATAGTAGTAGAAGAGGACTTTGATATTCTAGCCATAGATGACTTTTTTTTTGAAGAAGATTACTTTGAAGCTGATTATTACGAAGAGCCTGGATTGGAATTGTTTATTCCAGAGGACACTATGTTTGAAGAAATGCCAATAATAGAAGAAGTATACGAAGCAGTTCCAGAGGAACTGTTTGTAGAAAACTTTACAGAAGAAATGCAGGAGGAATTTATAGATGAAGTTGAAGAATATTTTGAAGAAGTTACCATGGAAGAGCCTCAGCCTGAAGCTGATCCAGAACCTATGGAAGAAATTGCCATGGTTGAAGAAGAAACTATTCAAGAAGAACCAAAAGAAGAAGTAGCAAATGAGATTGAAGAGCAACCCAGTAGCGAAGAGCCTGTTGCAGATGAGCCGCAAGAGACTACAAGTGTTGCCGAACAGGAAGAAACAATCGAGGAGTCAACTGAAGTCGCAGTTGTTGAAGGAAAGCCGACTGAAGAACCAGATGCTCCTACAGAGAGTGTTGAAGTTGACCTAGACGTAAAGGTTGCGGCTATAGAAAAGGCAATACAAAGTAAGATAAAAGATGTTACACAACAGATTGATGTCACTTTAACTGTAGTAAATGAATTAGTTAGTAGAGAGATGATATCACAACAACCTGATATGACATCATACTTTAATGCTAACACAGCACTGTTTGATACGAGACAACTACCATCAGGAAACCAAAACTTTTTCTTACAAACAAATTTAGATAGTTATAGTAAACCTATTTACGTTGCACAAGCAAATATAGCAGGTACAGATCCTGTGGTGCAACATCAAATTAAAGTAAATGAAGCAAAACAAAAAACAAATGAAGCATATAAAAAATTAAAGGAGTTAATAAATGCAAGAAATGTTCAGTAAACTGTCCTCATACGCAGCATTACTAGGTGTTATTGGAGCCATAGGTGGCGGCTTTATGGCATGGGGTGAGTTTAATAATCGTATAGCACAATTAGAAAATAAAGAGTTTGTAGTAAATGAAACTGTAGATCTATCCAGCACAAATGAAAAGATAGAAACTATTATCAAAGCAATAGAAGCTGTGAAAGCAGATGCTAAAATAAATGAAGCAGCCATAGAGTTTCTTGATGCAAAATTAGAAGAGTTTAAAGCAAAACAAAACAACCCTTTGTTAAACTAGGAGTATACATGGTAGATACATTAGCACCAAAAAAAGTATTTAGTCAGAGAGATTTAGATAGAAGTCTAATACAACCAACACCTGTTGGTAGAAGTATTATGGCACCAGCGACTAATGTTTTAGATGCATCACCAGAAGTGACTACACAGAGAAGTTTGACAGATACTCCTCAACCAGATTATGTGGTAGATAAAAATCAGATATTTAATATGATGCAAAATTTACAGAAAGCATCAAGATCTAGGGTTGCTGAAACTAGAGAAACAGTGAGATCATCTGAAGAAACTAGAGAGGCAAAACAGACAGGCATGCGTGCTGAAAGACAAGAGACACCTCAAGGTGAGGGTTTAGTGATGAGACCTATGGAATATGCTGCTGATGGTGTCAAAGATAAGAAAGTAAGTGGCCCAATACTTGTTGGTGAAAAGGGTGCTGAACTTGTGGTGCCAACTGGAGATGGTAAAGTTAGCATATTGGATGCTAAAACTACGAGTGGATTAATGATGCCAGGATCTGTCAGAATGTCTAGAACACAGGCAGTACAAGCAATGACATCGGACGATGCATTTAAATCAANAGCATATCAAGATAACGACTTTATAAACTATATGAAACAAGTAGAAAATAATAGATTACTAGCTGGAGATATGTCAAAGATGCGGCATGATTCTGTAGAAGGTGGCAATCAAACCATAGCGTTTGGGCACAAGCTAACAGATAAAGAAAGGGATTCAGGTAAAGTTTATGGTTATGATATTGATAAACTAACCATGGAACAAGCTAATGATATATTGCAGAGAGATTTAGAAAAGGCATACAAAGATTTAGCTAAAGAATATGGTAAAGAGTTTATAGAATTAGATTCAAAACGACAGCAAATGCTGTTAGATTTTCAATTTAATTTAGGCAGTTTAGAAAAATTTCCTAAATTTACAGATGCTGTTTTTAAAAATGACACAGCTACTATGATGAAAGAATATAAAAGATCTTTTAAAGATCCGAACTCAGGTGAAATGAAATCTTTAGGGAGGAACAAAGACTTTAACAAATTCTTTTTTGAAGGTATGGCAAAAGCATCTATCGTGACTAAGCCAGTCAGAAAAGCAGAAAAAGGTGCAAAGAATGTTGAGATAGGTAAAGCAAAACCTGCAGGGTTTGTTTTTAGAAACCCAATGACTCCAGATAAACCATCTGGCGGTGAAAAGTTATTTAACTTTTTATTTGGTGATACAGTTTTTCCTCTTGATGAAAAAGAAGACAGCTCATTAGGTAGCCCTCCAAAAGCTTCGCCTCCAGCGTATGAAGCCCCTCCTTCGAAAGAACCTTTTGATCCTAGTAAACTGCTGGATCCAGATGCTTATAGCGGTCTTAATATTGACTATTTTTATGATAACATAGATGCTATGGCGGAGTATAGCATTAAACAAAAAAAGGGACAAGACTATGTGCCAACAGCAGAAGAACTTTTAGACGAAGAAGTAGATCTAATACAAAGATACGATGCCCTATTTGATTTACAACTGTCGGATACTAAAGAACAAATTGAAAAAAGACAATTCGATGAAAGAAGACCAGAAGATCGAGATCCAAATTTTACTACTGAAATCTAACCCACATCCTTAATTTTATAAGGATCTGTATTTAATTTAGGAACCTTATCCCCTTGCTCTCCAGACAATATATCATCTAAATTTTTATATATATAATTTATAGCCGCACCAACTACAGAATCTTTAGTTAGTGTCTCTGCTATTTCTTTTAAACTACATCCGTATTGTAAAAGTAAAGATGTCATCTTACCAGATGCTCTAAGCTCTCTATCTAGAGTAGACTCAGTAGGTTTTAGTTTAACCCATATAGCCATTGGCAACATGCCAGTTGGGCTTATGGTGTAATCAACAATGGACAGAATCCTTCTGCCATCAATCTCCATTTTTTGGGTAACACTTCTCATTCTATTAGGGACTTCAGCTCTTGCCACGTTACTCATTATATCCTTTCTATTATCTGTTTAATATCACTGTTTAATTTATTAGTGTTTTCAATGCAATGCTTGATTACACTGGCCAAAAGATTTGCATAGAAGGTTTCATCAATAGCCTCTAAGCTAGTTTTTATATCTACTGGTGCAATGTAATCAAGATCTATTGCAATCTGACTGCTATCAGTCAGACATACTTTCATATTGAAAAGTTCTGAATTATTTTTTTGCATTGTCTGCAGGTTTCGCTACAAAGTCTGCTCCTATCTTTGGATCAAGTTCTCTTAATCCTTTAGATAGTACTTCAATACCTTGTACTACTTCTCCATATGGTCTTGTAAATAGGTAGCGAAGTATGCTTTGCACTTGAGATCCAGATATAATATACTGCTTCTCCACAATCTGCTGTTCTTGTTTATTTTCTGCCATTTTATTAGCCCTCTCTTAAAATTTTCCTTTCATAAATGCTCAAATATAAACATATCTGAGTCTTCTAATACCAACACCCTAGCCAAGGTAACATTTGATTGTACGCTTAGATATGGGCGTTTAAAAGCTATTTGCTATGTTTCAGTCATCTGGATACTCCTTTTGTTGCTTTTCTACATCTTGGTCTAAAACTTCAGCGATTAATCTTTTTAAATACCACTCAGCCTTTTCTAAATCTTGAACTGGCTGTCCTTTGTATTTATATCTAGCCATGTACTTCATACATGCACCTTTGAGATAACCATGAAACTCTTCTGTCGTCATTGACTCTTTAATTAGATCAATAGTCTCAGTCTTTGACTGACGATAATGCTGTGGAAAATTAACTACGTCTTCCATATCTTTTCTTTACCTCACTAATATGGACAGTCTCAATATCATACTCCCCACCCTTTACATTTCTTTTTACAATTAATCCAGACCACCAGAGTCTTTGCGTATTATATGCGTACTTTTCTCTGTGAGTCAAGTAACAACCTGCAGACAATCCCATAATCTTTTTACCAGATGGTTTAGATGCAATAGCATAATCTAGTAAATGAGAGTGACCAACAGTGCAAGATACTTTATTCTTGTTAACTAATGCCCTTGCCATATTCTCGCCTGAGATAGCTGTACCCATAACGCCACTTGGAAAGTTATGTGAATAATAAACTCCATCAATCACAGCAGGATATCTGTAATCATATGTGTGCCATCCATACTCAGGATACTTTAAATCGTCTATAGATAGGTGACCATCAAGCTCTGGATTATCTTCTACCATACGATCAATACGATCTTCATGATTACCTAACATCATATGCATCTCTGCTTCATGTTTACCCAAACCATTATTAAATTTTTGTAGGGCATCGTGTGCATGTTCTATATCTTTTTTATATCTCCTACCTTCAAACGATTTCTTTTTCTTATCATAGCTAGACATGGAATCCATGCTTGCAAAGTCACCCATGCAGATTATTTTGTCTACTTTCAAATCCCTTGCCATGCGTCCTGCCCAAGTAAATCTTTCATTACTAGCACTAGGTGTACAGTGGGGGTCTCCTATTACTAAGTGTGTTGTCATTAGTTTAAATCCTTTTTATTTAAAAATTTAAGTATATCTATCACGTTGTCATCTTCAGATATAGTATCTGTTGAACTTCCATCATCTTCATAGAAAGCTCTTATGCCCAAAGAGTATACCTCATCAGGATTATCTGTTGCATATTTTATAAGTCCTTTTGCTATGTACGAACAGACATCCCTCTCAGTTGGTGATTTAGGATCTATTACACCACAAGTAAATCCTCTTTCATGTGGCGATATAACTATAGATACTGATTGAAATATATCTATAGGTTTATCTATTGTATCACTCATACAACCTCTATCTGAGCATCAAGTAATCTTATTTGTTCATCTTCTTCTGGCACGCCAGACTCTACTAGTTTTTTTCTTTTTACAGCAAGATCGTGTAATGTATCTTCAACTTCGTCTTGTGTTTGTTCTGTTAAAGTTTCTATCTCTTCATCAGTTATTCCATGTGGAAATGTAATCATATTAAGTCTCCTAAGTTAGTTTTCATATTTGATTCTTTTATTATACTTACAAACTTTTTGAAGTCAAGCACAATCAAAGGATCTCTTTTATTCATCTTCAATACCACAACAGGCTCAAGGTTAGCATTAGATATCGCCTGATCATATGCATCGTATAGTCCTTTCCATGTCTCTTTGTTTTTACACTCAATAGAAAATGGAAACAGTCCTTGTGCAAATCTAGATAACTTAACATCAACACCTGATTCACCCATGATGGCACAACAAACATCTTCATCTTTTTTTAAGTTAGGGAACGTACTTAACAGCACGTCCCTAACCCAGTTTTGTAGCCTTCGCCCCTTGGCTTTTCGACTGCGTATACTAGGCGACATCTTCCTCTACCCTAGGATTAGTCACCTGTGTATACCAAACCCATTTAGGGTTTTTACCTTGCGACTGCTGTTGTGGTAGCAGTTGCAAGTTTTCTCCCCAACAAGGAAACTTGTAAGGGCAGAAACTGCATGTATTATTTAAGACTCTGTTACCTGTCTTTTGTTTTCTAAAATATTCTTCTTCATCTTCATAACATCTTTCAAACTTTTTATTTCGTTTAAGGGCTGATGCATTTTTCTTTACAGTATCTAAAGCTTTTTCTTTGTATTCATCATCAGCCATAGGAGTCTCAGTAAGAGTCCACTCTCCAGTAGATTTATTTATTACTATCCATCCACCAAAAGGTTTGTCTGCTCCCTCTGCGTACACATATCCCTGTGTAGTGTAACCAAACACATCGTCAGTAGCAACTGTATGAAAGCTACCATTCTCACCAAATTTATTAGTGAAAGACCAAGGCGATGCACTTTTAATATCCCAAACTTTACCACCAATCTCAACATCCAAAGCACCACTTATATTTGTGCCTTTGTTTATGTTATACTTTATTTTCTTTTGTTCAGCTTCTATCTCTACACCTGCGGCTTTCATAACTATGATTGCCATCTGCTCTATGATATCTCCGAATAGATTACGCATCTTTGCGTTGTAAGGTTGTCCCTCGCCCTTGACACCTTTCTTTTCCATCTGTAATTGACACAAAGGTCTTCCGATGTTTGATGCCCTTAGACCAAACTTTTTGTTTCTTTGGTCAGTAAATTGCTTGCGGAACGAGTCAGAGCAAGCTTTACCAAACTGGTCAATCAAATCATCGGATACCTCAACCGCATCTTTTGATGCAGCCTCCAAGAACACCCTAACTTTTTCTAGGATGTCTTGACTCATGCAGACAAGATCTCAACAGGATCGTCATCCAGTTCTACATCCTGGACTACCTTTGCATCTATCTTAGATGGTTCAGATTTTTTAGCTGCACGCCATAGTTCCACAATCTCTTCGTTTTCTGTGTTGATAACATCTTGAAACGACAATAAGATTTCCTTTTCTTTATCAGTAAATTCAACCTCATCTTTATCCACTGTTATGTCAGACACATAGAAGACATTACTTCCAGCCTTTTTCTTTTTAGTTTTCAGTGTAAGTGTATGATTAAACATTACCTTACCTCTTCTTCTAAGACTTTCTATTGCTTCACCAACAGGTTTAAAGTTACTGCCTGTTACTTTCCAAAGCACAGGTAAACTAGAAACCTTAGTCTTGTCTCCTCCTGCAATCACACCATCAAAAGACACAGTACCATATATTAGTCTGTAGCATTTGATTGCTTTCTGTTTCATCTTATCTTCGTCAGATAAATTAAACAACTCTTTTGCAGGAACTTTTCCGCAACGAACACCGCCCTTGATATCAATAGCCTCATCTTTCCAAGATTTAAATATGATACTTCTATTGCTGTATTCGTTTTTATCAGCATTGTATTCCATATACTGATACGCATTGATGAATGGTCTAAATGTTACAGGCTTACCATAAGCTATGCCGTCAAGCTCTGGAACATATGTGGCATAAGAACCAACAGGAACCTCTGCACCATCATCATTCTCTGGAAATCTATTTATGGATAGTTTCGGTAAGAAACTACCAGTGGACGATTTCTCTTGTCCTATCATCGACATTATCTGTTCACTAGATAAATTGTCTATATTTGCTATTTCATTGTTTGTCATATAGCCCTCCTTATTATTAATTATATATCTCTTATCTCTTCAATCACCATTAGATTCTCTTTAGCTGTAGCTATCTTTACTATCAACTTATCTACCTCATCAAGATGCTGTGGATGTTCTCCAATACCAACTGATTTGTTTAAATAAATTTCAAGCACAGCTTTCGCCTCAGATATCTGAGCGTTGTAGCGATCTACTAATGCGTTTAAGATTTGTGACATAGTTTTATCCTTATCATATTTTACGTTAAAAGTCAAGCAATTAAATTTATAATTACTAATATAAATATTGCTACAAATACTAGTAAATCAAATAAACTAAGTGCAAAGCGTTCAAATTTTTTCACATTACCACCCTTTCTTTTTTTAATGATACTTCGTTCATATCTAACCAATTATCGCCTATTTTCAACTCTGTGTCAAGTGGTACGTTAAACTCAACTTTATAAAAGTTATATAAAGAATCAATCACATTCTTTGTGGCTCTATCTAATATGTCAGTCATTAAGTCTATTTCATCTGGATGCCCATCAACAACAATAGAATCATGTACAGTATTTATAAGTAAACTTTTTACCTTTTTTTCTTTCATCATTTTATACGCATTGATGCAGGCTATCGGTACAATATCAGCAGTAGCAAACCCCTGCACAGGATAGTTCTTTATCTGTGTAGAATAGCTAGAGCCACCCCATGCTTGCCTCTGTGCATACGGAAAAGAATACTCACGACCTGATGGCAACTTTACCTTTTTAAACTCTATAGCGTGACTTTGTAAATCTTCATGCCATTTAGCTATATCCTTATACTTCTCAAGAAAAGCTTTGTAATATCTTTTTTCATCATCACTGCCTGACATACCACCATACAAAGGTTTGAATGTATGTGCCTTTGCATCTTGTCTGGATACTCCTATAGTATCTGCAGTAAACTGGTGAACATCAACACCATCGTCTATATCTTTCATGCCTTGTTTATCTTGTGCTAAAAACACAGCAGTTCTAAATTCTAACTGTGAAAAATCTATCTCCATAATTTTACCGCCATCAAATCTAGATGTGATAACCTTACGGATAGGGAAAGTATTGCCTCGTGGTTGGTTCTGAAAGTTTGGGTCACGGCTAGATAATCTTGCTGTCGCTGTGACACACTGCATAAACTTAGGATGCAGTATACTATCCTCATTTACATGATCTCTTATGCCATTCACAAATGTATTCAAGTATGTATCAATAGCATTGTACCTAATAATTAAATCAACGAACTCTTTCATGTCGCCTTTTGCACGCATCGATAATTTTTTCAGTGTATCTCTGTCTGTCTTGAATCCACCCTCTGCAACTTCTGACACACCAACAGGAAACTGATTGAATCCTGCAGTTCTGTTTAGTTCTAGATATATTACACCCTGACCACCACACTCGTGACACTTCGATAAGTTTTTATATCGTTCTCCATTGACTTTGTACTTTCTAATTAAGCCAGTGCCATTACAATGCAGACATTTTGTAGCTGATGTTTTCTTTATAATCTCTGTGTTTGCCAAAACCATATCTCTAAATCTTGACTTTGAAAGTGTAGGTCTACGTTTCTTTTTCTTTGTAAACTTATCTATGCCTATGTTGAAATCATCTGCCCACTTCTTCTTATCTTTAACTTTTCTAGAATATATAAGCCAAGATAACTGCTCCGTGCTGGCAGGATTGATAGGTGTGTCGCCCATCTTGTCTTCAATAATTTTTTTTATCTGCTTTGCCAACTTGGCAAACTCCTCCATGAACTCTAGTTCAACAGCTTTCAATGCATTTAGGTCAATGTTTATGCCATTTATTTCCATATCTGCAAGCACTGGTAGAAACTCATTCATCATTTTAGCAGATTTAAGTAAGGGTCTGTTACCTTCTTTCTTAAAATCTACCATCTGTGCATCAAACAAAGCTCTTGTAGATCTAACATCTTGCCTACCATACTCTTCAATAGTATCTACGGGGATATCCTCAAACGATATCTTGCGTTTCATGTAGTCATCTACTGCATCTGACTTCTGAGATATGCTTCTGCGTTTACATATATCTTTTAGTGATAGTGGCTTTCTTAATCCACGAAGTAATATGTACTCACCTATCATTGTGTCATACAATCTACCAGAGTATTTAAATCCTGACTCCAACAGCCACACTAAATCAAACTTAATGTTGTGTCCGACAAGTAGTGTAGTCTTGTCTAGCATATCCTGAACTGCTTTGTGATTAGACTGTATATCAAAGTTCTCATGATTATGATTAAAAAAATAATACTCGTCATTGATTCCAATACTAACCAAACAATTGTTAGGATTGAATGGTAGTGGATCTACTTTGCCATCCACAATTTGAAAGCTGGTCTCTGCGTCTAAAACTGTAATCATACTTTCCTCGCATAAACTAACTTTGGTCTTAAATTATTGTAGTCCCATATTCTTTTGCCAGAATATTTTCCTGTTTCTTTTCCTGATACTCTCTTACATGTGTATCCCTTTGTTCTACCTAGGTATGTCCATTTATCTTTTTTATATAGATCAGCAGTTCTTGGTGGCTCTATCAATGACTCAAATCCTATGACAGAATCAGTATACTTTAGTTTCCAGTCTTCACTTATTTTATCTCTCCAAGTTTGTAATACCTTTGTTGTAAAATTTCTCATTGGGTATGATCCATTAACTTTTCTAATATGATAAAAAATATTATTAACAATTCTGTTGTAATCTTTTTTTTCTATACTAAAAAATTTGTCTCTTCCAGGTAAATTTAAAGTACATGACCCACCAATGATATGTCCATAATAGTTATGGTCATGCATTATGGCATAACATATATTACGCCCAACAAAACCTTTTGGTTTTGAATAATGAATATTCATCAATTGCTTTAATCTTTCGTCTGTTCTTTTTGTTATTTGTAAAGTAATCATACTCTGTACCTCGATAGTTGTGGTTCGATATTACAAGTTATCTCTCCNTGATATCCTGATATCTTATTCTTACTTATACACATAACTCTGGTGGTGTCAAGCGAATCAAGTGTGCCATGCTTTCCTATACCTATAATTAAATCTGCTTCTGCAGCTTTACCTGTCTTTGAGTTCTCCATCATATCAAAAGATATTCTAGTCTTACCGTGTGCATCTGCAGATGCTTGTGATATTGCAATGACACAACACTCGTGCCTCTTTGCTATCTCTCTTGCTCCTGTGTACACAGCTCTTAATTTTTCATCTGTTCTTGTGAAGTTACCAGACATACCAACTTTATCTAGCTGGTCAATGATAAGAATATCGGGCTTGTGATGCTTACAAAAAGCATCGACATCATCAATAGTCCAATCAACAGTATCCAATAATTTAACATTATCTTTTATCTCCTTCCATTTTTCTTTTGCTAAATCCATGTTATCAACTATTTCTTCTCTAGTCATACCAGTGTGTGCATTTATTACTCTCATCTGAGTTCGGATTGCAGGCTCCTCATTAATTAATGCACACACCTTTGCACCCTGAGATGCAAACCCCTGTAGACCACCAACAAGATTAACCCAGAAAGCAGTCTTACCTGACTCTGGTCTTGCAAAAACAATAACTAAATTACCTGGACCAACTCCTGGAACTTGTTCGTGCAAACTTGGTAAGTTAAATTCAAACTTAGTTTGTATATCAAGTGAGTCTAGTAACTCAGGTATGTCCTCCGTAACAGCTTCATGTTCATCTTTATCTTCTTCTGTATTATCTAATAAGTGCTTGATTTCATTGAATGATTTGTCTTGACCATTAAATATATCTGTAGCTATGACTGCAACTTTGTGTGCCAAGTTTCTTTTATGCACAGCATCTATGATATCAGATGCAACCTCTTCATTTGGTTCTGATTCTTTTTTTATCTCTTCGATGAGAGATTCAAAATTTAATTTAGCGGCTCGTGTAAGTGCAGGATTATATTTTTCTGTATGTAAATCTATAAGTTCATCTATTGTAAGATCGTCTTCATAATCTCTGTGTGCCTTTTCTATTGTTGTAAAAAAATTACCAAGACCATTACTGAATGTTGTCTTTGCAACTTTACCTTTGTTCTTTTCATAAAAATTTTTTTTAAGTAATAATTTTATTAGTTGTCGTTCCTGCATAGTATCTCTCTTATCTCATCTGGTTTAAAATATTTTAAGTCATCTTCTAGTATGACTACTCTTGTTCTTGATCTATATCCTAGTTCTCTTGCTATGTCAAATGCTTTTGATGTTGCGTCTCTATCTAGTGCCACTATAATATTATCAAACTTTTTTTGTAATACAGTTATATACTCTGTTGGTAAACTCGTTCCCATCAGGGCGACACCTGCAAAGTCATTTGATACTGCACACGCTGAAGCACAGTCCTCTACAACTACTGCAGTGTCGCCACCACCACATATGAAAGGATAATTTCTACTACCATACACATACCATTTTGGTAACGCAACAGAACTTAATGCTCTACCAACACCACCAATTATTTTATCCTCATCATTGTGTATCATGAATACAATCCTATCTCTTGCAGGATCGTATCTAATATCTACTTTGTCTCTTGTAAAAGCAGTCAAACAGTTATTCAGTTCTAAGTATCTAATACATCTATCATTAGAGTGAGCTGAAATAAAGTTAGCTGGTATCACAAAGTTCTCATCTACATTATCTCTTTTGTGATATATAAAATGCTCTATGTCGTGCATAGTCTTCTCTGTATAGAACGCACCCTTAGCATCACAAGATGCAGAGAAACAATACCATAGTACTTTTGAATCTTCTTTACTGATTGAGAATGTATTCTTACGCATACAAAAAGGGCAGTCCATTCTCATAGACTGCCCCTCATCTACTCCTAAATCTTTAATAACTTCTATCTGGTCTGTGTAGTTCATGCAAATCCTATAACATATTTTTTTTATTCTGTCAATGATAAAGTTGGTGGGGGTGCCCAGTAGGCTTCAGATTGTAACTGGTTTTCGGTACCGTAACCTGCACCCCCATAAAGTGGGAGCAGGAACGACTAACCTGCTCCCTGACACGAACACTACCACTATAGCTAGCTTTGGGTTTTACTATTTATCGTGCCAATCTCTTTCAACCATTCCACATCTATGCCATCACAAAAACTGGAGTGGTCTCCAGTATACTCATAGAGTTTGCCATCGCTATCTCCATCTTCATTCACTTTTGTGAATGTCAGACTGTGAACAGTTAAATATTTGTAGTCGCTCATTCTGCTATGTTTTCTGCTGGTATCAACTTCAATTGATTTTTGTTATACTGTAGCTTAACAGTATAGAGTTGCCCATTGAAACGAATCCAGTCAAGAGTCTTGAGATTTATATTACGATACTGTTTCTTGATAGTATCAAAGACAATCATAAACTCTTCTTTGTTTGTCGTTCTTTCTCCACCTCTCAGATGTTTCTTTACACCAAGCATACAGTTGATAACTCTATCCGAGCCATCTTTCTTTGTAAACTTTGCTGAGAATATCTTAGAGCCTACAAGTTTATGTAGTTCATCTGAGAATGTTTGTCGTTTTAGTCTTTGCATTTCTACCTCCTTTGTTGTTGTTAATAAACCATAGAGAGCCAGCATCGGATCGCCTTGCGTGCTTATTCCTTAGCTCGAGCCTAGGCAACTGTGACTCTCTATGTATCTGTATGCCTACAGAATATCTAAATATTTTATCGAGAGAGGCTTGTAGGTAACAACCATTCCCACCTCTCTCATAAAGCGAGAGAAACTAGCATCGAGTACTGCTACCTAGCTTCTCTCTATCCATTGACCATTGGAATATCTAACACTAACATAATTCGTTTAGTGTGTCAAGAACTTCACAGGTTTGTTCATAGTCCAACACAATGCACAGTCAGCACAACTCTTAGCCTTACCTGTCTGTTCAGGACAAGCCACACCCTTTGTTGTAATCTCCTCAGAGTTTGCAGANAGAGNATCTTCAGGCAGGTCTGAGTATCTAACTGCAAACCTGCCCCACTCTTCTCCTCTAAGGCGACCGATTGCGTCACCTATATCTGTACCTGGGTGCCAGTGGGTATAGCCCCATATGGCAAGTCCAGGAAATTTCTTCAGGCACATAGCCCAGAACTCTACATAATCTACAGAATAAAAATCTCCAAGCACATGCAATCTCACAAGAAACTGTTTGTGTTTCTTTTGTATAGCCGTAAGGTCTGCGTATATCTTCTTGGTCAGTCCTTGTCCTGCAGTNANTCTNTGTGCGAATGGCATATTGTTNCCNTANCANTCNTCCCAATGNCCACAACTACGNGGACAAGTAGCNCTCTCNTCTAGTGTCAATGTGTATATNGGTCTGCCNTTGTGTTTACCTTTAGTCACAGTCTTGCCGAGCTTNTTGTTCTTCACAGGTTTCAATGCCTGATGTGGATAAAAATCTACAACCTTGACTGACTTCAAGTAAATCGTTCTGCCATTCTTAATCTTATCTAAAGATTCTTGTGAGTAATTTTTTTTCATAAACCAATGCAGTATGTGATTCGTTAGTCTGTGTCAACCACCAAGCAGGTTTGTCCATACCTCTCTCCCACTTAGCAAAGTATCTTTTCTCTCCCATATAATAGTTTCTATATGCTTGCACATAATCATCACATTTGTATTCATCTGGCATACATTGTGGTGGATCTTGAAAGCCATTGTCTGGAAACATTACTGATTGGTTTATCTCATCTAAAAGATCACAAGCTATGGTTTTAATTATGCGATTTGATTTATGTATCTTACCAAATCTATTTTTATATTGTTTTGATATTGCAACTGCGTGATCGAATGCCCACTCAAAGTGTGGCTGAGAATCTCCAACCCATCTAGTCATAGGGTGATTAGGGTATGCTGGTTTGTATAGGATAGGTTTCTCTCCTAAGTTTCTTTGGTANGCAGTNGATAACATCTGACAAGTTTCAAGCAACATCTTNGGTATGTGNTTATCACATANCATCTCTGCTGACTTCTCTGGTAATCTATCTAAAAAAAATATATTCATTTTATCTCCTTTGGGGTATTGACTCAAGTTAAAAAGTATGCTATAAGAACCTGTGGTTCCGAGGGGGGTCTATATACCCCCACTCATTTTATCTACCATCTCTCTGTATGTAGGTAAATCTATTTTAGGTCTGCCACGAGGCTTACCTCGATTAGGTCTGAAGGTAGGCTTACAACCATCATTACAATATTGTTTACCCTTCTGCCATTTGTTTATCTCAAACACAATGCCACAGGTTTTACAAGTTCTGTTCATCTGCTTAACCTCTTACTTCTATTTAATATTTTAAATATCAACAAGTAAAATCTGTATTTGTAATATATTTCTATCATATTAAACCTAGTATCCTTTTCTCCATAGCATTGTAATCTGGCAAGTCAATCTTTCTCTGTGGTTTCTTGCGAGGTTTCTTTGCAGGTATGATAGGCTTTGCTCTGTTAGCAGTAATGATAGGAACTATCTGCCGTATTATATCTGCTCGTTGTAGAAACTCCATCATACAATGTTGTGAATGAAACTGATAAGGGACAGGTTCACCTACTGGCTCACTATATGGTACAAAGTATAACATTGTGCTACTGGCATAATCATTAACAGAATCTACTGCTAAAGCTTCATCTCTTATTGAATCATACCCACGATCTCTGTACCCTAAAGCATTAAGTCTTCGAAGCTCTACTTCAGCTTCTTCCCTTGTTCTAAATGTTCTACCTTTATCTTTTAAGCTCCAGTATGACCAATACTTATACCCACTAGTGCCAAACCATTGTTGTGTGTATGTGTAGTTCATTCGCTTACCACAGTTGGCACAGTATAGTTTAGGTCTGCCGTTTTTGTCTAGTTCTTCTGACATATTTTTTCTCCTTGTTTGTTTGTCGTTTTTGTTCTTTCTTTCTGAAGTGATCCACCCAGAAAGGATTTACTTTTGTATAAAAATTTTTATCGAACATACACACAGTATAACGATTTATCCTTATATGTCAAGCACTTGACGCAGGTGTACAAATACCATATACTAATGGTATCAATAAAGCCAAACCAAAGGAGGTACAAATGGCAAAAACTTTGATAGACAAAGATGTGAAAGAGAATATCATTCTTCCACACGCTTTGAAAACTATCCACAATCTACCCAGCGAACACAAGCAGACCTATGACGAAAACAAAAGTCAATGGGATACTGCATATCGTAATGCGTGGAATGTGGCTAACCGCTATATCACGGCACACACACCTCAAGCTGAGGTCAATGCTATGCGTGAGATAGCTGATAGAAACAAATGGAATTGTTCTGGTTTACCCAGAAACAAATCTGTTTCAGATCTGACTCTTGAGGATTTCAAGTCTAAAGAAGATGACTACTTCAAGAATACAATAAGCAGTAGTGGCAGGTGGTCGCACACGAGAGAACACTTTCATCTTGATGATTGCGTACACTTCAATCTTGTATCTATATCGGCAG
>FUFK010070784.1_pt1 | contig 16204 bp, 22 predicted proteins | sample 1021851 | NCBI WGS metagenome assembly FUFK01 (sample SAMEA51879418, study PRJEB19060) | metagenome | reverse complement strand
ATCGGATACGATAACTGACTACACTTCTGGATATCCAAGCAGTCAGGACATGGAGTTCAGACGAACATTCTATCCGTTCCAGCAGGTGACTGAAGAAGAGGCACAAAACCAGTACATGGCCGATATATTCAAACCCGTTGCTGATATGTCCCAGTTTAGACCCGCATTGACGTTCGGAGAAAGACAACAGACAAGAGAGAAAGGGTCTGGAGTTGGGTTCCAAGAAGACGTTCCGGTAGGTAACGTGAATACTGGTGCGGCGGCATCTTCACCAGGTCAGTACGGATTAGCGGCCAATCAAATGTACCAATGCCCAGAAGGGTATACACTAGCCTTTGTAAATGGCAGGGCTACGTGTAAAAGCACGTCTCGTAAAATAGCTAGAAAAGATGTACCGCCAGAGGTAATCACGTTAGGGGAGACAGGATAGATGGCAAACGGTGACACACCCCAAGTATCTTTGATGGACCGTGAAGGCGGTATGTTGTCAGACGAAGACATAGAAGCGGTCGAGGTAGAAGCTTTACCAAACGAAATGTCACGGATCACGGACATTGAGGGTATAGAAATCATCCAAGAAGATGATGGTGGTGCCTCGATAGACTTTGATCCCATGCGTAGCAGGGACCGAGAAGATGATTTTTATGACAATCTGGCGGAGTTTCTACCAGATTCTGTCTTGGCTCAGGTATCCAACGAGCTTACTGACCAGTATCGATCCAACAAAGCATCGCGACAGGATTGGGAAGATGCTTATTCCAAGGGCCTTGAACTGCTTGGCTTCAACTATGAAGAGCGCACAGAGCCTTTCCGAGGCGCAACGGGTGTAACGCATCCACTTTTGGCAGAAGCAGCGGTCCAGTTTCAAGCACAAGCGTTCAATGAGCTTTTGCCAGCGGACGGTCCAGTACGAACCACGGTTCTTGGCTCACAGACCACGGAAAAAATGGACCAAGCCAAGCGTGTTCAAGACTTTATGAACTACTACATCACCAATGTGATGGAAGAATACACGCCAGAGTTCGATCAGATGCTGTTTTACCTGCCTTTGGCGGGCTCTACGTTCAAAAAAGTATATTTTGATGACGCTCTGGGGCGGCCAGTTTGTAAATTTATACCGGCAGAGCACCTTGTGGTGCCGTATGAAAGCAATGATCTAGAGACTTGTCCCAACATTACGCACGTTGTGCGTATGTCTTTAAACGATTTGCGTAAACAACAGGTCAGTGGCTTCTATCGAGACATTAAAGTCCTGCCTTCACAGCCCGATTCGACCAGTGTNAGCGACGAAATNGACTATATTGACGGCACNCGGGCCACTGGAGTCGACTATGACTGCACTTTGTTGGAGTGTCACGTCGATTTGGACCTTGAAGGTTACGAAGACACCGACGAAAACGGTGTAATGACCGGCATTAAGGTGCCGTATGTGGTCACGATCAGTGAAGACAACGGCAAAGTGTTGGCAATCCGACGAAATTACCGCGAAGACGACCCCCTAAAGTCAAAAATTCAGTATTTTGTCCATTATAAATTTTTGCCGGGCTTCGGTATGTACGGAATGGGCTTGATTCACACGATTGGTGGCCTTTCTCGTACAGCAACAGCGGCTTTGCGTCAATTGATCGACGCGGGAACGCTTTCTAACCTGCCTGCGGGCTTCAAAGCCCGTGGTTTGCGGATTAGGGACGACGAAGACCCCTTGCAACCTGGCGAATTTAGAGATGTGGACGCTCCTGGCGGCCAAATACGCGATTCTTTGATGCCTTTGCCCTTCAAAGGCCCTGACGGGACGTTATTTCAGCTTTTGGGCTTTGTAGTTCAAGCCGCTCAACGTTTTGCCACGATAACCGATATGAAGATAGGCGATGGCAATCAATCGGCGGCTGTTGGCACGACGATTGCTATGATTGAGCAAGGTGCCCGCGTGATGAGCGCGATTCATAAACGCCTTCATTACGCCATGAAGGTTGAGTTTAAGATTTTGGCGCGTGTAATGAACGAAAGCCTGCCTAATGTGTACCCGTACGCCGTTGCGGGGGCAGATCAGGCGGTGAAAGCAAGAGATTTNGATGAACGTGTAGACGTATTACCGGTTTCTGACCCAAATATTTTCTCACAAAGCCAGAGAATCGCTTTGGCGCAGACGGAACTACAGCTTGCAATGCAAGCCCCGCAGCTTCACAACATGCCGCAGGTGTACCGTCGAGTTTATGACGCTATGGGTGTCAAAAACGTAGACCAGATTCTCAATGCTGAAGTGACTGACGAAGTGCGTCCGAAAGATCCTGCGCAGGAGAACATGGACGCCCTCGAAAACGTGTCTCTAGAGGCGTTTAAGGGGCAAGATCACATGGCGCACATACAGTCCCACTTGTTGTTTGTAACGGGCGGTGTGGCCGCTACGTTGCCCCAGGTGGTGCTTGCGATACAGAAGCACATCCTGAACCACGTACAGTTGATGGCGGAAGAGCAAGCTGAGGCGGCTTTTGCGCAGCAGAATCCAAACGTTGCACTGGCAGATCCTACAAACAACGCCCCTTTCCAAGCGTTGGTGGCGCAGTTTGTCGCGCAAGGGATGCAGCAGGCGGTCGCTCTGGGCCAACAGATACAGCAAGCGGGTCAGCCGCAGGAGCAGCAAGGACCCGATCCGTTGATAGCGTTGAAACAACAAGAGCTTCAATTGAAAGCTCAACAAGAGCAAAACGACGTTGCAGAAGAGCAAGCCAAACTCCAACTCGAAAGAGAAAAACTGGCGCAACGCGAAGCGAACTTCCAGCAAAGGCTGGCTAGTCAAGAGGCCCAAACTCAGGCTCGTATTCAAGCGGGCATCGAACGGGAACTATTGAAACAAAGAGGTGACACATGAGAACAGTGAAAGTGAATGGCGTGAAGCCGAAAGAGCCGCCGACACCTGTAGCAAAGGCCGATATCGAAGGCCAAGGCAGTATTCCATACGCGGTGGCTACTGAAGAAGCAACCCCTGACACAATGACCGCAAAAATTACCCGTGGTCAAAAGCGTGGCATGGGCGCAGCTTTACGGGGCGGACGCTTTACAATCGCATAAAAAGCGATAGTATCGGACTTACTCGGAGAGTAAACGACAAGGAAAACCCTTGAACGATCTAGATGTCGTGCAGTTTGTGCAAAAAACATTGAAAGGTCGCAAAGCCCAAATTCAAGAACTCATGTCTGAAGGCGGGATAAAAGATATGGAACATTACAGAGAGTGCATGGGTGAAATCAGAGCGTGTGATTATGTTTTGGTCGAACTTTCTGAAATGCTGAAAAAACAGGAACAAAGAGATGCCTGATACGAATGAAGCACTAGACGTGTCTCAGTGCTACGTCGCAGAAGAAAAGCGGGTATTAGACCCGTCCCTAATGGATAAAGAACTTATTGAACGTTTGCCCCAACCAACGGGGTGGCGCATTTTGATCATGCCCTTCCGCCCACCGGAAAAGAGTGACGGCGGTATTTTACTTGCACCTAAAACCCTAGAAGAAGACGTAATACAGACACAGGTCGGTTACGTTTTGAAGGCTGGGCCGCTTGCATACAAAGACAAAGAGCGATACCCCACCGGCGAATGGTGCAAAGAAGGCGATTGGGTAATTTTTGCTCGATACGCTGGATCTCGTTTTCGTTTGAACGGCGATAAAAAAGCAGCTTTTGGCAGCGAAGTCAGAATGCTGAACGACGACGAGGTGCTAGGCACGATTTTAGATCCAAAAGACATTTATCACGGTTAGGAGTAAAAAATGGCAGAGTCAAGCCCTGCGCACGAGCCGGATGACGGACAGATCAATCTGGAGTTCGATGAAGAGGCGCAAGAAGTTGTTTTAGAAGAAGATTCTCAACAAACCCCAGCGACCCCGCAACCTGTTGAGACCGAAGAAGAATCGGTCGATGAACATGAGCAATATGGCAAATCGGTTCAAAAAAGAATCAACCAGCTTACAAAACGTGCGAGAGAGGCAGAAAGAGAGCGCGAAGAGGCGGTCAAGTTCGCACAAGCCGTTCAGCAAGAAAACCAAAGCGTCAAGCAGCGGCTGCATAATCTAGATAAGAATTATATTGACGAGTACGGCAACCGGGTTTCGTCAGAGCAACAACGCGCCAAGGATGAACTCAAAGCTGCGATAGAGACAGGCGATACCGATAGGCAGCTTGAGGCACAAGAAAAAATTTCACAGCTTGCCGTTGCTGCGGATCGTCACGCCCAGGCACGTGCTCAACGAGAGGCCCAAGCCGCACAGTTTGAACAAGAGGTGCAGCAGCCCGCCTATCAGCCAGCGCCACAAACGCAAAGACCAGATCCCAAAGCAGAAGAGTGGGCAGAAAATAACACTTGGTTCGGACAAGACTCTGCCATGACTTTTGCAGCATTCGGTATTCACAAAGAGTTGATCCAAGAGAAAGGCATGGACGGCACAAGTGACGAATACTATGATGCCCTAGATTCCGCTATGCGAGACGCGTTTCCTCATAAGTTTTCGGACGTTGAAGAAGAAGTTTCGCAACCGCGCCGGACTACACAAACTGTAGCCGGTGTATCTCGTCCGTCGAAAGGCGGGCGCGGCAAAAAGGTTAGACTCTCCCCTAGCCAAGTAACTATTGCCAAACGATTGGGAGTGCCGCTTGAAGAATATGCGAAGTACGTGAAGGAGTAGACATGGTAGATTCAACTGACAAAGAAATTGAAGCGATCAAGAAAACTTCTCGCGCAAAATCATCTAGGGCCGCGACTGCACAACGCAAACCGTGGTCCCCTAAGTCAAACTTAGATGCTCCACCCGCGCCTGAAGGGTTCAAACATCGCTGGATACGTGCCGAAACTCGTGGCTTTGATGACACAAGTAACATCAGCGCACGTCTCCGAGAGGGCTACGAGTTAGTCCGACGAGATGAATACCCTGACTTTGAGGCACCAGCTATTGAATCGGGTAAATATGAAGGGGTGTTTGGAGTTGGCGGATTGCTTCTAGCTAGGATTCCGTTAGAGACGGTGGCCGAAAGAACCGATTACTTCAACAGGAAGCACGCGGATCAAGTCGAAGCCGTTGAAACTGATGTCCTACGAGAGAATGCACATTCAACTATGCGCATTGGCAAACCTGAACGTCAATCGCGTGTTACTTTTGGTGGTCCTCGTAATCAGTAAGGTATTAGGAGACTTTTTATGGCAAATCAGGAAACCGCGTACGGTCTACGTCCGATTGGACTTGTAGGTAGTGCCGTCAATTCTACTGGTGTAACGAAGTATGAAATTGCTTCTGATAACACCAATGCCATTTTCCAGTACAGCATCGTCATCCCGCTTGCTGCGGGCGTGATCGATCAAGCTGGAGACACCGCAGGCGGCACTACTGCTGCTCTGGGTGTTTTGGTAGGTGTGGAATATGTCGACTCGACTTCAAAGAAGACTGTATTTAGCAACTATTGGCCCGGATCAAACAACGTAAGTGTTGACACTAATTTCCCTGTCAAAGCTTTGGTTGCAGACAATCCGATGCAAACTTTCCAAGTCGCAAGCGACGCATCACTGACTGACCGTGCTACNGCACTGGCCGGTGTATTNGCGAACGCAAGCCTTGGTACGTCTGCTCGTACGGGCTCTACTAACACGGGTCGTTCTAACTCGGCTTTGAGTGTTTCATCTATCGCTACAACTGCTACCCTGCCGTTGAAGATCATGGGTCTCGTCGATGACGACGCGAACAGTGACTTCACCGCAGCAGGTATTGGTTTGATTGTACGCATAAATGCACACTACAATTCGCCAAACGCTCGATTCGATTCACAAACCACTGCCACTACAACTGGCATCTAAGGTAGGAGAACTTCAATGCCTATTACTCGCGCACAATTAGCGAAAGAGCTTGAACCTGGCCTTAATGCTTTGTTCGGGCTTGAGTATGATCGTTACGATCAAGAGCACGCAGAAATCTTTGACGAAGAAACTTCAGACCGGGCGTTTGAAGAAGAAGTCATGCTTTCTGGCTTTGGTACTGCCCCTGTGAAATCAGAAGGCAGCGCAATTTCGTTCGATGACGCGCAGGAAACTTATACTGCACGCTATACGCACGAGACAATCGCGCTCGCTTTTTCGATCACCGAGGAAGCGATTGAAGACAATTTGTACGACCGGTTGGCAGCGCGTTACACGCGTGCGCTGGCTCGTTCAATGTCTCAAACCAAGCAGATTCGTGCTGCTACCGTTTTGAACCAAGCATTCAGCACAGCCTCACCCATAGGTGACGGTGCTGCGCTTTGTTCGGCGGCTCACCCCTCAATCTCTGGTAACCAGACTAACCTTCTAGCTACTGCAGCGGATCTCAATGAGACTTCGCTAGAGCAAATGCTGATTGATATTGCTGGTCTGACAGACGAAAGAGGTCTGAAGATTGCTGTTCGTGGTATGAAGTTGATCATACCGAAAGAACTGCAATTCATTGCAGAAAGAGTTTTGAACTCAAATCTGCGACCGGGAACGGCTGATAACGATATCAATGCCAATAAGTCTATGGGTATGCTTCCAGAAGGGGCGGTTGTAAACCACTTCTTGACGGATACAGACGCGTTTTTCATCAAGACAGACGCCCCGAATGGCTTCAAGTTGTTCCAAAGAACTCCCATCAAGACAGCGATGGAAGGCGATTTCGACACAGGAAACATGCGCTTCAAAGCTCGCGAAAGATACTCTTTCGGCGTCAGCGATTGGCGTGCTGTGTTCGGGACACCCGGCGCATAAGCAGAACTTTCTGCTTGGGAAGGGCGACAATGTCGCCCTTTCTTTTTGCCTGTTTCTTGGTTATCTTTCTCCTATCCTGACAGGTGCATCCCGTGCCTGACACCAGCCACGACAGGAGATGACAATGGCTAATACTACGTTCTCGGGTGCAGTCCGCTCTGAAAGCACTTTTAAGACTGTAAGCAAAAATTCCACTACTGGCGCGATCACTGAAGTTGCAACTATTGGTGACGGTCCCGTAAGTCTTTCTGATGGAAATGTTACGCTCACTAATGCAACTCATAGCGGAAGGATTCTTCTTGTCCCTGATGGTGGGCAAGATAATACTTATACGCTTCCGGCTCCTATTGCTGGATCTATTTTTAGGTTTGTCTACGCTGGTGGCGCTGCTGATGCCACTGATGCGCTCATCGTTACTCCCGGCAACACTAATTTTTATATTGGTGGTGTTACTTTCCTAGATACAGACGGCAACGAAGTAAGCTCCGTATTTTCCGATGGTAACTCCAACAGCAGCATTCAACTGAACGTGCCTGCTGGCTTTGATGTGACAATCATTGGTCTGAACACTACCAACTACCAAATCTTCGGTAATGTAACGAGCACAACTGCCCCCGCATTTGCTGACCAATAGTAGGAGTTAGTTATGGCTGATGCAGTAACGTCGCAAACATTAGTCGATGGTCCGAAGTTTGCCGTACTAAAACTGACCAACATTTCAGACGGTACGGGCGAGTCGGCGGTCACGAAAGTAGACGTGTCAGCTTTGCAACCTAGTGCTGATGGTGATACTTGCACAAGTGTCACCATCGACCGAATCTGGTGGCAATGCATAGGCATGAAAGTGCAATTACTGTTCGATGCTACCTCAGACGCCTTTATCATCGAACTAGGTGAAAATCAAAGTGGTGACCACGATTACAGCAGTTTCGGTGGCCTGACTAACAATGCCGGGTCCGGCAAAACTGGTGACATAAAGTTTACTACAGTGGGTGCTAGTTCAGCGGACACGTACACTGTGATCTTGTACATGAGGAAAGGCTTCGACTAATGGCAACGACCAAGGACGTGAAACGTTTGCCCTCTGGTCGTTTGCAGTATCGGGGTGAAACTTTTTCTGGGTACAACCAGCCAAAAAGGACACCTGGTAAAAACAAAAAGTCTGCGGTCCTAGCCAAAAAAGGCAACGAGGTGAAGATTGTCCGATTCGGTGATCCCGATATGACAATCAAGAAAAACCAGCCTGGTCGGCGCAAAAACTTCCGCGCTCGACATGGGTGTGACACAGCGAAAGCCAAAGATAAATTTACGGCACGGTATTGGAGTTGCGACGCATGGTGATTAAGCGAGGCAGTATGCCAAGAGGATTGACGTATTACGCTAAAGGTGGCGGCGCGTCTAAGAAGAGCAAAGGCAGTAAAATTTGTCCCGAAGGCAAAGCTTGGGCCAAACGTACCTTTGATACCTATCCGTCCGCTTACGCGAACTTGGCAGCCAGCAAGTATTGTAAAGACCCAAATTACGCCAAAAAGGCAAAAGGTGGGAAGAGAAAGGGCCGATAATGGGCGAGCTCAAAAAATGGCTTGATCAGAAATGGGTCCGCATCAACACAGAAGGCGACATTGTTGGCGAGTGTGGCAGTTCTGAAAACAAGAAAAACCCAGACCGTTGCCTGCCAGAGAAAAAAGCACGCTCGTTGAGTAAATCAGAGCGAGCAGCTACGGCACGTAAAAAGAAGCGAGAAGGGTCAAAAGGTAAAACCGTNGTTGCAAACACNCCNAAAGCCAAAGTCACCAAGATGAAGGCGGGNGGGGCTGTNAGAGCGGANATTGCNAGGGGNTGNGGNGCTGTTATGAGNGACCGCAGAAAGAAAACAAANTACTTGTGAGGTANNTATGTCTAGAGTGAATCTTGGTATGGGCGGTTTCAAGAAAAAAGCTGCACCCAAAAAGANAGCGATGAAGAGTAAAGGTAGCGCACAAGGGGCTAAAATGAAGTCCAAAGGCGGCGCTATGGGTGGCAAAAAAGAAATGATGCCCGGCGGTATGAAGAATGGCGGCGGCGTGAAGCCAAAAGGCATGAAGAACGGCGGCAAGATGGCCCCCAAAGGCATGAGATACGGCGGCAAAATGAAAAAGAAAGGNGAGAAGGNAGGCGGCAAAATCTGATATGCCTTACCTACAATCTAACATCCCGCACTTCAAGTGCTGGGTGCGTCGTGAATACACGAAAAACCACGAGGAATATCACGGCGAGTTCCTGCATGCTATGGCAATTGCTGTGACTACAATGCCGTGCAGGTGTCTTAGCTTTCAGTTGATCTTTACCGGGATCGAAGCAGAGGGCGAAGAAGAAGACACTGTTCACGGGGGCGCTATGTGGGCTCGTATGCCGATCACAGCGTTGGTAGGGGATGTCCCATTAGAAGAATGGCCGGAACCTATGCCGGTTTGGGCTGCTCAACCTTGGGATTGTAGCTCTCACCATCACTCGGTATATGTGCTTGATAGGGCCACACCGTGCCCTTGGTTGGCAAAGATTGACGGTGAGATGTACCCCGCCAAGTATCTTTTCACCGTGGATTACTCAGAGAGTGAGATTGCCGACGATCCTGCGCAACATAAGCAGAGTCATGTGTTGCAGTTGTTGGATGCGGGCTCTTGGACAGGCAACATAGTGGCTTTGCCGAATAATCGCGTGCGGGTTACACACCCCGCGTGGTTTGAAACAGGAGAAGGCGCACCGGATTTCAAGCCCTCTGCGCATATACATTATTCAAAAAGCGATTTAGATTACACGCTTGACGTGAATCAAATTTTTGACAATTTGTACAATGACAACCAGCAATAGCAAAGACTTTGAATTAGATGTCGCAGAGTATGTCGAAGAGGCGTTTGAACGCTGCGGCCTCGAAGTAAGGACCGGCTACGACCTTAAAACGGCACGTCGATCTTTGAATTTGCTGTTTGCGGATTGGGCAAATCGAGGTCTGAATCAATGGACCATCGAGCAGACATCGATAACTTTGGCATCCGGTGTTCGCGATTACCCTGGCGGCACCCTCACCATGACCGTTGCTGCCTCTGCTAATTTTTCTGTCGCTGAGACAATCACTGGCGGTACGAGTGCTGCAACAGCCACGATTACAAGCAAACCCTCGGCTACCACATTAGCTTTGACCATTCCTTCTGGTACGTTCCAGGCGGCAGAGACTATTACCGGGGGCACTAGCGGCGCTACCACTACAGTCAGTTCTGCGGTTGATTTATCGGATGTGCGTAGCACCATCGATATTTTGTCTGTTGTGGTGACACGCGACAGTACCGATTTTCAAATAGAGCGAGTAAGTCGTTCTAGCTACCTGAACATACCCAATAAAGCGCAAACTGGGCGTCCAAACCAGTTCTTCTTAGATAGACAAATCACTCCGGTGCTGCGGGTATGGCCGACGCCGGACAAGAACACCGACATTATAAAGTTTGATCGTTTGACTCGTATTGATGATGCAGACACAAATACTAATACAGTCGATGTCCCGTTTCGGTTCTACCCGTGTCTTACGGCAGGACTGGCTTACTACATATCAATGAAGCGCAATCCTGGCATGATGGCGGTCTTGAAGCAGGTGTATGAAGAAGAAATGCAGCGTGCTATGGACGAAGATAGAGATCGTGCATCGCTGCGCATCAGTCCTGGCTACGAGTTCTACAGGAATTAACGATGTCCGGTTTTGCACGAGGTAAATACGCTTACGGAATATCAGACCGCTCCGGTGTCCGGTACAAGCTCAACCGTATGAAACGAGAGTGGAACGGTTCTCTTGTAGGGCCGGACGAGTACGAGCCCAAGCAACCTCAATTGTTCCCAAAGCCCCCGGTTGATGACCCACAAGCTTTACGCAATGCACGACCAGATCGTGTTGAACCAATGGTTGTGTCGGTCGGGGTGCCCAACGTTCTTGAGAAAACTTTTACCCCCGTCAAAGCATCAACGCAAGTTGGCACAGTCACAGTGGTGATCACATGAGTTTTACTTTTGACAGCTTGAAGACGGCGATACAGGATTATCAGGAGACGAGCGAGACTACATTTGTTAACAATCTGCCGGTGTTTATAAAAGAGGCAGAAGAGCGAATACTGAAAAACATAGAGTTGCCGGTGTTTCGTAAAAACGTCACGGGTACGGCTGCGCAAGACAACACGTATCTGGCAACCCCCACAGATTTTTTATCTCCTTACAGTTTGGCAGTGATCAGCAGCAGTGAATACGAGTATTTGTTGTTTAAGCACGTCAGCTTCATCCGTAGTTACACGCCCAATCCAGCTACGACGGGCACGCCGAAATACTATGCTTTGTTTGATGACAACACGTTTATTTTGGCTCCGACGCCTAGCACTAATTTTACGTTCGAACTCCACTACAAGTTTCGTCCCACCTCACTGACAGCGGGTGCGGGTTCCGGCACGACTTGGCTTTCCGAGAATGCGCCTGACGCTTTGTTGTATGGCTCATTGACTGAAGCTGCGACGTTTTTGAAGATCCCAGATGAAGCTGCCAAATACGAGCAGAGATTTGCCCAAGCGGTGGCTGCGCTCAAAGATTTGGGNGAGGGNTATGGCGCTCGCGATGAGTACCGATACGATATATCCAAAGGCAGATAGGNGTGTTTGAAACCGTAGAGTCATCNATAGGGCAGGTCACAGTAGCAACCACTCACAATAGGGGTCATTCTGTCGACTACTGGTCAGAAGAGGCGACCAAACGTATAGTTAGTGTGGGTGGCAAAAGTCACCCTTTGATCGCGCAGCAAGCAGAAGCTTTCAAAGAATCTGTTTCTAATGTGATTTTGTTTTATATGAAAGAGGCAATCAAAAGCGACCGTACCACTTTGATTGCTTTGTTGGAGCAACAAGGCCATCAGGACATGGCAGAAATACTCAGGAGACTGTAATGGCTATCACGACGGCTATGTGTACCAGCTTCAAAAAAGAACTTTTGGAGGCTGTTCACAATTTTAAGAATACAGGGGGCAGCACGTTCAACCTCGCGTTGTACACCAGTTCAGCAAGTTTAGGCGCAAGCACGACTGCATACACTACCTCAAACGAGGTGTCTGGCACTGGATATACCGCCAAAGGCGCATCACTTACGAGGGTTGATCCCAGCACGTCGGGCACGACGGCGCTGACAGATTTCAGCGACCTTACTTTTAGCAGTAGCTCCATAACAGCACGTGGGTGTCTGATATTCAACGACAGCGCCAGTGGTGACCCCGCTGTTTGCGCGTTGGATTTTGGTGGCGATAAGACGTCCAGTTCCGGTGATTTCACTGTGCAGTTCCCAACTGCGGATGCATCGAACGCGATCATCCGTATTGCCTAACATGCAGTGGCTCAACAGTCCCAACAGACCAAGATGACTCCAGCGGAGTATCTGTTGTGGCTGAAGCAACAACAAGATGCGAGTCATAATCAGTAGGGAATAAGAGTGGCAAATGTAACGGGTTGGGGCAGAGGCACTTGGGGCCAAGGCGCTTGGGGCGAGCCCATACCCGTCGAAGTGACAGGGGTTTCTGCGACGGGGGCCGTAGGCTCCGTAACAGTTACGGGAGATGCAAATGTTACAGTCACAGGCGTTGCAGGAACAAGTGCAGTTGGAACAGTCACGGTTTCAACGGATGCTAATGTCAGTGTCACGGGTGTTGCAGGCACCGGTTCGGTTGGTGCGGTCACGGTTTCAGCAGATGCGAACGTTTCTGTCACTGGTGTTGCAGGCACAGGTAGTGTTGGTTCGGTTTCAGTCACCGGAGACGCAATCGTCTCTGTCACAGGCGTTTCTTCGACGGGAGCGGTCGGCTCCGTCACTATTGTCGAAGGCACGGGCGTCACTTTCTCAGTCACTGGAGTCAGTGGGACAGGTTCTGTTGGAACGGTTACTGTATCCGGCGATGCGACTACCAGTGTTACTGGTGTTTCTGCTACCGGATCTGTCGGAACGGTTACGGTTGCGGTGGGCATCGTTGTGCCTACGACTGGCGTTAACGGCACAGGCGGTGTTGGGACGGTTACGGCAGTTGGTTCAGCGATTGCTACGCCAACTGGGGTCGAAGGAACCGCACTAACAAAGCAAGTTTTAGTTTGGGGACCGGTTGATGATGACCAAACGCCAAATTGGAGTAGTATTACAGATAGTCAAACACCAGCCTGGTCTGTTGTTTCAGATAGTCAAACCCCGGAATGGGAAGAGGTAGCGTGATGGTTCGCAAAGTAAACAAGGTCATCAAGGGCTTAGAAAAAGCCTCTAAGACACACAAAAAACAAGCGGAAACTTTGAAAAAACACGTCGCGTCGATGAAAAAACCGAAGAGCAAAGGTCGGAGAAAGTAAATGGCAACCTATGTAAACGATTTACGCCTCAAAGAAATCGCCACCGGGGATGAAAGCGGAACCTGGGGCGCGAGCACAAATACAAACTTAGAGTTAATTGCCGAGGCGTTTTCTTTTGGCACAGAGGCAATCACTACGAATGCTGATACTCATACTACTACTATAGCCGATGGTAGCACTGATCCTGGGCGCTCTCTTTTTCTCAAATACACCGGAACCCTTGATTCTGCTTGTACCATAACCATCGGCCCGAACACTGTTAGTAAGCTCTGGCTCATAGAGAATGCCACTAGCGGCTCACAGAACATTATTATAAAGCAGGGCAGCGGCGCGACTGTCACCATACCCAACGGTCAAACCAAAGCGATCTACTCAGATGGTGCCGGATCTGGCGGTGCTATGGTTGATGCCTTCCAAGACCTGTCTATCCCTGATCTGTTTATTGACGATGACCTGACGGTAGGCGATGACCTAATCGTTAATGGCGATATAGATTTAGAAGGCTCTATTGATGTCAACGGGACAGCTAATTTAGATATTGTTGATATAGATGTTTCTCTTACGGTAGACGGCACAGTAAAACTCAACGGCAACTTTCCTACTGGCACAGACAACGTAGCTTTGGGTAACGCTGCTCTAAGCGGTGGATCTTTGTCGGGTGCTGGGAATATTGCTATAGGCGATAGTGTAGGAAGTGGAATTACTTCTGGTTCAAACGCAGTAGCAATAGGCCGTGATGCTCTAGGTGGTGTTTATACTGGCGGTGATGCTATTGCAATAGGTCGGTCTGCATTGGCTAGTTTGACTAGCGGTAATTTTAATGTGGTTGTTGGGAGTCTTGCGGGTACGGCTTTGACCACGGGGAGTAGCAACACCGCAGTGGGCTTTGAGGCGTTAAAAACAGAAGACGCTCATGGCAGAAATACTGCGATGGGTTATCAGGCTCTAAAAACCCTAAACGCTGGTGCGGAAGCGGTCACAACGACCATTGGGTATTTAGCTGGCACCTCTCTAACGACAGGCGTTCAAAATACGCTGATAGGTGGTCTTTCGGGCGATGCGCTTACTGATGCGGATTATAACGTCGCAGTGGGCAACAATACTTTAAGTGCTGATACTAAGGGTAACAGGTCAGTTGCTATAGGTTACGAGGCGCTTGCCACACAAAATTTCAGCACCTCTACTGATACTCATAACGTGGCAGTAGGCAACGTTGCAGGTACGGCAATCACCACGGGAATCCGTAACACTCTTATCGGTTCTGGAGCGGGTAACGCGCTTACTGATGCAGATTTGAATGTAGCAGTCGGGCGAGATGCGCTTACTTCAGATACTTTGGGCAGTCAGTCAGTTGCTATTGGTACGAATGCACTAGCCAACCAAAACTACACTACAGCGACCAATTCATTAAATACAGCAGTAGGGCATAGTGCTGGGTCATCAGTCACCACAGGAATCCAGAACACCCTCATCGGTGGTCAAGCTGGTGACGCCCTCACTGATGCAGATTTTAACGTAGCAGTGGGTACAGCAGCATTAGGTGTAGATACTTTAGGTAGTAGAACCACCGCTCTAGGGTATGGTGCATTCGCGGTTCAAAACTTTACTACAGCCACCAATAGCCACAACGTAGGAGTCGGATATTTTGCAGGAGCCGCAGTCACGACGGGCACTCAGAACACCCTTATTGGGGCGCTTGCTGGTGACGCACTTACAACAGGCAATAGTAATGTGGCTTTGGGATTTCAGGCTCTTACTACCGACACTTTAGGTCAATCTTCTGTCGCCATTGGTCGCAACGCACTTATTGTGCAAAATTTTACTACTGCAACAGATACTTTCAATGTTGCTATAGGAGACAGAGTGGCAACGTCAGTCACCACGGGAGTTCAGAACACCATTATCGGTGGTCTAGCTGGTGATGCCCTTACGGATGCTGATAACAACGTGGCGGTGGGCTACGCTGCCCTTACTTCTGACGCTCTAGGATCAAAGTCTGTAGCTATAGGGAAAAGCGCCTTACAGTCTCAAAACTTTACTACAGCTACTGATTCCTTCAATACCGCAGTTGGATTCTCAGCAGGCCTGTCAATCACCACGGGGGTAAACAACACTCTTGTCGGAGGTGAGACAGGTGAGACTATTACAACAGGAAGCCAGAACACTTTTGTTGGNGCTAGGGCTGGCGATGCAATCAACACAGGGGGCAATAACGTAGCCATAGGTTGGGCTTCTCTCACCACCGACACAAAGGGTGATAAAACAGTTGCTGTCGGTAGAAGTGCTTTAGGTAATCAAAACTTTACTACAGCCACAGATGTATACAACGTAGCCGTGGGTTACGCTGCGGGTTTTGCAATCACCACGGGCGAAGGTAACACACTTGTCGGTGGTTTAGCTGGCGATGCGCTCACTGATGCCGACTTTAACGTGGCGGTGGGTAAGAATGCGCTGAGTTCAGACACTCTAGGGTCGTTTAGTACTGCGTTAGGAATTAACTGTTTAGAGCAACAAAACTTCACTACAGCTACCAACTCCTACAATACAGCCGTTGGAGCGTTAGCTGGCGGCGCTATTACCACGGGAACTAACAACACTCTCATTGGTGGCGCAGCAGGTGATGCTCTGACAACGGGCAGTCTCAATACAGCATTGGGTATAAACGCTTTGGGTTCTGATACGACAGGCAGTAGGTCTATCGCGATAGGCAGATTAGCCTTGGGCAACCAAAACTTTACGGATTCTACAGTAAGTTACAATGTAGCTATGGGCTATTCAGCAGGTGGTGTACTTACCACGGGAACCCGCAACGTGATTATTGGTTCGTTAGCAGGTGACGCTCTTACTGATGCCGATAAAAATGTGGCGATTGGCACAGATGCGCTTGGAGGCAACTCCATAGGCAGCAGATCAGTCGCTGTAGGTGATTCTGCTTTGGCTGCACAAAGCCCCGCAACTGCCACAGATATGTACAACACCGCAGTAGGGCATGGTGCTGGTGCAGCAGTCACCACGGGCACTCAAAACACTGCAATTGGGGGTCTTGCATTAGACGCAGCCA
>FUFK010036271.1_pt1 | contig 16208 bp, 16 predicted proteins | sample 1021851 | NCBI WGS metagenome assembly FUFK01 (sample SAMEA51879418, study PRJEB19060) | metagenome | reverse complement strand
AGTGAAATGGAAACAAAATACGAGGTCTTGAGGATTAATTTAAATTTCCGATGAGATCGAAATTTGGGAGACAAATAGAATGAGCAATGAAAAGTACGAAAATTTGATAGCTGCCTTGGATATCGGTACTTCGAAAGTTATTGCCGTCATAGGCCACATTAACTCAGAGGGACTGACTGAAATTATTGGCATAGGAATGCATCATTCGACAGGACTAAAAAAGGGCGTTGTTGTAAATATTGAGGCCACAGTTGAGTCCATTCAGAGAGCAATTGAGGATGCTGAATTGATGTCAGGGTGTTCAATAAGCTCGGTTCATGCGGGGATAGCTGGTAGCCACATTAAAAGTTTGAACTCTCATGGGATTGTTGCCATTCATGATGGTGAAGTTCAGCCCGTCGATGTTGACAGGGTTATTGATGCAGCTAGAGCCGTTGCAATTCCAGCGGATCAAGAAATTCTTCATGTATTGCCACAGGAGTACATTATTGATGAGCAAGAGGGTGTAAAACAACCGGTGGGAATGTCGGGAGTTCGCTTAGAGGCGAAAGTGCACCTCGTAACATGTGCTGTCAATTCAGCTCAAAACATTAAAAAGTGCATAAAGAGGTGTGGCTTAGAGGTATCTGGTTTGGTTTTAGAGCAACTAGCTTCAAGTTATGCAGTTTTGACGCAAGATGAAAAGCAGTTAGGCGTAGCTTTGATAGATATAGGTGGTGGAACATCTGATATTGTTATTTTTACAGATGGAGCAATTAGATATACGGGAGTTATTCCGATCGCAGGTGATCAAGTTACCAATGATGTAGCAATGGCTCTCCGGACACCGACAGCGCATGCCGAGGATTTAAAAATTAAATATGCTTGCGCGCTCGCAAAACTGACAAAACCAGAAGAGACTATCAAGGTGCCTTCTGTAGGCGATAGAACCTCTCGAAATATGTCCAGACAACTTTTAGCCGAAGTAGTCGAGCCTCGCTATGACGAATTATTTACTCTGGTTCAGGCAGAGTTGAGACGAAGTGGCTATGAAGAGCTTTTAGCAGCGGGTGTTGTCCTAACAGGTGGAACATCAAAGATGGAGGGCGTTACTGAGTTGGCAGAGGAAATATTTCATATGCCAGTTCGAGTCGCATCACCGGTTTCAGTGACTGGTTTATCAGATATTGTCACTAATCCAATTTACTCAACTGCCATTGGGTTACTCCAATTTGGAAGAGAGAAAAATCATGAGGCAATCGCAAATAATAGGAATAGTAAAGTGACTGGATCGATATTCTCAAAAGTTGTCGATTGGTTTAGGAATGAAGTTTAACAAAAGAAAAATCTATATTTAATCTTAATACTATAAAAGGAGAACGGTATGTTCGAGTTAGTAGAAAGTGTTCCAAAAAATGCAGAGATAAAAGTAGTGGGAGTNGGCGGNGGTGGATGTAACGCAGTTCGTCACATGCTTGATTGTAATATTGAGGGNGTGCATCTTATTTGCGCAAACACTGANGCGCAGTCTATGGAAAAAGTTGATGGAGCTACCACTTTACAACTCGGAAATAACTTAACGAAAGGGTTGGGTGCAGGTGCAAATCCTGAAATTGGCAGACAGGCTGCGCTTGAAGATAAGGATAGAATTTCTCAAGTGCTTAATGGCGCTGATATGGTATTTATCACCGCAGGTATGGGTGGTGGAACTGGAACTGGTGGTGCACCAATAGTAGCTGAAATAGCAAAGCAAATGGGTATTCTGACTGTAGGTGTTGTCACAAGACCTTTCTCATTCGAGGGCCGAAAAAGAATGGAAATAGCAAATGAGGGAATCAAGTTGCTTAGAGAGAAGGTGGACTCATTGATTATTGTGCCTAACGAAAAATTATTAGAGGTTCTTGGTAAAGATATGAATTTACTATCGGCATTCAAACACGCTAATGATGTATTATTTGGAGCAGTCAAGGGAATCACTGATCTAATCGAATTTGCTCCTATGATGGTTTGATGAATGTAGATTTCGCGGATGTTAAGACAGTGATGGCTGAGATGGGTATGGCAATGATGGGAAGTAGTGAATCCACGGGAGAAAACAGAGCAGTCAGTGCTGCCGAGGGGGCGGCAAGGTGTCCTTTATTGGAGGATGCGGATCTTCAAGGTGCGAGAGGAATTTTAGTGAATATTACTAGTGGCCATGATTTGACTCTCGGTGAATTCCAGGAGGTTGGTAATATAATTAGAGAGTTCGCGGATGAAGATGCAACAATTATTGTTGGAAGTGTTTTCGATACTGAGTACGAGGGGACACTTCGTGTCACCGTCGTTGCTACGGGACTGGTTTCAAGTTCAACTAAATCAGTTTCAAGGCCAATAAAGGATAGCCATACACCAAGGAAACCTGGAGAAATTAATTGGAAAGCCTTAGAAAAACCGACAAGGGCGCGTAGAGCAGAGTTTTCAGCTGTAGCTAATAATGCAGTTGATCAGTCAGAGACAGCTGAGGTTGAGCATGATTATCTTGATGTTCCAGCTTTCTTGAGAAGGCAGGCAGATTAATTATGAAGTAAACTTTTATTATCAATTATTGCGCAATTGACATATTATCTTCGGCTATTTTTTATGTTCACTTGAAAATGACAAGACAAAGATCAATTAAAACGTCAATCTCCGCATGTGGTGTTGGATTACATTCTGGCGTGAAAGTTTATATGACTTTAAATCCAGCGCCTCCAAACACTGGGATAATTTTTCGACGTACTGACGTTGATCTAAAGAAAAAAATTAAGGTTTCTCCCTATCTTGTTGGCGATACCCACCTGCATACAACTCTGAGTTACGAAGGCTTAAAAGTTTCTACCATTGAACATCTAATGTCTGCCTTGGCTGGATTGGGTATAGATAATTTGATGGTNGATCTCGATCAAGAGGAAGTTCCGATAATGGATGGAAGTTCNAGTAATTTTGTATTTTTGCTTGTATCTGCAGGAATTGTCGAGCAAGACAAACCCAAGAAGTTTATCAAAATCAAAAAGCCGATTAGAGTGGAAAAAGAAGGTAAATTCGTCGAATTTAAACCTGGACCTAACTCTGAATTTAGATTTTCAATGGATTTTGATCACCCTTTTTTGAAACAACAGAAGCTTTCAGCGAGTATTATNTTATCCAGTGATTCATANATNAGAGAAATAAGNCGTGCTAGAACATTTGGATTCATGAGAGACATNGAGTATCTCAAAACNCTTGGACTTGCCAGAGGCGCCAGTTTAGATAATGCNGTTGGAATCGAGGAAAATTGCATTGCTAATAAGAATGGACTGAGATACGAGGACGAATTTGTTAAACATAAAATTTTGGATGCTCTTGGTGATCTTTACGTATCTGGATACAGCTTAATTGGAGTATATGAGGCCTTTAAATCTGGCCATGAATTGAATAACATATCTATTAGAGCATTGCTGGACAACAAAGAAGCTTGGGAATATGTTACATTTGANAANGATGATAGTGAAATGCCGATTTCATATAGCATTTGNGCNTAAATTTGTTTGGGTAAAATATGAAATTCATCTTTGTAAATAGTAAGAATGCAAGTAAGCCGAGAGTTTTCGATTTAAGCTCAAGGGCCAACATTTTCTTTCTAGTTATTTTATTTGGAGGTCCACTTTCGATTGGAGCAGCCATGGGTTTTAAGGTTGCTGAAATTAAATGGGAAAGTGTATTTCAGAACACACTTGCAGAAATGCAACTCCAAATAGTTGCTCAAAGAGAAGCAGTCGACGATAACAAGAGNGACCTAGAGGATTCTCTAAGAGCAATGACTGTGAACCTTGCACAGCTTAGATATCGATTAGTTCGTCTCGATGCACTTGGAGAGCAACTTATCGATGTGGCAGCTTTAGAACAAAGGGAATTCAATTTTTCTCAGGATCCTGGTTTAGGGGGTCCCGAGGGTCAAAATCTTGATGCTTTAGATTCATCGGTAAGCATGGATAAATATTCTAAAAATTTTGCTGAACTTGAATTTGAAATCAATGCGCGCGAAGCACAATTGGGTATTCTTGAAAAAATTCTAACAGATAAGAATCTTAAGACTGAACAAACAATCGCAGGCAAACCCATAAGAAGGGGTTGGATGTCCTCGGATTATGGGATGAGAACTGATCCTTTTCATGGTAAAAAGCAGTGGCATGCAGGTGTGGATTTTGCAGGGAGAAAAGGTGACGATATTTTAGCTGTTGGCTCAGGTATTGTGACATGGTCGGGAGAAAAGAGTGGATATGGCTTAATGGTAGAGATAAGTCATAATGATGGTTTTGTGACAAGATACGCGCACAATGATAAGAATATCGTAGAGCTTGGCAGCATTGTAAAAAAAGGTCAGGTTGTGGCGAAGATGGGCAGTTCCGGCAGATCAACAGGACCTCATGTTCATTTTGAAGTTCATAAAAACGGGAGAACCGTAGATCCTTCATCATACATCAATCGAACTATCAGATAATCGTATCTGTTNACTTACATATTTATTATTAATTCTGGATACGATGACACGTTATGTTTTCTAAGCTATTGAAATCTATTTTTGGTTCAAGTAACGATAGAGCTATTCGGCAACTAAATCGAATCGTTGGAAAAATAAATAAAGCAGAAGACAAATATAAAAATTTGTCGGACGCAGAGCTTTTTAATAATACAAAGATTCTAAAGGATAGAATTACCAATGGTGATGTTTTAGATGATGTTTTAATTGAAGCTTTTGCCACAGTCAGAGAAACTTCATCTCGAACCCTTAAAATGCGTCATTTCGATGTACAAATTTTAGGCGGATTGGTTTTGAATCAGGGTCAAATTGCCGAAATGAAAACTGGTGAGGGTAAAACATTAGTAGCTACCCTGCCCGCATACTTTAATGCCTTATGTGACAATTCTGTTCACATAATTACGGTAAACGATTATTTGGCCAAGAGAGATGCCTCATGGATGGCACCGATCTATAACACGCTTGGCCTTACGGTTGGGATTATTCAGTCATATCAGGGATCTGGGAGTGCAAATTCCTTCATTATAAATACAAGTGGTGAGATTAATGAATGCAGTCGAGCTGAAGCCTACAATGCCGACGTCACGTACGGTACTAATAATGAATTTGGATTTGATTATTTGAGAGATAATATGGCTCTTCGTCTTGAGGACAAAGTTCAGAGGGATCTTTCCTTTGCGATTGTCGATGAAGTTGATTCGATTCTGATTGATGAAGCTAGAACACCTTTGGTTATCTCCGGCGCTACAAAGAATAGCTCAATCATATATAAGAAAATGAGCAAACTGATATTGGGCTTAGATTTAGTTACTCCATCTGAAGAATCGAATGAATCTGACGACTCAGAGAATTTAGAAGGGGACTTTACACTTGATGAAAAAAGTCGAAGTGTTGAGCTGACAGAAGATGGGCACCAGAAAATTGAAGAGATTTTGATAAATGCTGGATTGCTGGAACAAAACCAAAATCTTTACCAAGCCTCAAATTTAGCTTTACTGCATCATGTTAATTCAGCATTAAGAGCGAAATACCTTTTCACAAAGGATGTTGAATATCTTATAAAAGATGGCCAAGCTGTCCTGATTGATGAACATACAGGCAGAACTATGCCTGGTAGAAGGTTATCTGATGGCTTGCACCAAGCCATCGAGGCAAAAGAGAATCTACATATACAGCAAGAAAGTCAAACCTTGGCCTCTACCACTTTTCAAAATTATTTTAGGTTGTATGAAAAATTATCTGGTATGACGGGAACAGCTGATACTGAGGCTTTTGAATTTCAACAAATTTACAACCTTAAAGTAGCAGTTATTCCAACAAATACNACTGTNGTAAGAAAAGATGAAGATGACATTATTTTTCTTACACAAAAAGAAAAATTTGAAGCGGTAATTGATGATATTAAGTTAATCATCGAAAAAGGTGCTCCTGTACTTGTAGGGACGGCATCTGTCGAAACCTCTGAAATGCTATCAAAGATGCTAAAGAAGAATAAAGTAGATCACAAAGTGTTAAATGCGAAGCAACACGAGTTAGAGGCCACAATTATTGTAAATGCTGGGAAACCTGGAGCAGTCACTATAGCCACAAACATGGCAGGTAGAGGGACAGATATAGTATTAGGAGGAAATTTTGAGGCTGAGGTGAGTGAATTGAGGAAGCAAAAAAATGTTACGGAGAACCAACTTGCTGAACTTAAATTACACTGGGAACAAAGGCATCAGAAAGTTGTTGATGCAGGTGGATTACATATTATTGCGACAGAAAGGCATGAATCGAGAAGAATTGATAATCAGTTGAGAGGCCGTGCAGGGCGACAAGGAGACCCTGGAGTCTCAAGGTTTTATTTGTCGCTCGAGGATCCTCTTATGAGACTTTTTGCTTCCGACACTGTAAAAAACATGATGCGTCGCATGGGAATGGAGTACGGTGAGTCCATTTCACATAAAATGGTAACTAGTTCAATCGTCAAAGCTCAGCGAAAGGTCGAGGGCAGGAATTTCGACATTCGAAAACATTTATTGGAATACGATGATGTTGCGAATGACCAACGTCAAGTTATATATCAGCAACGACGAGATATTCTAGAGGATGAGGAAATTTCAGAAATAATATCCGCTATCAGAGAGGATGTTATCAATTCTTGTATAAGCCGTTTTATACCGATAATGAGTGTTGATGAGCAGTGGGATATAAAGGGATTAGAAGATGCATTGATGAAAGATTTTGGGGTGAGACTGGCAGTCTCACAATGGTTAGAAGCTGATAATAGACTCGATGAGCAAGGTTTACGTCAACGGATTGTTTCTCTAGTTGAGGATGAATATCAAGCAAAATATTCTCAATTTGGCGAACAAATTAAAGATATAGAGAGGCAAGTTATGCTTCAAGTGGTTGACACATTGTGGAAAGATCACCTTTCATCAATGGAGCAGTTACGGCAAGGTATCGGTTTGAGAGCGTACGCCCAAAAAAATCCAAAGCAAGAATATAAGCGAGAGTCTTTTCGGCTTTTTGAAGAACTACTGGATAAAATTAAGTATGAAACTATTCGGTACTTGAGTCACCTTAAGTTTGCTTCAGATGAGGAGATAAGGGAGCTTGAAAGACGTAGAGCACTCGAACAGAAAGATCGCGATTACAAGCATGCGAAAGTTGCGGGTATAAATGATGATGAGTCAGAGAGCGTATCTCAAAGAGACAACGTAAAGCCGGTGGTTAGGGAAGGGCCAAAAGTTGGTAGAAATGATCAATGCCCTTGTGGATCAGGAAAGAAGTATAAACATTGCTGTGGGAAGATCTGAGTAGATACTTTTCGGATTTAGAGGTTAAAAAATTGATTAATTTGGTCCCCATTAATGGTGTGAGACTAGGCACGACGTCAGCAGGAATACTTGATAAAACGGAGCCTGATCTTGTTGTTTTAGAACTTCAGAGAGACTGTAATCTGGCAGGAGTGTTTACGAGTAGTACTTTGAAAGCAGCTCCCGTAAAAATTTGTGAGCGCAATCTTTCACTACGCTCTCCGGAGTACATTATAGTGAATACAGGCATTGCTAATTCTGGGACTGGAAAGCAAGGACTTATTGATGCTGAAAGTGTGTGCAAGTATCTTGCTGAGATTACCAATAGTCATATTGAAGCAGTAATGCCATGCTCCACTGGCAAGGTAGGCGAGTATCTGCCGGTAAAAAAAATTTTGACTGCAATACCGAAGGCATTAAAAAATTTATCGCCCTCGGGCTGGAGTGAAGCAGCTCAAGGAATCCTCACGATCGACTCAGGTCCAAAAGGAACCTCTAAAACAATCATGGATGATAAAGTTAATATAACTGGGATAGTCAAAGGTTCAGGCATGATTAAACCAAATATGGCTACTATGCTTGCTTTTATTGCCACTGATGCAAAAATTGATCAGGAATTACTGAATTATGCGCTGACTCAGGCAGTAAACAAAACTTTCAATCGTTTGACTATAGACAGAGACACTTCAACTAATGATAGTGCGTTCTTGATTGCAACTGGTAAATCTGGAGTCGTTGTGGATGATGGCAATTTTGATATTTTCTACAGTGATCTCGTGTCATTATTTGACGAATTAGCACTTGCAATAATCAAAGATCCAGTGGATGCGAAACATATTCTAGAAATATCTGTAATTAATGCAGCAAGTGAATTTGAGGCGAGTAGAATCGCTTTTGAAATTGCAGAATCACTGTCTGTAAAGACGGCAATATCGAATAGAAATCCGTTTTGGGGTTATATCCTAGTGGCGATAGGACATGTGAATCTAAATGATTTAAATGAAAAAAAGATCAATATATGGATTAATGAAAATCACGTAGTCATTGATGGATGCGTGAACCCCCATTTGACAGGCGATGTTGATGATCTATTCGACGAAGTGTTAGCGATGAAAATCGATCTTGCAAGGGGGTTGGCTTCAGAAAGAGTATTGTCCAATGAAGTACTTCACCACGCCATTTGATCCAAAATATCGGTTCAGGAGCCGAACTTAGTATAAGTGAATGTAGTAATAGGAATAATATCCAGATGCAACGACATCAAAATTGACGAGGTGCTCATATCAAAGCGTCCAAAAGGATCATTGCAGGGTGACTTGTGGGAGTTTCCTGGTGGTAAAATAGAGACAGAAGAGGCTGAGTTTGATGCGTTAAGAAGAGANCTAAAGGAAGAATTGGATATAAATGTATCGGTTGCCGAAAAAGTTTTGCAATTTTCTCACAAATACCCGGAACAACTTATCGTGTTTAGTGTCTGGTATGTGCGTGATTTCAATGGTAATGCGACTGGAAAGGAGGGTCAAAAGATAGCTTGGGTAAGTTGCGAGAAATTAAAGGAGTATTCATTCCCAGTTGCTAATACATCCATATTAAGATGGATCAGTCAAAACATCTNATAAAATAATGAAGAGAGCTATTAATTAATGCTATCGTCTTGATAAACCTGCTCTGAAGACTCGGAGATTGAATAGCTCTCTGTTGCCCAATCCCCAAAGTCAATTCTTTGGCATCGTGATGAACAGAATGGTCTGTATTTTGCTGCTTTTGTCCACTTTACCTCAACGCNGCAGGTCGGACATTTTATTTTGGAAGGTTTCATTTTTNTGTAGCCAACTTTGTAAATTTTTCATGCAAAAGTTTAACGTGTTTCTTTAGATCANNAACATTATTTTTGTTTTCTATAACGAAAGTTGCCATTTTAATTCTTTCTTCTCTTTTCATTTGAGAGTTTATTATTTTTTTTATGGCTTCTTCCGATGTTTGGTCTCTCTTCGAGGCTCTTTTAATTTGAAGTTCTATTGGCGAATCGATTACCAAAGTAGTATCAGTCAAACTATCCTGTTTTGTTTCAAAAAGAAGGGGCGATTCAAGTATGACATAAACACTAGACGCTTTATTTATTCTCAAAATTAATTCGTCTCTAATAATTGGATGGAGAAGTTGTTCCAACCACATTTTTGCTGACTCATTGTCGAATATAATTTTTCTNAGCTCAGATCGATTTAGATCTCCATTTTTATCGATTATTTTTTTTCCAAAATGGTTGATGATCTCATCGAGTGCGGACGTTCCAGGCATGACGCAATCTCTTGCAACTTGATCAGCATTTACAATCTGTATTCCAAGCTGTTCGAAATATTGTGAGGCAGTAGATTTGCCACTACCAATGCCGCCTGTTAACCCAACCACGAAGCAGTTAAATGAGCTCATAGTCTTCTCATAACTATTTTAGAGATTTGATAAGTCAGCAAAACTGAACGTATCATTTAAATTCACTATTATTAATATCCCTCCGGCAATTGATAAAAAGGGACCGAACGGGAATTGTAGACTTTTTTTAGATGATTTGCGGCTTGCAACAATTCCAAAAGTAATGCCTAGAATACTTGCTATGAGCAGAATACTTGGTATTGATTGCCAACCTAACCAAGCTCCCAAGGCTGACATATACTTGAAATCACCATACCCCATACCAATTTTCCCAGTAATTAGCTTGAAGAGCCAAAATATAGACCAAAGAATTGCGTAACCCAAAAAAGCGCCAATGACGGCGTCATCTAATTTAACAAAATAACCATTAATATTAATGAGCAATCCAATCCACAATAAAGGGATAGTCAAGATGTCTGGCAATATCATCTCGTTAATGTCTATAGTGAAAAGTACAATTAAAAAAGAAAAGAAAAGCGCCAAAATTCCCCACTGAAGCATAGTTTCTGCAATAAAAAATAATATAAAAAAGCATCCACCGGTTATTGTCTCTACAATGGGATACTGGATTGATATCTTATTTTTGCATTTTGGGCAGATACCCCTTAAGAGTAGATAACTCAATATTGGAATATTATCCTGTGCTCTTATGACTGAATTACAGTGAGAACATTTGGATCTGCCTTTCCATAGCATGTTTTTATAAATTGAAAAATTATCGCTAGTTAAATCCGTACATTTATTAGAGTTAGCCCAAATAACCTTTAAGGTTTTGGGTAATCTTATGATTATAACGTTTAGAAAACTTCCGACGACTAACCCAAATATAAGCATATATATAGAGTATAAATTTGAGAATTCTAGATTCATTTCTCTACATCATTTTCCGTCATAAAAGTTTAATCTAGCAATCTCATCGATAAATCAATTGCTTTTATTGACTTAGTTAAATCACCACAGGATATTCGATTGATCTGCAGACTTGATTTCAAATGGTTTGCGAGATTATTCAAGTTGATATTTCCAGAGGCTTCAATTTTTGTACTGTAAGTCTCTATCCTGCTTATATTTTTCATATCTTCGGTAGAAAAATTATCAACAAGGATAATGTCTGCTTTAGCATTAATTGCTTGGCGAAATTCCTCCAAATTTTCTACCTCTATCTGAATTTCACAGTTAGGCTCAATCTTCCTCGCTCGCTCAATAGCCATGGAAATACCACCGCAAGCTTTTATATGATTTTCTTTTATAAGAAACGCATCATACAGACCTAATCGATGATTTGTACAACCTCCAATTGAAACTGCGTATTTTTGTGCAAGTCTCAAACCTGGGATCGTTTTTCGCGTATCTAGGATTTGAATATTAGAGTGTTTAGCAATTTGAGCATATTGATATGCTCTTGTGGCTGTACCTGAGAGGGTTTGCAAAAAATTAAGGATAGTTCTCTCCGCGGTCAATAGAACTTTGGTACTACCTTCAAGTTTTAAAAATACCTGGTCCGGTTTAATTTGATCTCCATCTTCTGCAAGCCAATGAAGTTGTACCGATGCATCTAATTGGGCAAATATTTCATTGACCCAACTAACNCCGCATAATATTGCGAATTCTCGCGTTACTATCTCTGCCTTTGATCGGAGTTTTTCAGGAATTAGTTTAGACGTTATGTCTCCTGAATTGATATCTTCCTCGAGTGCTCTGCTAATGCATCTTGGGATATCTTTCTCAAGTAATGTCGATAATTTGTTCAAAAGCAATTTCTCATTACAAACCGCAAAGTGTAATATTAACTCAAATTTGATTAATAATTTTGCGTTATAAAAAAATTTATCATGTATCAACTTGAAAATGGTTGGGTTCAGTCGGTCAAGCAAGTCCCTTCGCCTAATTACGACTTGCGGCCTGAAAATATTGAAATTAGTTTACTAGTTATTCATGGAATTAGTTTGCCACCAGGGATTTTTGATAACGAGTTTGTGGAGGAATTTTTTACAAATCAATTAGATCACACAAAAGATCCTTATTTTGAGCAATTAATCAATTTAAAAGTCTCATCTCACTTNTATATAAAGAGATCGGGAGAGATTATTCAATTCGTTTCATTGGATCACAGAGCCTGGCACGCTGGGCTGTCAGAATATAACGGTAGATCAAACTGTAATGATTTTAGTATTGGTATTGAACTTGAGGGAACTGAAAATATTAAGTATACCAATCAACAATATATGTCTTTGATTGAGCTCTCAAAGTGTTGCATACATAACTACTCAAAGTTAACTATTGACCAAATAGTAGGTCACAGCAAAATTTCACCCGGAAGAAAAACTGATCCCGGGNTGCTTTTTGATTGGCAGTATTTTTTAAATAATCTGGCTCTTAAATTTTAGAGTCANTATCCCAAGGCGCAATTTTTAGCAACAGTACCATTCCGGGTACAGCAAGCGCTGTGCAGAGGTAGAAAAAGTGCTCCCATCCCATTAATTCGACTATATAACCAGAGGAAGCACTAATCGTTGTTCTGGGAACTGCTGTCAATGCAGTAAAAAGCGCAAATTGGGTTGCGGCAAAGGCTTTACTCGTNGTTTTGGCAATATAGGCTATAAATGCAGCGGTTCCGAGTCCGACTCCAAGGTACTCAAATCCAACTACTGCACCAAGAAGCCAAAGATTTTCTCCCACTCTCGCGAGTATCGCAAACCCGAGAATGGATATTATTTGGATAAGACCAAAAATCCATAATGCTTTATTTATTCCGATTCGAATCATAATAATTCCACCTACAATCCCACCGATAATACTTGTCCAAAGCGCTGCATTTTTTGCAACTAGACCGATATCGGTTAAGGAGAAACCNAGATCTATGTAAAATGGTGTTGCAAGAGAAGTAGCCATACTGTCTCCCAACTTATAAGTGAGCATGAAGAGCAAGATGAAAAAGCTATTTTTCATTCCATTTCTTGAAAAGAATTCGAGGAATGGCGCAGTAAATCGACTGTGACCTGTTTCTTTTAATTGAGGACTTATCTGAGGTTCTTTTACAAAAAGAGTCATGATGATGCCAGCAATAAAAAATGCGCTGGTAACTACAAACGCAAAGTTCCAGGAAAATAAATCAGCCAGCATTAGAGACAAGCTACCCGGAATCAGACTACTTATCCTGTATGCATTTACATGAATAGAATTGCCTAGACCTAACTCTAAATCTGGTAAAATCTGACGCCTGAAAGCGTCTATCGAGATATCAAAGGTTGCACTAAATACTGCAACACTAATACACAAGATTGTTATTTCGAATAGGTGATGTGTTGGATCAAGAAAACCTAAAAAACTTATCNCNANTAGGAGGACTACTTGTGTNACGAACATCCAACTGCGCCGCAAACCCATATCCAGTCTCAAGATTTTCAAACTAAAAGTGTCTAATAGTGGAGCCCATATAAATTTGAGTGTATAAGGAAGTTGCGTTAATGAAAGAAGACCAATTTCAGCTAACCCTACTCCTTCAGTTCTAAGCCATGCGGGTATGAGTTGAATCAAAACGTAATATGGAAGACCAGATGCAAAACCTGTGAAAATACACGTCAGCATTCTTGTGTTCATTACACTGCCCACAAGGCTATTATCTTGCATTCTATTTCAGCCTATTTCGGAGAATTTAAAATCTTAATTTCGATTTTGTTATATCCTAGCATAAGAAATAAATGCTCTCCTTATTTGCCTCAATCTGGTTAGTTTTTCTTAGATTATATTTCTCAGTTTAAGAGGATTGAGTAGATACAAATTAAAAATTATCCTCTTACTTAAATAAATTGAGGTGCAGTCCAAAAATACATTAGGATACGACGATGCGATTAAGATTTATACCTTTGTTATTGCTGAGTCTGATTGTTTTCGAGCTTTACGTGCTCTTTTTAGCTTCTGAATCCATCGGGTCATTGAAAGTATTAGCACTCATTATAATGACTGCCGTTCTTGGTATTAGTTATATTAAAAAACAAGGGCTTAAAACTATCACAAAAGCTAGAGAGAGAATTTCATCTGGCAAAAGTCCAAATTCAGAGTTTATTCAGGGATTACTTTTAGCCTTTGGTGGTGTATTCCTATTAATTCCGGGGTTTATTTCCGATCTAATCGGTCTCGTCTTTGCTCTACCCTTTACTCGTAAACAAATTGCAAAATATATTCTTGGATCCTTTCAATCTTTTTTTGGACGTATATTTTCGTTTGAAGAGACGAGGGATAATGAGTCCTCGAGAGATATTATCGATGGCGAATTTTGGGAGCACCGAGATCAAAAAAAATTTAAAAAAAATACCAAAGACACTTGAAAATGTTAATGTGAATCACCATATTTCCAATTAGCGAAAGTTAACGCGATTAAACTATAAATAAAAATCTATCTTTTGGAGAAAAATTATGAAAATTCGTCCATTGCACGACCGAGTCATCGTTCGGCGCGAAGAAGAAGAACAAACGACCGCAGGCGGAATATTATTGCCCGGTTCTGCACAGGAGAAGCCAAACCAAGGAGAAGTTGTCGCTGTTGGTAGCGGACGTATTTTAGATAACGGAGAGGTTAGGGCAGTAGATGTGAAAGTTGGTGATACTGTTGTTTTCGGTCAGTATGCCGGGAATGACAAAATTGATGTTGATGGTGAAGAGCTAATAATCCTCAGTGAAAGTGACATAAAAGCAGTCATCGACGCATAACACACAAANATAAAATTTAGGTTAAGGAAACAATCATGACAGCTAAAGAAGTTAAATTTGGTAATAACGCACGTCAAGGTATGCTTGAAGGAGTCAATGTCTTGTCGAATGCGGTAAAGGTAACACTCGGTCCAAAGGGACGGAATGTAGTTTTAGATAAATCGTTTGGTGCTCCAACAGTCACCAAAGACGGTGTCTCTGTTGCAAAAGAAATTGAGTTGAAGGATAAATTTGAGAATATGGGAGCTCAAATGATTAAAGATGTTGCATCGAAAGCATCAGATGATGCTGGTGACGGAACTACAACTGCTACAGTCTTAGCTCAGACCATTGTCAATGAAGGNTTGAAGTCTGTTGCTGCAGGCATGAATCCAATGGATTTAAAGAGAGGGATCGANAAAGCCGTNCTGGCAGCTACAGAAGAGATTGCTTCGATCGCTAAGCCATGCTCTGACAGNAAGGAGATAGCNCAGGTTGGAACAATCTCAGCCAATAGTGATNCTGCGATCGGTGATATTATCGCCGAAGCAATGGATAAAGTTGGAAAAGAGGGAGTGATAACTGTTGAGGAAGGNAGTGGCCTAGAAAATGAACTGGATATTGTTGAGGGAATGCAGTTTGATCGTGGCTATTTGTCTCCATATTTTATAAATAATCAAGATAACATGAGCACTGAGCAAGAAAGTCCACTCATTTTATTGGCGGATAAAAAAATCTCGAATATTCGGGAGCTTCTCCCCTTACTGGAAGCAGTTGCGAAAGCGGGCAAACCTCTTCTGATAATNGCCGAAGATGTTGAAGGTGAGGCTTTAGCAACNTTAGTGGTAAACAATCTTCGAGGAATTGTTAAGGTATCTGCTTGTAAAGCACCAGGNTTTGGTGACAGGCGAAAGGCAATGTTGGAAGACATCGCAATCCTNACTGGTGGCACTGTGATTTCAGAGGAAGTTGGCCTAGACCTTGAGGGAGCAACGATTGANCATTTGGGTACAGCTAAGCGCGTNACTATGACNAAAGAGAACACCACTATCGTAGATGGTGCAGGGCAAGGAGAGGCGATCGAATCAAGAGTCAAGCAGATTCGAGCGCAGATTGAGGAGACGAGCTCTGATTATGANCGTGAAAAGCTCCAAGAGCGTGTCGCGAAGTTAGCTGGCGGTGTGGCAGTGATAAAGGTCGGAGCCACAACTGAAATTGAGATGAAGGAAAAGAAAGCTAGAGTTGAAGATGCTCTGCACGCAACTCGAGCCGCAGTAGAGGAAGGTGTAGTGGCTGGTGGTGGAGTTGCCNTGATTCGAGTTTTACAAAAAATATCAGATCTTGAAGGCGAGAATAATGATCAAACGGTGGGCGTTTCGATTGCGTTGAGAGCGATGGAAACTCCATTGAGACAGATTGTTGAGAATTCTGGAGACGAAGGTTCTGTGGTCGTAGATAAAGTNAAGCAGGGTAAGGANAGCTTTGGCTACAACGCGGGTACTGGCGAGTATGGTGACATGATAGAAATGGGAATCCTTGATCCTGCCAAAGTTACAAGAACTGCACTTCAAGCCGCGGCATCTATTGCTGGATTAATGATTACTACCGAGGCAATGGTCTCTGAAGTGGTCGAGGACACACCTGCAGCTGGTGGTATGCCTGATATGGGCGGCATGGGCGGCATGGGCGGNATGGGNGGCATGGGTGGTATGATGTAAGCAGCCTCTTTTGTTGTTCCCATACAAATGTTTTTGTATGTGTTAAAA
>FUFK010767368.1_pt1 | contig 16224 bp, 17 predicted proteins | sample 1021851 | NCBI WGS metagenome assembly FUFK01 (sample SAMEA51879418, study PRJEB19060) | metagenome | reverse complement strand
ACCGCTCTTAATTTCCCGGAAGCGGTCTTATAATCGGCTTCTTCAGCATAATGCTTTTTAATAATAGAAACAGCTTCTGTGTTCTTTGTAACGATTTTTCCGGCACGACGGGAACTTCCGCAGGAAGCTATAAATACCGCCATAAATACCAGTGCTACTATTCTTCTAATCATCAATTTATTTCTTTAAGTAATTGCTCCGCTTTAGCGCGGTATTCATTCGCCAATCCTGCATTATTCATACCATTATAGCTAAANGAAAGCTGNGCATAGAAATCGGCTTCCATTCTAATATCATCGACCAGGTAATCCAGGCCATCTTTNAAACTGCTTTCTGCCTGCTCGAATTTTTCAAGCTTATTAAGTGCAACCCCCTGAAATAGGTATAAAACAGGTTGAGAAGGAAAGTTTTCCAACGCCTGTGCGCTCAATTCTCTAACGTCTTCATATTTCTGAAGATCAATTTGNAACAANAGTGTATTCCTGGTAAGTTCAAAATTGGNAGAATTCTTCTTTATTCCCAGTTCAAAATACCNAAGTGCATTTTCCCGATCAGCTTTTTNNAGATANAATTGNCCCAGTTTTTCATACAAACCNGGTGCATTCTCAATTTGAGTAAGTTTTTGAGCAACTTCTACCAGCCGGTCTTCATATTCAGGATTTTTCTGTACAAATATCAGGAAGTCATTGAGCACTTTAAACTTAGACTCTGCATCAATTTCTTCACTTTCAAATACAATTTCCATGGAAGCAATAGCAGCTTGAGCCTCCTGTTTTTCGAGCTGAAATTTATATAGTGCGAGATGAGCAAGAGAAGAACCGGGATTGCTCTCCAGAAGTTCATTGGCAACCTTATAGGCCTCTTCATCTTCACCCTGCTCGCTGTACATGTAAATAAGATTGAGGTAATTTTTTTCCTGCTCAGGATTAGCAGCGATACTCTGCCTTAAATTCTGAATTTGAGCATCGGTATTATTTGTCCGGGCATAGATTTGCCGGCGTAACGAGTTTCGATAGGAATTTGCACCTAAGTCCTGATCCAGTTGATCAATAAGTTGTAATGCATTCTCGTAATCCTCATTGAGCAAGTACAAATTAGCCAGGTCTTCCTTATAGTCAGAATCAAAACTGATAAGCTTTTCTACTGTGGAAATTGCACTGTCAAAATCACGAGTAGCGGCATAAGTTTCGAATAGTGAAACAAGTATAGCTTCCCGTTTGGGTTCTAAAGCTGTAGCCTTCTGAAAATTTTCAATNGCTGCTGGAAATTGCTGAAGTTCCCGATAATTCTTCCCAAGTTCAAAATAAAGCACCGCGTTGTCTTCAGAAATTTCTGAAGCTTTACGCAGTGCTACAATTGCTTTTTCATAATTCTCGATACCTTTTTGCTTGAGCGCTTCAAAGAATAGTTCCTGAAACTCATCATTCACAAGACCGAGATCATCCTGGTTCACATCTTCGAATGGAGGTTTATCATCCTGTGCCTGCACAGAAAGTATAAACCATAACATAAGAAGTAGGCTCCCGGATGTACGCATAAAAGTTATTCTAAAACGGAGTAATCACCGATGCTGATCTGGGTAAATTCACCATCAAATCTGGCAAAGTTTCCGATCATTGCGTTATCCAGTTTTGCATTTTTTACTTCAGCAAAGGTCTGGATAAGACTGTTCTTGATAGTACTGTTTTCAATTCTGGTTCCATCCCCAATAGATACATTAGGTCCAATTTTAGCATTGATCAATTCTACATTTTCACCAATATAACAAGGTTCTGTAATTTCAGAATCTTTGATCTTTACAGAGTCTGCCATTAATCTCTCTCCATCCTGATGAAGGAAATTCAGCATTCTACCATTGGTTTCCACGGTTACATTTTTGTTTCCGCAGTCCATCCATTCATCTACTTTTCCTGGAACAAAACGAAGTCCGTTTTTACGCATTGCCTCAATACCATCGTTGATCTGGTACTCACCACCGCGGGTTAGCTTTGCATCCAGAACATTCTGAAGTTCGTCTTTTAAAACTGCCACATCCTTGAAATAGTATATTCCAATAACAGCAAGATCTGAAACAAATTCCTCAGGCTTTTCAACAAGATCTGTGATCTCGTTGTTGTCATTCAGCTTCACCACNCCGTAAGCTGATGGATTCTCAACTTTCTTCACCCACATTACTGCATCTGCAGATTTGTCAAGGTTAAAGTCGGCTTTGAAGAGTGTATCGGCATAAGCNACNACTGCAGGACCGCTAAGAGATTCCTTCGCACACATGATCGCGTGACCGGTTCCTAATGGTTTATCCTGGTAATAGATCGTTCCTTTGGCNCCAAGACTTTCGGCGATCTTTTTAAGATCTTCCTCCACNTTTTCTCCAAAATCTTCTCCAATGATAAAAGCAACTTCGTCGATCTTNTCATCAAGAACCTTCGCAATATCTTCTACCAGTCGGTGAACGATTGGTTTTCCTGCGATAGGAATTAAAGGTTTTGGTACAGTCAAAGTATGTGGACGAAGTCGTGAACCACGACCTGCCATTGGTACAATAATTTTCATTTTATAGCTTTTTTAATTATTCTTTAAATATGGGCTATTTATTTCCTGTGCTTCCAAAACCTCCTGCGCCCCGGGAAGTTTCTCCAAGAATGTCTACTTCTTCCCAGGAGATCTGTTCGTGTTTAGCGATGACCATTTGAGCAATACGCTCTCCATTCTGGATCTCAAATGCTTCATTGGACAAATTTACAAGGATGACACCAATTTCACCTCTATAATCGGCATCNATTGTTCCTGGNGCATTGAGNACCGTAATCCCTTTNTTNGCCGCNAGNCCNCTTCTNGGTCTNACCTGNGCTTCAAANCCCAAAGGAAGTTCAATAAAAAGTCCTGTTTTTACAATGGTCCTTTCTAAAGGTTTCAGCNTTANNGGNTCATCNATATTNGCTCGAAGATCCATTCCTGCAGAAAAATCGGTTTCATAATGCGGCAACTTATGTGCCGACTTATTGATCACTTTTACTTCCATGTCTTAGGATTGTATGATTCTTAAAATCTGGTCTTTTTCAAAATAGTAAATGACACCCATAAATATCAATAATAACGGGATTCCCACGAAATAATTTCCCCGGAAAAAGTAAAATGAGATTATTGAGAAGATAATGGATACCAGAAGGTAAGCTCCTATTCGAGTCATATCGTAAGGAACTTTATAATATTTTCTTCCGTAGAAATAAGAGAGTGTCATCATCACGCCATAAGCGGCAAGTGTTGCAATGGCAGAACCGGTGTAACCTATCTTCGGAATAAGGTATAGGTTGAGAGCAATGGTCACGGCAGCTCCGGCCAGAGAAATATAGCCTCCAAATTTTGTGCGATCTGTTACCTTGTACCAAACTGAAAGATTGTGGTAGATACCAAGAAAAAGGTTCGCCAATAAAATTAAGGGAACGATTTCCATAGCCTCCCAGTAANCNGAATCTTTAATGATCAANATCTTTAAAAGATCGGCAAAAACGATCACGCCCAGCAGNATCAAACTTCCCAGAATGACAAANTANTTGGTNATACGGGCATAGGTTGTAGTAGCATTCTCTTCNCCGGAATGGCTGAAAAAGAANGGCTCNATTCCCAATCTAAATGCGGTTGCAAATAAGGTCATAAACATGGCAAGCTTATAACAGGCCGAGTACGCTCCAATTTGTTCACGTGCTATATCTTGAGGTAATAGCCGGTCTAGCAGAATTCTATCAAAAACTTCATTTACTGAAAAGGCAATTCCTGCGATCAGAATAGGAAATCCATAAGACAGCATCTTACGCCAGAGTACCGAATCAAAAGTGAAAGAGATTCTGAAGTAAAAGGGCAACATGAGTATAAGCGTAAGTCCGCTTGCTACCAGGTTAGAAATAAATACATAACTGATCTTAAAATCCTCTACATAAATACTTCGGAAGAAGCTATGTTCTTCTGCCAGATCTTTCAGGTACACTAGGAAAAAGACATTGAGACCAAGGTTAACAGCAACATTGAATATCTTGATAATCGCGTATCTCATTGGTTTTTCCGCAGCACGCAACCAGGCAAACGGAATTATTACCAGGGCGTCCAGAAGTAGGATCCAGATCGCAAGTTCTATGTATTTCAGAGGAATATTGGTAACCTCTACAATAAGATCGCGGGCAAGATAAGCTACTACCGTAAACAGAAGTGAAGTGATCACCAGAGACCATCCAGAGGTGCTTAAAACACTATTGGGATTTTCGCTCTTATTATAAAATCTGAAAAATGCCGTTTCCATACCATAGGCAAGGATGACATTGATCAAAACGAAATAAGCAAAAATAACCGATATTTCACCGTACTCTTCTTTCGGTAAAATATCGGTATATAAGGGAACTANAAGGAAACTTACCATCCTTGGCAAGACAGTAGCNAGGCCGTANACNAAAGTTTGCTTAAAGAGATTTTTTATAGTACTCAAAGGAGCCGGTTGGTTTGCTACAAATATCTGAATTTAAATAACAAAACNGCTCTGGCTACTCTTCCTTTTNCACAATTCCAGTAAGCTTATAGAATTTGGTTTTATCATTCTGTCCAAATACCAGAATGGCTTCGTCCTGATCTATTTTAAACGGACTCTCTTCAGGCATTTGNGGCATTTTGTTACCGTATTCCTTTTTAGGGTCTACATCCATCACCATATCTCCTCCTCCTACTCTAAAGTTGGCTATGTAGGTATTGGAATTCTCTTCGCTCTTAACAAGAGGCGACTTCATACCGTGGAAATAAACAGCTTGCAGATCTACACGCTCCTCCTGAATTACTGAAACTGGAATATTTAGCTGGATACCTTCTGANGTGTATGTATAATAAACGTCAGCGAATTGAGCAGGTGCTCTTTCCTGAAGATCTTTATTACTGCCACAGGAAGCAAAAATGCTTAATACCAGAATACCGGTTATNATTAGTAGTGATTTTTTCATAATGTTGATTTTTAAAGTTGAAGATATAAAAACAAAAGCTGTACCAAACAAAAAATGCCCTCCATTTGGAGGGCATTTCAAATTATATTTAATAAGCTTATCCGTTCAAAGCTTCAGCTCCACCAACGATCTCAAGGATCTCATTGGTAATGGATGCCTGTCTTGCTTTGTTATAAGATAATTTAAGATCATCTCTAAGTTCCTTGGCGTTGTCTGTCGCTTTATGCATCGCAGTCATACGTGCGCCATGTTCAGAAGCAAAAGAGTCTCTAAGAGCCTTAAAAAGTTGCATTTTCAATGACTTTGGTATAAGATCTTTAACGATCTCAATTTTCGATGGTTCGAAAATATAGTCAAGCTGCTTATCAGATTCCGTTTCAAATCTTTCGATTGGAAGGAACTGCTCATCCATCACGATCTGAGTTCCGGCATTTTTAAACTGATTATAAACAAGTTCGATCTTATCGAATTTCCCATCAACGAAAACCTGCATAAGTTCTTCAGCAATTGCAGAAACATTCTCGAAAGAAAGATCATCGAAAATAGCGTTATCGTTCTTGTAAACATCAAAGGTTTTCTTCAGAATATCATTACCCTTTTTTCCAAGAGTTAGAAGTTCTACTTCTGTATTTTGATAGTCTGCAGCAACCTTACTTTTTACCTTTTTGATGATATTGGTATTGAAAGCACCGGCCAGACCCTTGTTAGAAGATATAGCTACGATGAGTACTCTTTTTACTTCACGCTCTTCAGCAAATTTGCTGTTCGCATCATCATCCAGAGTAGCACTTAAATCCTGTAGCAATTGTGTTAACTTTTCAGCATAAGGTCTCATGGATGTAATTGCATCCTGAGCCTTGCTCAACTTAGCAGCCGATACCATTTTCATGGCGCTGGTGATCTGCATCGTTGAGGAAACCGAAGTAATCCTGCTACGTAATTCTTTTAAGTTTGCCATTTTGTTTTAGTATTGAGTATTGAGTAGTTAGATGTTAGAAACTACTCAATACCTATATAATTTTCAATTGTAAATACTTCAATTAAAGATCTAAAATCTTCAATCTATGTACTCAATACTATTTCTTGTATTTCCCTGAAAGCTCTTTAGCAGCCTTAGTCAAAGTATCTGTTACTTCATCTGTAAGTTTTCCTGCTTTAAGAGTATCCAAAGTATCTCTATGCTTAGAATTCAGGTAATCCAGATATTCTAATTCAAATTCTTTTACTTTCTCTACCGGTACATCTCTAAGTAAGTTCTTAGAACCTGCATAAATAATTGCAATCTGGTTCTCTACCGGGTAAGGATCGTTTTGTCCCTGCTTCAGGATCTCTACGTTACGCTTACCTTTCTCGATCACACTCATGGTAGACGCGTCAAGGTCTGACCCAAACTTAGCGAATGCTTCAAGTTCACGGTATTGTGCCTGGTCCAGCTTTAATGTACCAGATACTTTTTTCATAGACTTGATCTGTGCATTACCACCCACACGTGATACAGAAATACCTACATCAATCGCAGGACGAACCCCCGAGTTGAATAGATCTGATGTAAGGAAGATCTGTCCATCTGTAATCGAAATTACGTTGGTTGGAATATATGCTGAAACGTCACCTGCCTGAGTTTCGATAATTGGAAGTGCCGTTAAAGACCCGCCTCCTTTTACCTTGTCTTTCAAGCTATCTGGAAGATCGTTCATTTGCTTCGCGATATCATCATCGGCGATGACCTTCGCTGCACGCTCAAGAAGTCTTGAGTGAAGGAAGAAAACATCCCCAGGATATGCTTCACGTCCTGGTGGACGACGAAGTAAAAGAGAAACCTCACGGTAAGCAACCGCCTGCTTGGATAAATCATCATAAACGATTAGTGCAGGACGACCTGTATCTCTAAAATATTCACCAATCGCGGCACCGGCAAATGGAGCATAAACCTGCATTGGAGCAGGATCTGATGCATTTGCAGCAACGATAGTGGTATAAGCTAAAGCACCTTTATCTTCAAGGGTCTTAGCGATTGCAGCAACGGTAGAAGCTTTCTGCCCGATAGCAACATATATACAGTATACCGGTTCACCGGCATCGTAAAATTCTTTCTGGTTTAGGATCGTGTCAATAGCAACCACAGTCTTACCTGTTTGACGGTCACCAATCACAAGCTCACGCTGTCCTCTTCCTACCGGTACCATCGCATCAATAGATTTGATACCAGTCTGTAAAGGCTCTGTTACAGGCTGACGATAAATTACACCTGGAGCTTTACGCTCTAGAGGCATTTCGAAAGTCTCACCTTCAATTGGACCTTTTCCATCAATAGGAGCTCCAAGAGTATCAACCACACGGCCAACAATACCTTCACCTACATTGATAGAAGCAATTCGCTGAGTTCTTTTTACTGTAGAACCTTCTTTGATCTCTTTTGCAGGACCTAAAAGTACTACCCCAACATTATCTTCCTCAAGGTTTAGAACGATTCCTTCCAATCCACTCTCGAACTGAACAAGTTCTCCATATTGAGCGTTTGCAAGTCCGTAGATGTTCGCAATACCGTCACCAACGGTTAGAACGGTACCTACTTCATCAAGAGAGGCCTTGGATTCAAAACCTGATAATTGTCGTTTTAATATTGCTGATACTTCAGCAGGATTTACTTCTGCCATAATTATTCAAGATAAAATGGTACGCACCAGGCGCACCTGTTTTAATTAAATTTTTGAAACGTATGTGTTGTCTTTTAATTGTCTCTTTAGTCTGTCCANGTTTCTGGCTACGCTTGCATCATACTGCAAGTCACCAACTCTAAGAACAAAACCACCAATAATGCTCTCGTCGATCACATTCTCAAGGATCGCATCATTACCTGTAAGTTCCTTAACCTTCGCCATGATAATTGTTTCCAGCTCNGCATCCAACGGAATTGCCGTGGTTACTTTAGCGTGCTGAATATTGTTCATAGCGTTGAACATCATCGTATACTGCTTTGCAACGATGTGCAAAATATTAATACGATCATTGTCAAGTAGCATATCCATAGCACCAACAGTTACACCATTAAGACCCTTAAAGATCTCAAGCAGCGCGCTCTTTTTAATGCCTTTTCTAACCACCGGACTNGTGAGCATGTTCTCCAGATCACCACTGTTCTTTACAGTAGCAGATATGGTTTGCATATCACTGTTTACAGCTTCCGCCGAATTCTTTTCCTTTGCCAGTGAAAGGATCGCTTTTGCGTAACGTTGTGCGGCTCTGTTCCCTTTCATATCTTAGTTTAACTTAGCATCGCCCAGCATCTTCTCGATCATCTGGCGTTGTTCGTTCTTACTTGATAATTCTTTACGCACAACTTTCTCAGCAATTTCTACTGAAAGCTCTGCAACCTGATTTTTAAGTTCAGCAAGAGCAGATTGTTTTTCAAGTTCGATACTCTTTTGAGCATCTGCAACAATTCTGTCTGCTTTAAGCTTCGCTTCTTCAGCTGCTGAAGCGATCGTTTTTTCTTTCAACTCACGTGCTTCTTTAAGGATAGCATCTCTTTCTGCACGAGCTTCTTTCATCAATTGCTCATTATCAGATTTAAGATTCTGCATTTCCTTACGAGCATTTTCAGCTGAAGCCAGCGCGTCGTTGATAGACTGTTCCCTATCTCTTACAGAATTAAGGATAGGTCTCCAGGCGAATTTTGCCATAAGAAACAAAAGCACCAAAAAGACGATCGTTTGCCAGAAAAACAAGCCAAAATCGGGAGTGATTAAATCCATATATAACTAAATAAAATGTTCTTAAGTAATCATTAATTAAGATCTGTTCGTAACCAACCGTTACGAACAGATCTTTTTAAATTCAGGACTATGCCGGTACAGTAAGTACCCCAAGCAAAGCAGCTACCACTCCAAAAAGTGCAACACCTTCTACAAGTGCAGCAGCAATAATCATAGCAGTCTGGATCTTTCCAGCAGCCTCTGGCTGACGTGCGATAGCATCCATGGCAGAACCACCAATTTTACCAACACCGATAGCGGCTCCAACAACTGCAAGACCAGCTCCTAAAGCTGCAAGTCCAATGTGTAAATACTCCATAATAATAGAATTAAATAATTAAAATTAATGATGTTCATGTTCCTCAACCGCCATCCCGATAAACAGGGCAGACAGCATTGTAAAAATAAACGCTTGTAGGAATGCTACTAACAATTCCAGTACTGTTATAAATAAGGCAAATGGAACCGAAACTCCGGCGATGCCTGCATTTTCTAAGATAAAGATCAACCCGATCAAACTCAAGATAATAATGTGCCCTGCCGTAATATTCGCGAATAAACGAATCATAAGNGCGATAGGCTTAATAAATACCCCTGCAAGTTCCACGACTGCAAGAATTGGTTTTACGAAAGTAGGAACTCCTGGCATCCACAAGGTATGCTTCCAGAAATCCTTATTACCGTTGATCAAAATCAGGGCAAGTGTAAATAAACCAAGTGAAACGGTTACAGCAATGTTACCGGTAACGTTTGCAGCTCCTGGTAACAGACCAAGTAAGTTAGTGATCCATATAAAAAAGAATACCGATAATAAGAAAGGCATGAATTTCATGTATCTCTTTTCTCCCAGCTGTGGAATCGCGATATCATCTCTAACAAAGATCACAAGTGTCTCAAGAATATTATTGAAACCTTTTGGTGCATGTGCATTCTTTTTGTGATGTCTGGCAAGACTAGTAAAAAACAATAGCATTAAGATCACAGTAAGCAGCATAGCCGCAACGTTCTTTGTAATAGAAAAATCCCATGGTTTTGAAGCATTTACCGGGTGCTCCTCAGCATCAAGCTCCACAGTGGTTACACCATCATTAAGCCGGTAGATATCCTCATGAAGATTTACGAAACGCATTCCATCTTTTTCAACTACATGATGACCTTCAGTATCATGGTGAAATTCACTGGACATAAAAGTTACCAGACCGTTTTCCGTATAAAGAATTACCGGTAAAGGCAATGTATACGAATTATCTCCGGAACCAAAGAAATGCCAACCGTGAGAATCACCGATATGATGCAAAATCATCTCTGTTGCGTTAAACTCTTCTTCAGCTTCCTGAAGATCGGAATGCTCCTCTCCGTGCTCCTGAGCAAAGGTAAAGGCTGGGAAAATGGCTAAGGCCAATGTAAAGTACAAGCTAATCACTAAAGATTTCTGTGCTATCATACTACCTGATCTACTTAAATTGTGGGCTCTAAATTTCCGTGCAAAGGTATACTTTTAATTTTTATCTGAAAGAAGCAGTTATATTTTTTTTGCCTGTCCTGCGATTTTATGATTTTACTGATAGTCAGCAGTTTATTTCAGGTTTATAAGCTTTACCGCGTAAATAGTTTCAAAAACAAGAAAGATAAAATAAGGTATAAAAAATGCGATTAAGCTCTGAAATGGATTAAGCGTCCCATTCAGCATCATAGGAAGCAAAAACAAAACTGCNGCGAGCATCTTAAAAAGACCGCAACCCATAAAGGCAAAACCAGTTTTATCGCTAAAGTTTTGCTGTACAAGAACCAGTAAAATGTATACAATGAGTGTTGCTATGAACTGGAAAGCATAGATCGCAAGTGTTGAATAATAAAGTTCGGGCTCGAACAAATAGTTTACCAGTGCAAACTGTATTAGCAGGCAAATGATAAAAAAAGGAATAAACACTTTGAGGAAACCTAAGATCTTTTGTTGCATTATTCGTCTTCGTTCAGATTTTTGACCTCCCTGTAAACAAGGTAAAGTGAGATAAACACGCCTGCAAGAGATAGAGAAATTGTATAAACAGAAAATTTGTTCGGAAACTTGTTGTCAAGCCAGATGCCCGCGAAAACTCCGGCAGCTATGAGAAGCCCCATTTGAAAGGCTATATTTATAAAACCCAGATACTTGTTACGCTGATCGTTTTTCATTTTTCGCTTTAAGAGGTTTTATACCTCCATTCATTTCACAGGTCGCATTAAATACTGCTCCCGTTTCTACCGCAAGTTTACCGGCGATCACTTCTCCTTCAATATGAGCCGTGCCGCGGAGACTAAGTACGTCTTTTACCAGCAATTTGCCATTAAAGTTTCCTTCAATATCTGCGCTATCACATTCCAGAGTACCATTTATCACTCCGCCTTTACTTATAACAACCTTTCCGGTAGTCTTAAGACTACCTTCTAGCTTGCCTTCTATTCTGAAGCATCCTTTTCCAGAGACCTCACCGGTTATAATTGTTCCTGCTGCAATACGATTTTGCTCACGCTGATCTGCAGAGCTTNTGGACTTTTTGGTATCTGAAAACATAATAGTAGGGCTTTAATTAAGATCTGACAAATTTCTTAAATTTTTCTTAATTTGTACAATTCTATAATTTTCTGCCGACATGACAAAAGCTTCCGATTCAATTTTAATCTTCTTATCCTTCTGAAGTAGCTCCAGAAATCCTTGTGCTGCANATCTTGAGCTTAATCCATGTATAACNACAAACGTCTGCTCAGNNTTATAAACATCCCGTGAAGTTNGTATTTTCCTGTAGTCTAATTCTTCTAATTTTTCTTCAATCTGAATTTTTAAAGAATCTGCAGAAACATTTTCACTTTCAGAAAAAGCAATCACCAGTTTAAAATTAGTCTGAGTACTATCGGCTACAAACTCCAGGTTTTTAAGGGATGGAATACCTGTATTCAATAATTGCTGTGCTTTTTGACCTTCCGGAGATTGCGGATAGTTTGCAGCCACATATTGCAGGGAATTTTCATAAGAATCGATTCCATATAATCTTGCGATCGCCTGTGTTTTCAGTAATTCTATCTTAGGCAAGATACTATTACCGTTATACTGAGATCTATAAGCGTCTGATTGCTCTATAACCTCAGCAAAATTCTGTTCTTCAAATTTTCTATATAATTGTTCGTAGATTTTTTCAGGACTGCTTTCATCCATTTGAACGCTCTGGGGATTTCTGATAAAAGCGGCATATCGCGAATCTGGATAATTCTGCAGTATATCCTGTTCCAGTCTTCGTAAATCATCTACACGATTCTGAGCTTTGTAAACCGAATACAAATTATATTTTGCCGGAAGTACCAGGCTCTGTTCTGGATTACTATTCAGCATAAACTCCAGCCTGTTCGCTGCCAGTGCATACTCACGGTACTTCTCATTATAGATCACTCCCAGTTGATAATTTGCACGATTTCGCTGAGAAGACAAACTATCCAGAACTAAAGCNTCTGTAGGGATTTGTGCAAGATAGGTTTGGGGATCGTAGATTGGATCATTGTCCAGGTTGATATCCATCAATCGCTCTTCAGCATTTACCGTACTTTGATTCATAGCACGGCTGCCGTAGCGCCAGTTATCGGCGAGTTCCCTGCTTCCCCATGTGCGGAGGAAATCCTGCGCGCCCCGGGAAACCCGTATTGGATTATAGAAGTAAAAAATGTTACCAGTATTTCCACTATTAAAGTCACCTGCTGGCGGCACCGAAGCTGAAGCTGGTATATTCGTTTGTGGAAAATTAGTTCTTGGCCCTATCCCTGCTGTGTAAGCAGGTAATTCTCCAGACTCCATGGTTTTGACAGCTCGTGCTCTTAATGTATCTGTATAAGTCGTAAAATACTGCAATCTATCCTCCTCGCTCATGTTCGCGAGCCTCAAAATACTATCTGTTTCCTCAGCGATCTCTTCGTAAAGAATCACATCGGCAAGGTTTTCTCGTTTTTTGCTGATGGTCCTGAACTCCAGTAGATCTGGAGACATATAGGTCAAGGTACTATCAAAATATTTCCCGGCTTGCTGGTACTTTGCTTCATCAAAATTGATATTCGCCAGGATCTCATAGTTGATCGATTTCAAAAAAATATCGCTTGATGGTGATCTCAAAGAGCGATTATAATAATTCACAGCCGTTTCTACGGAATCTAGACGATTGTAATACTCTCCAATCTGAAAATAAATCTTGTCGAGAAATGGTCGGTTTTCGCGATCTTCTTCCAGATCTCTTAAAAGCGCCAGTAGTTGGGTACGGTCACCATTCTGAAAATCAAAATTCCTTGCCTTTTGAATATGAGCATTCACCAGGTAAATTCGGGGAGACTTGCGATTCAGGTCTATTACTTTATCAAAAGAAGCATTTGCGGCTGCCGATTGATCCATTCGATCATAGAGCTGACCAAGAATATAGTAATAACGACCTTTTTCAGCATTATTACTGGTGAATTCACTAGCGTTCTGTAATGGGACTACAGCACTATCAATATATTGTAAATTGATATAAGCCTGCGCAAGACTGGAACTGGCATCGGCTATATCTTCATCGTCTAGCTTATCTGAATCAAGGATCTTTTTCAGGTTTTTGATCGCCAGTTTTTCATTTCCTAACCTGATATTTGTTTTCTCTCGCCAGATTCTTGCATGAGTTATATTATCACTGGCAGGATAGCGGTAAAGAATNTAGTTNAAAGCATCNAGNGCNGGCACGAAACGTTGATCGAAATACCGNGATTTTCCAAGGAGCAAATATGCTTCATCGATTTGAGGGTTTCGCTCTTTGCCTCCNATTTGCATGGAATGCTTCTGAATAGCTTTGACCGCTTTTTNTTCAGCTATACCAAAATTCTGATTTCTAATGCTATCTGGTAGGACGATATTTTCATCAAGAGCNAGTCTTTCAACAGGTAGAATATCCCAGTAATTATCTGCGTAATTCTGGTTGATCTCTTCTTTTCCCTTTTCAAAGGCCAGACCACCATTGTACAGCGTATTATATTCCGAAGTGATCGCGTGATAATTTCGGTTTACAAAAGAGTTCTTTTTCCTGGAGCAGCTAAGAATTGCCGCGGCAGTTAGTAAAAACAGTGAAATTCGGGTAAACGTATTCAATATGAACCTTTTATGGTATCATGAATAACTTTGATACAGCTGGTTTAGTATGTAAAAGTAAACTTCTTTTTGCAAAGTCCAATAGCTGCAATTACTAGGCCTCAACGATCTCACTGGAAAAATAATCCTCCAGTTCCTTCAGGGTAGCTTCGGAAGTAGTTATATCACGAACCGGCACTCCCCTNTCCAGGACAACGATTCTTTCGCAAACTTCAGTAACATGAATAAGATCATGACTGGAAATGAGGACAGTGGTTCCAGAGGTATTTGAAAGCTCCTTAAGAATCTTTTTAAGCCTGATCTGTGTGGTTGGATCCAGGTTTGCAAATGGTTCGTCGAGAATAACCACTTCAGGATCACCGATCAATGCGGCTACGATTCCTACCTTTTTCTGGTTTCCTTTTGAAAGATCCCGAAGATATTTCTTGCGACCAATGATCTCTTCATTGAAAAAATCCTGAAACTGCGTTAAGAATGAGTCTACATCTGCCCGATTTCTATTCCGAAGATCTCCAATAAAGTAAAAATATTCTTCTGGAGTCAGGTAACCAATAAGGAAACTTTCATCAATAAAGGAAGAAGTAAAAGTTTTCCAGTCCTCGCTTTCGCTCACAGTTATATCCTGATTAAAGATATTTCCGGAGGTGGGCTGAATAAGATCCAGCAGCAAGCTAAAAAATGTAGTTTTACCCGCGCCATTGTTACCTACGAGTCCGAAATTTTGTCCTGAAGGAATTTCCAGATGCTCGATATCAAGCACTTTATTTCCGTTATATATTTTTGAAAGATTGGTTGCTGTGATCATATTCCTATAAATTTATTCTCCTTTTTGTTTAAATCCCTGGATCGTTACATATTTACGTTTTCGGTAGCGCTGTGTAAGGTAAGTTAATAGTACCGGACGCATAAGGATCCCGATAATACCCAATCCTGCAATGGTTCCCACGGCAACTTCATAGCTTATGAATTTATTTACCAGCCAGAAAATGAAGACGGGAAATGCCATAACTGGAATTCCAACGAGCCATTGTGAAACACCCATTCCCTGGTAATTCATCACCGGACTTTTGTCAAGATCGATGCTCTTTTTGTTGAAACTTCCGGCAAAAATTAGCATAGGAACGTTCACTCCAATATTATAGATCGCGGCGGTAATATTCAGCAAAACCACTTCCCATCCAAAATAGATATAGGGAGTTGTAAGAATCAACAATACCACCACACTTACGGTTATTAATCCCATTTTAGAAGCCAGGTATTGTCTCATAGGTATGTTTTGAGACATGATCATGGAGTAATANGACGAATCCCAGGATGGTACGAATTGACCAAAATTCATCATAAATACACCGGTCATAAANATNCCNACNAANAGAAAGAATGCTGGCATNTCCTGNTAGGNNTCNTTCGGNTANAANATNAGNCCATAGCANAACAGCANNAGAGACATGAAAATGGTTGTTTTCGCTCTTTTATTCCGAAGAATAAGTTTNATATCNAANTGNAGGAAAGGNGCAATACTTCCAAATTTACGGGTCCAACCAAGNTCCTGGGTGTTCACTTCCTTAGATTTGGCTTTTAAGTCNCGGTCTAGATAGAATTTCTTCCTTAAGTCTGAAAGATTCCACTGATAAAGTATAACCAGTAAAATGAAAGGGATTACTGCTAAGTACGGTTGGTCATATAAATAATCGAGAGCCGCACCAAAGTAACTACCAATATCGAATACCCCAAAGTAGTCTAAAGCACACAGAATTGCCACACCAGTAATTACCGGAAGTAACTGCTTAAGACTTTCGTTGAACTTTTTCTTGACTATAAAATTGAAATAGTTTACACATAAAATAAGAGCGTAGAAGCCAAGCATCCATCCAAGAACATTCCAGGCAGGATAATCGTACTTCAGGATACTTACCAACCCGAAGGGAATGATCCAGAGCAGCGGCAGTATATTATAGAATGAGTAAAGTGATTTGAGAAGTATGTAATTGACCGCTTTTTTCTTAGATACAGGAATGACCATNAGCGGTTTGATATTCATCACCGGNAGGCTTTGCANCATAAACCGGAAAATNAACTCAAANCCNATATANGTNAAAGCAAANCTNTTCACGATCGCNAAGGGATCCTGTTCNGGAAAAGATTCCTTAAGCAGCGGAAATAATGCTACGCCCAGAAATAAAAACATGGCNGAAAAATAGAGCGCCAGGAATATCATCAGGATCTTTAATCCCAGACTTTTTCCAAAACTGGCCGACCTTGTGAATGATTTCCATTCCAGCCAGAGAAANTTACTAAACATAAAATCTGCTGTTTATTTAGATAGGTAGAGAAATTTAAACTTTTGTTACATTTT
>FUFK010064417.1_pt1 | contig 16226 bp, 18 predicted proteins | sample 1021851 | NCBI WGS metagenome assembly FUFK01 (sample SAMEA51879418, study PRJEB19060) | metagenome | reverse complement strand
CTGGGATAAAGTTAATTCAACAACTACTTGGCAAGACGCAATTGCTAAAGTAAAATCGGACAACCCAAAAGGATAACATGACAAGTGAACTAAAAGTAGATAAGATNTCACCAGCGTCNGGTACNAGCATTTACNNTTGGGGANTCAGGTGATACGTTTACCGTTCCATCGGGAGCTACAATAGCTAACAGTGGTACAGCGACAGGATTTGGTGATCCCACATTAACTTCTGTACAAGTTTTTACTTCTAGTGGTACATACACTAGACCAACTGGAGTAACAAAAGCTTTAGTATATGTTACTGGAGCTGGCGGAGGTGGTTCAGGAAGTGGTAACCGTGCAGCAGGTGGCGGTGGCGGTACCGCAATTAAATGGATTAGCACTGGTTTAGGAGCAACAGAGACTGTAACAATAGGGACTGGCGGAGCTGGTTCAAGCTCTGGAAATGGATCTGGAGGAGGAACATCAAGCTTTGGATCACATTGTTCTGCAACTGGCGGAGGAGGTGGCGTTGTAGCTGGTGATCCCGTAGGTGGTGCAGGAGGTGTAGGATCTTCTGGAGATGTAAATATTACTGGTGGCGGCGGTGGCGCTCAACATACAGCAACAGCAGGAGCTGATAGTTTTTGGAGTGGTGGCGGTCGTGGAGATGATTCAGGATCTGATTATAGTGATGCAGCTAACGGCGGTGGCGGCGGTGTTTCACTTGGACTTGGTGGAGACGGTGGAAATGGTCTTTGCTGGGTTTTGGAGTATAAATAATGAAAGCATTAATTTTAAATAATAAAGTTGTGGATGTTGCAGAAAATGAATTTCCTGTTGCGTCTTCTTTAAGTTGGGTTGATTGCCCAACAGATGTAAGAATTGGTTTTAGTTATGATGGTTCAACTTTTACTGATGTAGAAGCAGAAAGAATGGCTAGTGTAACTTATGATCAAAAACGTAGAATTGCATACCCATCTTTACAAGAATTTGCAGAAGCATATACTGAAAAAGAAATTGGTAGTAATGATACTAAATGGAATGAATATGTTATTAAATATAATAAAGTAAGAACGGATAACCCAAAAGGATAAAATGGCACTAACTAGACTAGGCGGAAATCAATCAATAAATTTAGCGAGCAACGTTACAGGAACACTTCCCGTAGCCAACGGTGGCACAGCTTTAACAAGTGGATTTGTTAATGGTGGTGGTCTTACTGCAGGTTCACAATGGAGATTAACAACATCATTTACAGGAGATGCAGAGCCTATAGCTTCTAACTGGGAAGTAAATGATACAGCAGGATATTCCAGTTTAGGTAGTGCTATGACAGAAAGCAGTGGCACATTTACATTTCCTTCAACTGGCATTTGGCAAATAATGTTCCAATGCCAATGGTACTACAATGGAGATAGTAGATGGAATCAGTGTTATATAAGAACAACAACTAATAATAGTAGCTATACAACGGCTGGAGAAATGTATCAGTTTGTACAGCAAACAGAGAGTGGCGTAACTTACGCAATGGGAACTTGCGAAGTTATTTTTGATGTAACAGACACAACACAATGTAAAGTTCAGTTTCATGAAAGAGTTAATAATGATAGTACTGGAGTATATGGTCAAAGCGGTTATCAAACAACAGGGGTAACTTTCGTCAGACTGGGAGACACATAGAATGGATAAAATAACTGGCAGACCAAATCATATTGAAGATGCTTTAGCAAAATTACATAAGGGACAATGGTTTACATGGACAGATAGTAAAAATAAAATTTATGCTAATTTACAATTAACAGAAAAAGTTGGAATAGATGGTAACATTGTAGATAATCCAATTACTGAATTACCAAGTGAATCAGCAGTAAATGCAAAGCTAAAAGAATTACAAGACGCGTGGGACGCGGCTAATACGTAATGACCTTTGGCGCTGCATCATTCGGTGAGCGTGCCTTTTCCGAGGACGTAGATCAAAATGCTGTAGTAGCAGCAACCGGACAACAAATAACTTCTAGTTTAGGTACAGTTACAGTAATAGCTGGTGTATTAGTAGAACCAACAGGTGTTTCTTTTACAGCCCAGGTTGGTTCAGTAACAGTTAAAGCAGATGCTTTAGTTGTACCTTCAGGCTTAGAGGCTCTTATGGGTCTTGGCACTGTAACAGTTGTAGCTGAAACATTTGTAGATCCAACAGGAATACAAATAACATCATCGCTTGGTACAGTAACGGTAAGTGGTTCTGCACTCGTACAACCAACAGGTGTACCTGCAACATTAACCGTAGGTGATGTAACAGTTGCAGCTTCTGCTGTCGTTGCACCAACAGGTGTGTCCTCGACATTTGCTGTTGGAAGTGTTACATTGGAGTCAAGATATTTTCCTGCTGGTGTACAGGCAACATTTGGTTTAGGCACAGTAACTGTAATAGCTTCCGCGCTAGTTATACCAGATGGTGTAAACATAACATCTGCAGTAGGAGATCCAAAACTAACAATCTGGAATGGTGTAGACGATTCCAGTGGAAATACATGGACTGTCGTTCCAACAGGATAAGGAGATAATATGGCTGATTCGACAATATTAAATTTAGACCTCCAAACCACTGGTGCAAACGCTGGTACATGGGGATCTAAAACAAACGATAATTTAGAAAAAATAGAAAATGCAATTAAAGGATACGCAAGCGTTGCAATTACTGGCACATCACAAGCATTAACTGTTGCTAGTGGTGGCACAGGCGATCAACAAAGTAGAGCAGTTCTTAATTTAACAGGTACACTTGCAGGTTCTACTGCACTAACATGTGAAGCAAATCCTAACTGGTACATAATAAAAGATGCTACAACGAGAGCTGGACACGCTTTAACATTTGGACCATCAGGTGGCACAGCTGTAACACTTACATCTGGCGCAATACATTTAATTTATACTGACGGATCAACAGCTTTTTTAGTAACAGAAAATTTAGCTAACATATCAGCTTCTGGTACACTTTCGGCATCTGGCGATGTATCGTTTGATGGTGGTTCTTTTACTTTTAACCAATCAGGTGCAGCCGTAGATGCTAGATTTGAAGGTGATACAGATCAAAATTTAGTTATAACAGATGGTAGTACAGATCGTGTTGGCATGGGTATTGCAGCACCTAATGCTAAATTACATGTAAGACAAGCATCAGCTACAGGTGCACAACCTGTTATTGAAATTGAACAATTAGATCAAGATTATGCATTTACTAACTACGTAGGAACATCTGCTGGTGATAGCACAAAAAGTATTTCTGCTTCAACAGCAACTGCAAGTAATAAAGTTGGTGCTCTTAGAATTAAAGTTAATGGTGCTGACAAATGGATTCGAATATACGACGACGCTATATAGGAGATTAAATGGCTCTTATAAAAGTTCAAATCTTACCAGGAATAGATAAACAAAATACCGAATACGGTGCTGAAGGCCGTTGGGTAGATTGTGATAATGTTCGCTTTAGATATGGTTTACCAGAAAAAATAGGAGGTTGGGCTAAGACAACAGCAGAAGCACTTGTTGGTGCAGCACGTGGTATTATAAGTTGGTTTTCTCTTGATGGTGATCAATATTTAATGACTGGTACAAACAAAAAATTGTATGTGTATCAAAACCAAGCTTTTCATGACATTACACCAATACGAGATAGCGGTGCATCTATTACAAATTTTACTACAACATCAGGATCTACAACAGTTACAGTTACGGATGCTACGCACGGTGCAATACAAGGCGATTTTGTCACTATATCTAGTGTATCTGGCACAGCTAATGGCATTACAGCAAGTAATTTAGAGGGTGAATTTGAAATACAATCTGTAACGGATACGAACAATTACGTTATTATCGCTAAAGCAGCAGCTTCTGGCACTGGAGCAAGTGGTGTCACAGGCACAGCAGCATATCAAATAAACACAAATCCTGCCTTTTCTGTTTTAGGTTATGGTTGGGGTGCAGGACCGTATGGCGGTGTATCTGGTGGACCTGGTTGGAATAAATCACGTTCTGCTCTTTCTGGTTCTAACAGTGTACAACTTGATTCTGGTAAATGGTCACTTGATAACTGGGGTGAAGATGTATTATGTCAACAATTAAACGGTAGTTTATACTATTGGGATACATCAGCTAGTACATCAACTGTACAACGTGCTAGTAGAACACCTGTAAATAATGCCCCCTCTTCTAGTAGATTCGTTTTAGTTTCTGGTACTGACAGGCATGTAGTTTGTTTTGGTACAGAAGAAACAATAGGAACTGCATCTAGTAGAGACGACATGTTAATACGTTGGTCAGATCAAGAAAATGTAAATGATTGGACTGCTAGTGCAACTAACACTGCAGGATCACAAAGACTTACTGATGGATCTAGACTTGTAACTGCAAAACGTTCACGTGGTGCTGTNTTAATATGGTCTGATACCGCATTATACCAAATGCAATTAATTGGTGCACCTTTTACTTTTGGTTTTCAACAACTAGGTTCTGCTTGTGGGTGTGTTGGATTACACGCAGCTGTAGAATCAAATGGTGTTTCTTTTTGGATGGGTAATGATTCTTTTTTCTTATTTGATGGTTCTGTACAAAAAATACCTTGCAGTGTAGAGGATTATGTTTTTACAGATATAAATGAAGCATCACAAAAAGACACGTTTGCTGGTCTTAACACAGAATTTAATGAAGTTACTTGGTTTTATTGTTCTAAAAATTCTAACATAATAGATAGATCTGTAACTTATAACTATTTAGAAAGAGTGTGGTCAGTTGGAACTTTGTCTAGATCTTCTTGGTCAGATAAAGGTGTGTATGGTTTTCCACAAGCCATAGAGTTTGACAGCACTGACACATCATCAACAATAAGTACAATAACTGGTCTTACAGCAGGTAGAAGTTTTTTATATAGTCACGAAAATGGTAACAACGCAGATGGTGCAGCACTTAGTTCTTTTGTAACATCAGGAGATTTTGTAATACCACAATCAGGAGAACGATTAATGTCTATAAAAAGATTTATACCTGATTTTAAAAACCAAGCTGGTAATGTAAACGTAGAATTAAATTTTAAATTGTATCCAACAAGTTCTACAACAACTAATGGACCATACACAGTTACACCAACGACAACTAAAGTTGACACTAGAGCACGTGGTCGACAAGCATCAATAAAAATATCTAACAGCGCAATAGATACGACATGGAGATATGGAACGTATCGTGCAGATATACAACCAGACGGAATGAGATAATGGCACAGATAAATATACCTAGATTACCACAAGCACCACAAGAATATAACAAAGGTCAAATAGATCAAATGATACAATCATTAGATTTGTTAATACAAATGTTAAATAGTTCTTACACACCAGAAACACTTAGAGAGGATGACGAGGCAATTGCCTGGTTTTTAAGTTAATGGCTAATACATATAAAAGAGTAGTATCTACATTAACTAGCACAGGAGATAATAGTGTTTATACATGTCCTACAGCTACAACCTCATTAATAAAGGGAGTAAAAGTGTTTAATGATACTGNTGGTGCAGCACAAATTAGTATGAAAGTTAATGCAATAGAGGTAGAAAGAGAAGCTAGTTTAGCTTCTAAAGCCACAAAATCCTTTGTTTCTGGTACAGATGTACTAGAAGCAGGAGATATTCTAAAAATTAACACAAATGCACAGCCAGTTAATGTGTATGTAACATTCTTGGAAATATCATAATGATTGAAAAACAAGAAAATACTTGCTATAAGGAGGAATTATGCCTATAAATGATGACGGAGTAGTAGAGTACGTCGAGATCAACGGAGAAAAGGTACCAAAGATTGTTGTTCCGGCAGAAATAACTATTACCAATACTGTAACAGGACAGGAATACGGTTCAGCGAAAGAAGCTGACGATGATGTTGCTAACCCTGCAACTGACACTAAAGCAGAACACATCAGACAAGATGTAGTTATTAGTGCAGCCATTCACAAAATATTAGAAGGTAAAGCAGGAGACGTATAATGGTTGATGAATACATAGGACAAACTTATGGACCAGCAGGTATGGGTATGTCAGCATATTCAAATATTCCAGATCCAATTTTTGTAGAACCATTAACAGTAAGCGAATTAGGACAAACTTATGGACCAGCAGGTATGGGTATGTCTGCGTACATGGACAGACCTGGACCAATGGAAATGGCAGCACCTCCTGATAACATAGGATATGATAGAATGGGACCAGATGCAGAACCTGGAATTTTGCAAATGATGCCTAAAGGTAAACGTTTAGATGATTTTTTTAAATATGATCCTAATCCAATGAACCGAGGTTTAGAAATAACAGTACCTGTGCCAGCAACTAATTTACCAGTGGTTAACGCAGGATTCCCTTTTAATTTGTTTCAAGATCCAACAGCTGATGGTGGTATCATAGATTATTTTAGTAGAAAACTTTTTGGTGATGACGATCCAGAAAATGATTTTTCTAATCCTGGTTTACCTCCTAGTGACGGTTTTGAACCATATAATCCAAATAATCCTAACATGTTTATGTTACCTGAAGGTATGGAACTTGATGATATGCCCATGGAGGATATTTTAGAAATGATGCAAGGTGAAAAATTAGAAGCCAGTGCAGACAGTTATTCTTTACCAAATTTACTACAGATGATTGAAGATGCAAGAGATGCAGGCAATGAAGATGAATTACAATTATTAATTAACGATTTGGAAATGATGTATCCAGGAGCAACAACAACAATTTAATATGGGATTTTTAGACAACGCATTTAAAAACGTAGTAAGAGGGGCAAGAGACTTCGTCAAGGGCCCAGGTGGTATACTCGCACTTAGTGCAGCAGCACCTTTTTTAGGACCAGCAATAGGAACAAAATTAGGAGCCACTGGTTTAGGTAAAAGTTTTTTAGGAAGTGCATTTGGTAAAAAATTAGCGTCAGCTGTTGCTTCACCATATATAAAAAATGCATTAACAAACGCAGCAATACAGGGTGGTATTGCATCGCTTACAAGATCAAGACATCCATTCAAAGCAATGGCTTATTCTGCTTTAGCGTCAATGCCTTTCTCATATATGCAAGCAGCACAAGCATCCAAAGCATTTAATCTTGCAAACCCTGATAATAAAGTTTCTACTTTAGATATGCTTTTAGGTAATAATAAAACAATATCAGGCGATACATTATATAACAACATAACAGGAACTTCTATGGTACCAGGTAAAGCAACAACTGCAGAATTAAAAGCAGGTATAGAGGCACCAATGATACCAGGACCAGGATTTGCTAAAGGTCCTGCAGGAGGACCAGTGGTAACTAAACTACCTGATAGAGTTATAAATTTAGCTGATGAAATGGGTAATTATTTTTTAAATCCAGGTCAAGCAGAAATGATGGCAGCCAACACTGGTGTTGGTGGATTAGCGTCATTGTTTGGTGATGTTAATTTAATGGCAACTGCAGTACCACAAATTGCAGGTATGTATGGCGGTAGAATGACAGATGCAGAAAGATTTGAAGCATTTAAAGAAAAACAAATTAGAATGTATGCATTTCAATTTGGTATTCCATACGAAGAAGCAAAAGAAATATTTAAAGATGGTTACCGTAACCCTTATTACACAACTCAAACGCCAACTGATTACGGACCTATCCAATATGCTAACATGGGTGGTGAAATATACAAAGATGATTACACAGCAGGTGGCAAAGCTGTTGGTCCAGGAGGACCTAAAGAAGATAAAATTAGACCTGTAGCGTTATCAGATGAAGAATTTGTATTTACAGCAGAAGCTGCAAACAATTTTCCTGGTAAACATAAAGGGTTATATGCAGTTATGAATGCGTTAGACCCTGATTCAGAAAAACCAGAAGAAGCAAGGGAGAGAGTATAATGGATACTGGTAATTATCCTTCGGGTGTAGACGTTAAAACATCATCATCTGGTATGTCTCCAGAAATGGAGGCAAAATTTTTATGGTTTTTAGATAACGTTGTAGACAAAGTTAAATTACCTTTTGCCGGTCAAGGACCTGTTCAACCACAAACAGTAGTTGGATTTACTGACGCACAAAACAAAGCCCTTGATATGGCAATGAATCCGTTTGATGAAGAAACAGGATACAAACAATACTTAAACGAATACCAAGACTACGTAACAAAAGGCATAACAGATCAATTTGATACAGCAATAAATCAATCTAACATGAGTGCAGCATCATCTGGTGCTTTTGGTGGTGATAGATCTAGATTAATGGAAGGAATATTACAAGGAGAAAAAGCATCAGCAGTTGGAGAGTCATTAGCAGCAGGCTTTAACAACGCTTTTGGTTTATACAATCAAGGAATTGCCAGTATGATGGGGGCTGGTTCAGTTCAACAACAACAAATGCAACAACAATCTGATATGGACTATCAAGCATATTTACAAAATAGACAAGATCCGTATCAGAGACTTGCCTTTATTGGTGACGCATTTACTGGCACACCGTCTGGTCAAATGGCTATGACTATGGGCACAACCCCTATGACTAATCCTTTAGCACAAGCACTAGGTGCTGGCTTAGGTATTATGGGAGCAGGGGTAGCGTCAGGTTACAACGTATAGGAGGCAAGGTGGTCACAGGAATTGCCAGACTATTACTAAAACAAGGATTACGATACGGGGATGATTTAAAGACAGCAACCTCACAAGTATATAATAAAAATCCATACGTAAAAAATTATTTAGATATAATGACTGGCCAACAAGGCTGGAAAAAAGGTGCACTTGGTTACTACGGAACTGAGCAAGCGTTAGATCTTGCTGGTAGTATGTTGCCACAAAGAGTGCAAGAAGATACAGGTCCAACTGATATAGTAATACCTGCAGAAGATTTAGGACCACCAAATTACCCAGAAGAAAGTTTTCTTGACAGAGAACCAGATCAAAAAAAAGAACCAGAAACCATAATAACCAATCCAAAATCCGATAACACGATAGAACAATCTGAGAACGAGATGAAAGACGAAGCATTAGCTTCTAACGATTCTACAATTACAACAAACAACGCACAAGTAAGCGCAACTAACAGCACAGCTGCAACTAGCATAGACAATGATTCTGTATCAAGAGTAAAGGCGTATAAAGAAGTAGCAAAACAATTTTTAGGCCAAGGTGACGAAGGCATGCGTATGCAAAAAGGTGCGTTGCTTATGTCAATAGGTGGTGCATTACTTGCAGGTAAATCAGACGATCCAGGTCTTAGAGGTTTTGTAGACATAGTAGGTAAAACTGCAATGCAGACTGCTCCTATGTTATTTCAAATGGGTGTAGAACAAGGTAAAGCTGACAGAGAAATAGGACAAGCTGCTCTACAATTATACATGGAAGAGCAAGACAAATTAAATGACAGAACTGGTGATTTTGTTGCCGTGTTTGCAAATGAATATAAAAGAACTGCGGATGGCGGTGTAGAATATGGATTAGATGGTGCTCCAATTACAGTTGGTAGACGATTAGTTGGACAATACAGAGCTAACAGCCCAGAAATGAATTTCTTTTTAGATCAAAATAATTTGNTAGGTTATCCTGGTTATACATTCCAAACTTCTCAAGGCACAGCTGCAGGATTAAGTGGTATAACAACACCTGGTGATGATTCATCTATAATGTTAACAGATGCAGGTAAAGATTCCATGCTTCGTTCTGCAAGGTACATTAACGGTGCATTAACAACAATGGCAAATAACATTTTACCATTGATGATAGAGAATAGAGATCTCATAGGTGTCAAAGGTTTTATAAATAGAAAATTTGGTCCATCAGCATATTTCTTATCAGAAGTTGCAAATGGATTTAAAGCAGCATGGGGTGCAAATTCTATACAACAATTAACAGACGATGAATTTGTTGTTAATAGAAACAGTGAGTTAGGAAAATATTACGAATCATTATTACCAGGATCAGATTCTGGTAACAAAATGGATAATTCTACAGGTGGCATGACATACGGTGTATTAGAAAATGCTACACAAGGTGAATTTATAGANATTGATGGTCAAATGATGCCTGTGTATGTGGACACTGCAGGTAAATACGGTGTCAAAGGTGGACGTTATTTAACTCGTGGTGCTTTAGAAAAATTATTATTTGATCCACGAAGAGGTCAACTTGCAATGTTTGAAACAACATTAGGTCTTGCACTTGCNAGAAACAGACAGCCNACTGGTCGTATGTTAGCAGACGTTCTTAAAAGATCATTTGANGAAACAAAAACAACAGACTTGTTTGGCAAAGCAAACATGCCACAAGTTGTTATTGGTAACTATGTAAAAATTTATAACGAATTGTATCAAGGTATGTCTAGTCAATTACATGCTGCAGGTTACATTCCTAACGAAGAATCACGTGTTAACTCTAGTCAACAAATTAGTTCTATGTACAACATACAAGGATCTAATCAAATGGCTAATATTTATTATGATTTACGTAAAAGTGATCCATCGTATTCTACTTATTCTTTTGATATACAAGGACCTAGCATACCTAGTTTCTCTGCATACATGGGTGGTAATACAGCCGTGGTTAATGCTGACTCGACACAAACAACAAACAGTGTTGTAGATACATTTAATTATTTTAACGATTTATTGGATCAATAATGAACGACAGAATAAAAACATATCAACAAAGTGTTTTTGGTAACATGCCAAAAGACCAAGGTCCTGCAGACAAAAAGTTTGTAACAACGTCTAAGACTGGCATACCAATGACCGAAGCTCAAAATATTATAGCTAAAAATCAAAAGTTTGCTACAGACCTACCACTTGCTCCTTTCCAAATGTTAGGTAACGCTTTGTTACCAGGACAACCTTTTGGTAAAAACAATCCTTGGTTAATGAGTGCAGAAGATAAAGCAATACAAGAAGCACGTGAATCTAGTTCCATGGCTTACATTAAAAATAAAGACATGGTGCGTGATCAACTTGCTACAATATTTGATAAAGCACAAAAAAAATATGATGACACAGGCGATGACAAATATCTACAAATTGCTTTGCAAGCAAAAAATGACATCATGGCGTCTGCTGGATTATCAGATGCAGATTTTTTACCTGTAGGCGCTGACACATATCAACTGTATGATGAGTTTGGTTTGTTTACTAACAATCCAAATCCTTATCCTATGTTAGAAGCTGGCATGTATTTTGCAGGTGGTGTTAAAGGATTTAATTACGGATGGAATGGTGGATTAATTAAAAAGTTTTTTAAAGGTGCTGCAAAAGGATTTGCTAAAGGTAAAGGTGGTATAGCTGGAAGATTAGGTAGTGGTATTATTCACGGTAGTCTTGCAGTTGGTGCAGCTGACATGGGATATGAACTTGTGTTAGACGCAATGAACCGTGGTGGTAAAGCAAAAGCTTACATGTCAATGTCGCCATCAGAAAGAGGAGATGTAATAGATAAATCTATATCTCCATTTTTAGATAAAGTATTACAGGCAACAGTAGATCCCGTATTAGAAAATTTACCAGACAGATTAACGTTTGGTGCAGAAGGTATAAATAGACCTGGGTATATTAGTGAAGAAGGTTTAGGTGCAGATCTAAATCCTTTAAATGCAGTAGGAGCTATTTTTAAATCTAGACCAGATGGATCAAGATCTCGTTTATCTAACGCTATGGATGCCGCTGTATTTGATGCAGCTATTAGCAGTGCTTTCTTTGGTGTTAGACCTGCATACGTTTTATTTAAAAAGTTTGGTGGAGCACTTGGTGGATTAAAAACAGCGCCACCAGGAGCTGGTAGTAAAATATTTAAGGGTAAAGATGCACAGTCACAAGAANTGTACGAAGATTTTGGTGTGTTAACAAGTGACGAACTTCTTGCAGCTGACAGAGCTTTATCAAAATTTGATCCTAAAAGCCCTATGTACATAGGCACTAAAGGTAGAGCAGTAGTTCCTTACGGTGGTCAAACTTTCTTACCTATACGAGAAGAAGTAAAAATGAATATTCCATTTATAGGAAAAGCGTTAACACGTTTAACAAATTCAAAAGCTTTTAACTGGCTTGGCCCTAGAGAACATAGATCAGAAGCGTTGTATCCTGAACTAGATACAATAGCTGGTAGCACCATACCAAGATTTGCATTGTCTGGTAGACCTTATCTAGATGCATATGTAAATGCTTTCCAACGTGTGCCTGCTATTGGTAGACCTATACAAGCAACTTTACAAGTTGCAGGTGAAGCACAAAAAGTCAGAATGATGGAAATGGTTGGTAGATTTGCACCTTATGTAACTACAGCAGAAATGGGTGTAGACTATATAAAANTNGGTGCAAAAAGAGCAGANGGTTTTGCAAAAAGAGCAAAAGAATATGATAGAGAAATATTAAATGCAGCAAAATCTGCTGGTGCAGTTGTAGATGANANCACCATGGTAAANGTTGCAAAAGATATAATATTTAACAGATCTAAATTAGGTGCATTAAATACAGAACTTTCTAATTTTTTAGAAAAATACATATTAAAACCACCAGAAGGTTGGACACCAGGCACTACATTGTTAACACCAGGCAAAAGAACTGTCGGTGACATGTATAAATTAAAAAGATTATTAGACACTAATTACACTAGATGGTCTAAGAGCCCTGAGATAGGAACTATTAACGATGACCTAAACGCAATATACAGAGCTTTTGAAACTGACATAGGTAGTTTAAATAAAACACCTTTTGCTAATGTGGCAAAACTATGGACAGAGTACGAAGATTTTTTAGCAAATGGTATGTTAATATGGGGCACAGACGCAGGAAAAGCGTTAGGTAATGTAAAAAGATATGGTTGGAATGTGTCATTAGACACACCACAAAGTGCCACTAATTTATCTAAAAATTTATGGAACACCATGGCTAAGTCAACAGACAATGGTGCTTTTGTAGATCAAAACATATTAGCACTAAAAAATATAGTTGGTGAAAAGGCTTACAATAGAGGTTTAGGACACTATCTAGCAAATACATTTAAGAATTCTATGAAGAATGTAGAAGGTATTGAGTTTTTTGATTCTAAAGTTATTAGTGATGCTTTAGGTATTGGCAAAGCTGGTTCACCATTACAACAACTATTTAAAAAAGCTTTACCTGGACCACAGGTAACTGACATGAAAATTTACAATCCACAAACACGTAAATTCGAACATTGGTACGATGATTTGTGGGGCAAGATACCTGAAGATATACCAAAAGATCAAATAAAAATGGTACAAGGTCAATTGCCAACATACAAAGATTTTGAAAATTTAACTAAAGTTTTAGACAGAGTGTTTAAACATGGCATGCCTTCACCAAGCACGTTCCTTGCACGTTCAGCCGTGCTCCAAGGCCCAGGTGGTGCAATAAAACAAAGTTCACCTATGGGTAACATAACAGCTGCATTAGGTACTGCAGCTGCAGCACAAACAAGTGCAATGTTAGCGTTAGTTCCTTTCTTTGGAATGCGTTATGCAGGTAGAGTTTTTGCTAGTGCACCAATAATGCGTAACTGGAATGCTGCTATGAATGACACTTTACCTACTGTTATAAGATTAAGAGCTATGGAACGTTTGTTCCAACAAATGCCTGATGAATACGAAGAGTGGACAGCTACATTACAAGACATGGAAGAAGCAAANAGAAAACGTAATCTTATGAATCAAAATAAAAATTCATTAGCNGAATTAGGTAATAGAATTGTTGANAGTGCACCAAAAGTTTTACAAACAATAGATCAAGTAACACCTAATTTTGTTACAGCACCAATAGGTGACACCATGGGAATAACTGGCAGAGATCCACAACCTTCAAATAATACTGGATCAATGACAGGATCATCAATACAAAACAGTGGTGTTATGAATAACGAAGCAGCAGCTAATTTATATACAGGAAACACAGATGCAGCACTTGCTAGTCAATATGGTATGAACGAGGGAGGAGCTGTTGGTGGATTAAATCCTGTAATGCAAAACAATGGTAAATTTACAGAACCACAAAAAGAAATAAAAGATAATCCTTTTATGAAACCAGGTAAAACAGTAGCATGAGCATGAGAGACGCAATATGGATTGTAGGTATTTTTATTGCACTTGGTGCTACATGGGGGATGACATCACAACGTATTAATGCTATGGAACGTGACATAGATAGAATAGAAGAGGCTTTGATTTTGTTTACAAAAATGGAATCACGTATTGCTGTTATAGAAACAGAAATAAAAAATATAAATAAAAAATTGGATAACTTATGATTGACATGAATAAACTTTTAGAATCTGTAAAACGCCACGAAGGCTATAAAAATCACGTTTACTTAGATACATTAGGTAAGCGCACCGTGGGCGTCGGCCATTTGTGCGTAGAAGACTTTTGGGAAGATGACAAAGAATATGAAGAAGATTTTCTAATGGGTATATTAGAAAAAGATTTACAGTCTGCAATTGATCAAGCAGACGATATGTGTAAAAATTTAACAATAAGTGATGATGCAAAAATTATAATCATNGAAATGATTTTCCAGCTTGGGGGGAACGGAGTTTCCAAGTTCNGGAAAATGTGGCAGGCGCTTCAGCAANATCCACCAGATTACGCCGAAGCGTCCGTCCAAATGCTTGATTCACGTTGGGCAAAACAAACACCTAATCGAGCACAGGAAATGGCAAAACACATGAAGGAGTGTGGATAGTGTACGGCATACTTAGTCAATTAAGTAAAAAAATGGGACGTCCAGCAATGAGACGAGTGTTGTCTATTATACAAAAAAATCCTAATTTTAGACCTGTTANAAACATTAGAAATCCAAACATTGCTGANTCATCTAGGTTAGCTGTTGCTCAAGGTATGGCNGAAGGATCTAGTAGATATTTAGATTCTTTTCCTGGTACATTTATGAATTATGCACGACAAAAAGTTGGTAACAACCCAATGAGATTTAGAAAAGTTTCTGATTATTTTAGAGCGCGCCCTGATAAAAGACAACAGATAGATGATTGGTATAAAGAAATGGGTAGTGATAGTGCATGGGCTCGTGGATTTTTAGATGACATGATAGATGAAGCAGAAAGAGCACCAATGTCATTAGAAGAGTTAGCAGCTGCAGAATTATCACGTGTTGGTAAAAAACCTTACAGTCAATCTTCCGTTAATAGGTATTTGTCTAACGTAGCCGGCAAAAATGATTAATGATATCAGGAATATTAAGAGCAATAGCTGCAAAAGCATTTAAAAATAAAGCTAGAAAAAATATAGTACAAGGAAACTATTGGGAAAGCACCGTGGGTGATCAATCAAGATTACCAGAAGCTATTGAATTTTTTAGAGGGTATGCCAAAAGACAACCTATGGAAAATTACCTTGCGAGTCAAAAATTAACCCCAGATGAGTTAGCAAAATTACCCACACACGTTGACACGATTCCTTTAAGAAAACAAATTAGAGAAGGAAAAGGAATAATAAGTAATCTTTTTAGAGGTGAAACTTTATATCCTGATGCAAAATATATTTCTAAAACAGGTTTAGAATCTAAAGCAGGTGTAAAACCTGGTCAATGGTGGTCAGCAGAACCTTTTGAATCTGCACATTATGCTATTAGACCTAGTAAAGGAGCAATGGGATCAGACATTGCTAACCCTGGTGTAATTAGAAGAATGAAAATAAATAAAGATATTAGAGATATGGGATCAATGAAAAATCGTGGAACAGGCATGACTCATTTTCACCCACCTCAAGATATGATAGACAATTCTAAAATTTCTTTATTTTATTCTGTAATTAATAGATTAAGAGAAATGGGATTTAAAGATTCACAAATATTTAATTACATAGGTCAGATAATGAGAAAGAAAAATGCAGCCGGTAAACGTGACTACATGTTATATAACAGTGGCGGTATTGTTTAAATTGTGTTATAAGTAATAGTGCAAATTATACAGAAATATAATTATGCAGAATTAAAACGTAAAGAAGGAGAAGCTAGGCTATATTTAACACCCGATGGTGAGGCACTGCCGTCAGTTACTACAATTTTAAATAGAACAAAAGACAAAACGTTTTTAAAACAATGGCGTGCAAAAGTTGGCGATAAAAAAGCTGATCAAATTATGCGAGATTCTGCTAGTATTGGCACCGCGCTCCACTTATACATAGAACGTTTTGTGAACGGAGATAAATACAAAGATCTTACAGAAATAGGTGT
>FUFK010044638.1_pt1 | contig 16227 bp, 21 predicted proteins | sample 1021851 | NCBI WGS metagenome assembly FUFK01 (sample SAMEA51879418, study PRJEB19060) | metagenome | reverse complement strand
TACATGTTCAGCGATGCTTTGTAGAGCTTTCTGCCCCCTGGAATTGTACCTCTCGGCTTTTCTCCAATTGGCCAGTTAAGAGTTGCCCCTTAATTCATAGATACAATAACAAAATTAAATTAAATAGGGTATCACTAAATAGTTGTTTTTCTAAAATCTAATATTTTTCTGTGAATTATGGTGATAACTTCCTATTTGGTTAGCAAAATCAAGTAACTTGCTAAAAATATAATTGCCATTATAGATAAAAAAATTGTGTTGAAGCTTTTTCCTGTGTTTCGATATTGAATAATAGTTAAAATAAAAAAACCAATTGAGCTAATCAAAAACCATACTGCAGGAATTTCTCCATCAATCGAACCCATAAATTTAATTTAAACTATTGACATATAAAATCACTTGATATATTACTAGTGATAATTAATTGTTATCAATAGTAATTGTATGAATGAACTGACAACAGACCTAAAATCGCTTCACGAGGCAACTCTAAATAACCTCAAAAGCTCAAAAGCAAATAATACTTTAAGAGCATATAAGTCAGACTTTAAAGATTTTGGGGCTTTTTGTGCAAAGCATGGTTTGAATTCTTTACCATCAGAGCCAAAAATAGTTTCATTATACCTTACACACCTTTCTAAAAATTCGAAAATAAGTACTTTAAGAAGACGTTTAGTGTCGATAAGTATGGTTCATAAACTAAAAGGGCATTATTTAGACACCAAGCATCCAATCATTGTTGAAAACTTAATGGGAATAAGAAGGGTAAAAGGAAGCATTCAAAAAGGTAAAAAACCTATATTAATCAGTCATTTAAAATCTATAATTAATGTAATAGATCACCAAAAAATTGAGGATATTAAGAAATTTAGAGACAAGTCAATAATCTTAATTGGTTTTGGAGGTGGATTTCGACGAACTGAGCTTATTTCAATTGATCATGAAGATTTAGAATTTGTACCTGAGGGTCTTAAAATCAACATTAGAAGATCAAAAACTGATCAATTTGGTGAAGGAATGATCAAAGGACTACCCTACTTTACCAATGAAAACTATTGTCCTGTAGTCAATCTTAAAAAGTGGCTAGAAATTTCTAAAATTAAATCTGGACCTATTTTTAGAAGATTTTCTAAAGGTTTATCTCTAACAGAAAAAAGATTAACCGATCAATCAGTAGTTTTATTAATGAAAGAATATCTAACTTTAGCTGGTATTGAGAATAAAAATTTTGCAGGTCATAGTTTAAGATCAGGTTTTGCAACGGTCGCTGCAGAATCTGGTGCTGATGAACGTAGTATTATGGCAATGACTGGTCACAAAACTACGCAAATGGTTAGAAGATATATTAGAGAGGCAAATATATTTAAAAACAATGCTTTAAATAAAGTTAAAATATAATCATTATCAATTATTTCTAAATATTATTTCTGAGCCAGTATCAGTAAAATTAAATTTAATAATTGGTAATTTCTTAAAACCGTCAAAAAATTTTTTTTGTTTATTTTTTTTACAACAGAATAATAAAAAACCACCACCACCAGAGCCAATTATTTTGCCTCCGATAGCGCCATTATTTAATCCCTCTTTATATAATTCATTGATAAATGGGTTAGTTACTTTGTTAGATAATCGTTTTTTTATATCCCAATACTCATTCATTAAATCTCCACATAAATCAATTGTAAAATTTGATCCCATTTCTTTTATAAAAGTATTTGTTATATGGTTAATTTTATCTAGATTTTTAAAATTTTTATCTATGTTTTTAATCTTATCTTTTTCTATATTTTCCGAGAATCTATTTATTCCGGTGTAAACTAAAAACATATTTTTATCCAATTTATTAAGATTTTTTTTTGATTTTTTAATTGGATAAACAAAAAATTTTCCATCTTTATTAAATTTAATAATATTGAAACCACCGTAAGCTGCCCATATTTGATCTTGAGAACCACAATTTTCTTTTAACATATTTTGTTCAACATGAATTGCATTTAAAGATAATTTTTTTTTAGAAACTTTTTTTTTTTCAATATTATATAAAGTATTGAATAGACCAACACAAAAAGCTGAACTAGTTCCCAAACCTGAATTTTTTTGAAGATCACCTTGGTAGTGAATTTCAAGACCTTTTTTAATATTCATATACTTAAAAACAGATCTCACAGTTGGGTGAAAGATTTCTTTATAACTGTTAACAGTCTCATTTTTGGACCATACAATTCTATGTTTAAAATCAAAAACATTAGGCAAATATCTAGCCGTAACATAGCAATATTTATCAATAGTACCCCCTACTACACATCCACCTTTTTTTTTATAGTAGGATGGAAAATCTGTTCCTCCACCGAATAAAGAAAGTCTAAAAGGAGTTTTAGAAATAATCATTAATTATACAATCTAATTAATGTTGGAAACTTAAGAATATTCTTATTATTCTTAAAAATTGAAAGACAATTTCTAATATTAATTTCAGTCGTTTTGTGAGTAATTATAACAATAGTTGCTCTAATATTTTTTTTATCAGGCGTTTGTATAATTCTCTTCACTGAAATTTTGTACTTAGTTAATCTGTTAGTTATATAGGAAAGAACACCTTGTTTGTCTTTCACCTCAAATCTTAGGTATAAAGAATTTGAATATTGATCATTATTGAAGACTTTTATTGACTTTCTTTTGTTTGAGGATATTCCAAATGGATATTTTATATTTCCCCGTAAAACTGATAATAAATCAGATAATAGAGACGAAGATGTAGCTCCAGGACCAGCACCCTCTCCTTGAAGTATGCTTTCACCAACAGGTTTACCCTCGGTAATAACAGCATTCATAACTCCATTAACATTTCCAATGTATGTTTTTTTACTCACCAAACATGGATGAACAGTTTCAAATAGTTTTCCATTAATTATTTCTGTAATTCCAAGTAATTTAATTCTTAAGTTCAATTGATCAGCGATTTTAATATCTTTTAGATCTATATTTTCTATACCTTCCATAATACATTTATGATTTGAAATTTTATTATTAAAAGCTAAAGCAGATAAAATTCTTACTTTTGCAAAAGCATCAAAACCGTTTAGATCCAATTTAGGGTTACCCGGCTCTGCATACCCAAGTTTTTGAGCTTTTTTTAAAACTTTATCGAATGTTTCGTTTGTATTCTCCATTTCAGATAGGATGTAATTAGTTGTTCCATTCAAAATTCCATAAACTTTTTTTATTTTATTCGTGGCTAGCCCCTCTTTAATAGTTCTTAAAATTGGGATTCCACCAGCAACTGATGCTTCAAATTCAAGGTTAACTCGATTTTTTTCTGCTAATTTTGATAAATAGTCTCCATGTTTTGCAATTAGAGCTTTGTTAGGTGTAATTACATTAATCTTATTTTTAAGAGCCGTCTCTACTACTTTTTTTGAAATACCATCTGATAAACCAACTGCTTCAAATAATATATCTATTTTTTTTTTCTTAAAAATATCTAACGGATTTTTGAAAAATATCTTTTTGTTGATTTTAAATTTTCTTTTTTTATTTATATTTTTTGCAGATATTGCAGTAACATTGATATTTTTACCTGTCTTAACTTTAATCTCTTTTTTTTTTGTATTTAACTCATTTAAAAGATAAATTCCAATTTGGCCCAGACCTACTACAGCAATATTAATTGAATTATTCATTATTTAGTTTTGGATAATTACTTTTTTCAGTATAATTTTTGATATAAAGTTCATATTCTTTCATACTCATTGAAGTTATATCGTCTGATTTTAATATAATTTTTGATATCTCATTATCTTCAATTTTTTTTTTAACCGGATCTTCATTCCAATATGTAGAGCTTTTATTAAAAGAACAAGCTCCTGCAAATATAAAAATAGATAAAATGAAAAGATTTTTCATATAAGTGCCATTTTCTTAGGAAAGTTAAATTTTATATTTAAATTTTGAATGGCTTGACCTGCACCACCTTTAATCAAATTATCTATTGATGATAGAATAATTAATTTATTGTGCACACTACTTTTACAAACTGATATAACACAATTATTTGTGTTTATAACATCATTCGTACTTATTGATTGGTCTTTTTTAAGTATCTTAACAAAATGATCTTTTTTATAAAAACTTTTTAATATACTAATGATTTTATTTTGAGTAACATTTTTTTTACAATCTACGTATATCGTACTTAAAATTCCTCTAAACATTGGAGATAAATGTGGAGTAAAAATAAAACTGACCTTTTTTTTTAAGTATTTTGTAAAGTATTGTTTTATTTCAGGGTTATGTCTATGAAAACCTATACCATAAGCACTTAGAGACTCATATAAATTTTTATTTATATATCTTTTGTGCACCCCTCTTCCTGCACCAGAATATCCAGATTTTGAGTCGATAATAATGTTACTGGGGCTTATTAGTTTTTTTTTTATTAATGGAATTAGAGGAAGTAATATAGATGTTGGGTAACACCCTGGACATGATATTATTTGATAATTCTTTAAATCTTGTTTGTTTATTTCAGGTAATGAATAAATACTTTTTTTAATCTTTTCTTTTGCTTTATGTTTTTTCTTGTACCATTTTAAATAATCTAAACTATTTTCAAGTCTAAAATCTGCAGCAAGATCAATTAAGACATTATTTTTGCCTAAATTTTTAGATATTAATTGTGCTTCCCCATTTGGAAGAGCAGTAAAAATTACATCAACATTTTTTAGAAATTTTTTTTCAAATTTAGTTATTTTAGGTAATTTCTTTTTTCTAAAAAATTTATCGTAATAACTGATTTTTTTTCCAACAGATGAATTACCACAGAGATATTTTATATTTAAGTGTTTATGTTTAACTAATAATTTAATTAATTGAACACCAATATAACCAGTTGATCCAGCGACTAATACATTAAGCTTAGGCATTAATTCATTATAACAGTTTAATATTAAAAAAAAATTATCTTTTAGAAAATTGGAAGCTTCTTCTAGCTTTTCTTCTACCAGGTTTTTTTCTTTCAACGGCCCTGGAGTCTCTCGTCGTTAATTTCTCAGTTTTTAAAGATATCTTAAAATTTTCATCAAATAAAACTAATGCTTTTGATATACCATGCACCATAGCTCCCGCTTGACCCGTTGGGCCACCACCTTTTACACTACATCTAACATCATATTCAGTTGGTTGATTAATAATTTCAAAAGGACGGGTAATTTGCATTTTGTGATTATCATTTGCAAAGTAATCACTGTAAATTTTACCATTTACATATATTTTTCCCGAACCTTTTTTAAGCCAAACTTTGGCAATTGAGGTTTTTCTTCTACCTGTTGCGTATTTACTTTCTTTAAAGTCTAGTTTTAATTTTGATGATTTAGAAGTTACTGTAGAATTTTCCATATTAATTTCTTACAATATTTTTGTTGTTAAGTTTATCTATTTCTATAATTTTTGGATTCTGAGCTGAATGAGGATGAATGTTTCCAGAATAAATTTTTAATTTTGTTAATTGTTTTTTCCCTAGAACTCCTCCTGGTAACATTCGTTTCACAGCAAGTTTTAAAGCTTCACCAGGTTTTTTTTTGTAAAGCTTTTCTGGTGTTGTTTCTTTTATTCCTCCAGGATGTCCTGTGTGTCTATAATATTTCTTATTTTGAAATTTTTTTCCTGTAAATTTTATTTGTTCAATATTCTTTACAACTACAAAATCACCATCATCCATGTGTGGTGTAAAAGTTGTTTTATTTTTTCCTCTTATAATTTTCGATATTACAGTAGCCAGTCTACCTACTACTGCATTTTTAGCATCTATTTCATACCAATTAGATGATAATTGATCTTTTTTAAGGAATTTTGTCATTGTGCGAGGATTAATACTATTAATAAGATCAAAGTCAAATTGATATTTATATTGTTTTAAGCCTTTTTTTTGTTATATTGNTAAAGCCGATTTGTTCCTATTGCGGGCTTACAGCTAAAGAGGAAACCATCACACAAATTCGGTAGGCATTTGAACTATATTGTGCGCCTTGCATAAAGCAAAAGTACTAAAAAAGGAGTAAAATGAGTAAAAAAAGAAACAATCCTGAAACCATTGCCATACATGGTGGTGATTACAGAAGTGACCCAGCAACTAACGCTGTTGCTGTGCCAATTTATAGAACAACGTCATATCAATTCCAGAGTACTGAACATGCAGCAAATTTATTTGCATTAAAAGAATTTGGAAATATTTACACGAGGATAATGAATCCTACTAATGATGTTTTAGAAAAAAGAGTTGCAGCACTAGAAGGTGGATTATCTTGTTTGACAGTTTCGTCTGGACAGACAGCCTCAAGTTTTGCAGTTCTTAATGTTGCTCAATCTGGTGACAATATTGTTAGCTCTACAGATCTTTATGGTGGTACAGTTTCATTATTTACGCATACTTTAAGTAAATTAGGAATAGAAATTAGATACGCTGATCCAAGTGATCCAAAAAATTTTGAAAAAGCTATAGATGATAAAACTAGAGCTTTTTATGGTGAAACATTACCTAACCCCTATCTAAGAGTATTTCCAATCAAAGAAGTTTCTGANATTGGAAAAAAATACAATATACCCTTAATAGTGGATAATACAGCGGCACCAGTTATATGTAAGCCAATAGAGCATGGCGCTGCTGTAGTAATACATTCATTAACAAAATATATTGGTGGTCACGGTACTGCTGTTGCTGGAAGCATAGTTGACAGTGGTAACTTCGATTGGACTGCTGATCCTAAAAGACAACCTTTATTCAACGAACCAGATGCTAGTTACGGTGGTGTTGTTTGGGGAAAAGCTGTGCCAGAACTTACAGGTGCGAACGTTCCTTTTGCTGTAAGAGCTAGAGTTTGTTTATTAAGAGATTTAGGTTCTGCTTTAGCACCAGATAATGCTTTTGCAATTATTCAAGGGCTTGAGACTGTAGCACTTAGAATGAAACAACATTGTCAAAATGCTGAAAAGGTAGTTGATTTCTTAAAAAANCATAAAGAGGTCACCAAAGTTATATATTCAACAGAACATACAAAAAAGATTGCAGATAGAGCAAAACAGTATCTTAAAGGCGGAAATGGTCCTATGGTTGGTATTGAACTGAAAGGTGGCATTGAAGCTGGAAAAAAATTTATTGAGTCATTAAAAATGTTCTATCATGTAGCAAACATTGGTGATGCAAGAAGTTTAGCTATACATCCTGCTAGTACTACACATAGTCAATTAAATGAGAAAGAATTAGCAGCTTCTGGTGTGACCCAAAGTTATGTAAGACTTTGTATTGGGATTGAACATATTGATGATATCATTGATGACTTAGATCAAGCTTTAAACAAATCTTCAAAAGGTAATTTAAAGGCTGTTAGTTAATTTTAGTATTTATAAAAAAGAAATAAACACAAGAACTAACTAAAAAAATTGAACTTATTTGGTGCATAGATGCAATATAAATTTGTGCGCCATATATAACTGTAAAAATACCCAATATAATCTGAAGAATTATAAAAATTCCTAAAAAATTTATAGATCTATATAAATCGTGCATTTTCTCTTTATAAATCTTATAAAATATTAAAATATAAAAAATACCTATCAAATACGCTAAATTACGATGAATAAATTGTACCAATGATGGATCATTAAANGCAGTAAGATNAAATAAGTTATTTAATTTGTTGTCATCAGGAAAATATGAATTTCCCATNAANGGCCAAGAATTATAAATTTTACCAGCATCCATACCAGAAACAAAAGCACCAATTGAAATTTGTAAAAAAATTAAAATTAAAAATGATAATGGAATAGATATGTTTAATCTATTTGTAATATTTCTTATTTTATTAAGTTTCAAATAGTTCCAGTAAATTAAAGATAAAATTAGAAAAGCCATTAGTAAATGTGCTGATAATCTAAAGTGACTAACATCAACTCTATCAACTAATCCACTGCTAACCATGTACCAACCAATGAAACCTTGAAAACATATAAGTAAGAAAATGAAATAGAGATTTAATAATTTACTAATCTTAATTTTAAAAGAAAAATAGATTAATGGAATTATATATCCGATACCTATTAATCTACCAAGGAGTCTGTGCGCCCATTCCCACCAAAAAATAACTTTGAATTCATTTAATGTCATATTGTAATTTTGTAATTTAAATTCAGGTATTTCTTTGTAAAGATCGAAGTACATTACCCAATCATTTTGATTTAATGGTGGAAAAAAACCAGAAAATAATTCCCATTCAGTTATTGAGAGACCTGAGTCTGTAAGTCTTGTTAAACCACCGACGACAATCATGAAAGAAATAATCCAAAACATTGAAATTAACCAAGTTGACAATTGACTGTTTATTTTTGGATTTATTGTGTACATGTGGGGATAAATATAATAATTTTTGTATTATCCAAATATATAAATGTCGCCTTTAAAAAGAAAAAAACTTAATAAAATCAGATCAAAATTAGATAAGTTAGACGACTCACTTATAAAAATTATTAAGAAAAGAACATATCTTGTAAATCAAGTTCTAAAACTAAAAGATAAAAAAAAAGAAATAATTGATAATAAAAGAATAAAGATAATACTTAAAAACATCAGAAAAAAATCTATAAAAAAAAAGATAGACCCTAAAATCACCCATCGTATTTGGAAAAATATGATTTGGTCATATATTGATTACGAAAAAAGAAATTTTAAAAAAAAATAATTATTTACTATGAGGTGGAAGTTTCTTCTCAATGAAAACTTCATGTTTTCTAGTAGTTGGATTGTATTTTTTCGCTTTTAATTTTACTTTGGCTTTTTCACCGCCAGCTGGTTTTTTTACATAATAAAAAAAAGGGCTATCAGGTTTTGCTTCAGGAACCAATCTTACTTTGACATGTGTTTTCTTTGCCATAAACTATATTTTCGATTTTAAATCTTTTAATATATTAGAAATCTTAACAACTTTATTTCTAAAACTTTCAGACTTTATAGTTCGATTTGATTTTTCGTCAAGTTGTAAAATTTGATTATCATCTAGTATCTTCTTTACTCCTTTAATAGTCATACCTTGATCTTTCAGAAGAAATTTAATCTTTTTTAATAAATCGATATTTTTCTGGTCATAATATCTTCTATTCCCTGAGAATACTCTTGGCTTAATTTGTTTAAAAGATTTCTCCCAAAATCTTATTGTATGTGTTGGTAAAGTTTCACCTTTTTTAGATTTTAGTTTTAATATTTTAACGACTTCACCTATAGTCTTGTATGCATTTGTATTTTTATCCATGACTCTTGTTATTTAAAAGTTTTTTGAATTCTTTTGAGGGCTTGAATAAGACAACATTTCTAGCCGATATTATTTTTTCCTCCTTTGTTTTTGGATTTCTTCCAATCCTTAATTTTTTTTGTCTAATTGAAAATGTTCCAAAATTAGAAATTTTTACTTTTTTTTCTTTTTTAAGATTTGAAACAATTATTGAGAAAAATTCATCAATAAGATTCTCAGAAATGCTTTTTGAAAACCCTATTTGCATATAAACTAAATTAACTAAGTCTTTTTTAGTTAAATTTATTCTCATTTATCAAATATTACTTTTTATTTTATTTATAAGATTTCCACTTACAATTTTACTACATACATTTAGGGAATTTGAAAAACCAATATAATCAGTTCCTCCATGACTTTTAACAACTGGAGAATTTAATCCAATAAATATCGCACCATTGTATAATCTTGGGTCTAATCTTTTTTTAAACTTTCTTAAATTTATAATATTCAAAAAAGATGAAATTTTTCCTATTAAATTCCCACCTAATGCTTTTTTTAATTCATCAGTTATAAAATTAGCTGTTCCCTCTGCAGTTTTTAGTGCAACATTTCCAGTGAAGCCATCAGAAACAATTACATTTACTTCACCATTCATCAGATCATTTCCCTCAATATATCCTGAAAAATTAAAATCATTTGATTTTTTATTATTTAATATTTGAAAAGTTTCCTTAATTGTTTCGTTTCCTTTAAGTTCTTCTGATCCTATATTCAAAAGTGCAACTCTAGGAATATCTGATGGATAAAGTGATTTATAAAGAGAAGCGCCCATTATAGAAAAATCTAATAAATTTTTTGCACTACATTCAATATTAGCGCCAAGATCTAAAACTACACTCATTCCTTTCTTATTTGGCCATAGTGCAGACAAAGCTGGTTTGTCAATATTTTCAATCATCTTAAGATTTAATTTAGCAATAACCAATAAAGCTCCTGTATTTCCAGCTGAGATAACTATATCTGCCTCTTTATTTTTAACACTTTCTATAGCTAGCCACATACTTGTATCTTTTCCTTTTTTAGCTGCCTCTAGAGGACTATCGGTGCTTTTGACGTAATTTTCTGTATTAACTATTTTATAGAATTTTTTATCAATCTTATTATTTATATGAGGGATAATTTCTTTTTCTTTTCCAAATATGATAAAAAAATTATTTTTGTAATGCCTGTGATTATGAATGATCCCATTTATAATTTTCTTGGGAGCATTGTCACCACCCATTGCATCTACTGCAATTTTTATTAAATCTGACATTTTAATACTTTAGATTATTAATCTTTTGGATCTAGTACTTGTCTTCCTTTATACATGCCAGTTTTTAAGTCTAAATGATGAGATAATCGAAATTCACCCGATTTTTTGTCTTCAATAACATTTTTGGCAGAGAATTTCATATTTTTTGATCTTCTCATTCCAGTCCTAGACGGAGTTTGTTTTCGTTTTGGTACAGCCATAATTACTCGTTAATTACACTTTTTAAAAAAGAATTCAAATTTTTTTTTGATAAATCTTCATCGAATTGATTAAAATAATCAACTAATTCATCAGTTTTATTAAAATCTTCTAAAAATAATGAAATAATCTTATTTTTTTCCTTTTTTTCAAGATTATCCCAAAAATGAATTTCAGATACCATATGATGAAAATGATTTAAATAATCTTTCATCTTTTTATTAATTGATTGGTCACCATATCCTATTTCACGAATACTTAATTCCAATTGTCTAAAAATATAATCATACAAATCTTGGAGTAAGTTCTTATTTTCTTTTGTTTTAAAATTTTTTAAAAAAAAAGCAAAATGTAGTAAAAAAAGTATTAATCTGTCTGAAAAATTATCTTCACGGTTCAAAGATATATATAAATTTTTATTTCTAGTGTATTTTATCAAATTGTTATAAATATTTAAGAAATTATTATTCATGAAAAAAATATTATATATAATTATTCTATCATTAACAGTTACAAATTGTTCCTTTAAAAAAGTTGTAAAACAACACGGTGTACCTTTTTTAGATAAAAAGCAAAAAACATTAATAATAGATTCGTCAAATAAAAACGATATTATTAATATTTTAGGAAATCCCTCCACAACAAGCAAGTTTGATAATGATGTTTGGATATATATTGAAAGAAGACAAACTCAATCAGAATTAAAAAATTTGGGTCAAATGAAAATTTTTGAAAATAATGTNCTTGTTTTAGANATTGATANATATGGNATTCTNAAAAAGAAAAAATTTTATAATATGGANGATATGAANGATATNNAAATNGAAAAAGGAACAACTAGAACAGCTGGAATNAAAAAATCATTTATTTATGATTTTATGTCNAGTATGAGACAAAAAATAAATGACCCTCTTGGTCAGAGGGCCAAAAAAAGAAAAGAAATTAACCAGCGATAACAGCTAAAAGAAGTAAAGCCACTATATTTGTTATTTTTATCATTGGATTAACTGCGGGACCAGCAGTATCTTTATAAGGATCACCAACAGTATCACCAGTTACAGCTGCTTTGTGTGCCTCAGATCCTTTGCCTCCATGATTACCATCCTCAATATATTTTTTTGCATTATCCCAAGCTCCACCTCCTGCAGTCATTGAGACTGCTACAAATAAACCCGTTATAATAACTCCTAATAACATAGCACCTACAGAAGCAAGAGCAGCAACTTGTCCCCCGATTGAAAATATTATGAAGTATAAAACGATTGGTGATAAAACAGGTAGTAGTGATGGTATAATCATTTCTTTAATTGCAGCAACTGTAAGTAAATCAACCAACTTTGCATAATCAGGTTTTTGTTTTCTTTTCATAATACCTGGATATTTTTTGAACTGTCTTCTTACTTCAATTACTACTGCACCTCCTGCTCTACCGACAGCCTGCATTCCCATGGAACCAAACAGATAAGGTAACATTCCTCCAATTAATAAACCAACTACTACATANGGGTTTGACAAATCAAAAGTTACAACAATACCCTCTAATTTTGAACCAACCTCTTTTGAAAAATGTTTTATATCTTCAGTATAAGCTGCAAAAAGAACTAAGGCCCCTAATCCAGCAGATCCAATAGCGTAACCTTTAGTTACAGCCTTAGTAGTATTTCCAACAGCATCTAATGCATCTGTAGTTTTTCTGACATTATTTGGTAGTTTTGACATTTCTGCTATTCCACCAGCATTATCTGTTACAGGACCATAAGCATCTAAAGCAACAACCATACCTGCTAAAGCTAACATTGTNGTNACNGCAATNGCTATACCNTANAAACCNGCAATATTATTAGTAAGTAGAATNCCAGCNACTATGATTAAAGCTGGTATGGCGGTAGCTTCTAATGAGATTGCAAGACCTTGAATTACATTCGTTCCATGACCAGTTGTGGATGAATTAGCAACACTTCTTACAGGTCTATAGTTTGTTCCAGTATAATATTCTGTTACCCAAATTAATAATCCTGTTATAATTAGCCCTATAACACCACAGTAATATAAACTCATTCCAGAAAAAGAAATGTTATTTAAAGAGTAAAAATTATCAAGACCCAAAACATAGTCTGTGACTGGGTAAAGTATAACTAATGATGCAATAGCTGAAACAACAAATCCTTTATATAGTGCATTCATCACATTTTTGCTATTGCCTAATTTTACAAAAAATGTTCCAATAATAGAAGTTAAGATGCAAGCACCTCCAATCGTTAATGGATAAATCATCATTGATAAATCACCAGGAAAAAAAATTGACGACAAAACCATAGTGGCAACTATTGTTACTGCATAGGTTTCAAACAAATCAGCAGCCATACCAGCACAATCACCAACATTATCACCAACATTGTCTGCAATAACAGCTGGATTTCTAGGATCATCCTCTGGTATTCCTGCCTCAACTTTTCCTACTAAGTCAGCTCCTACATCAGCACCTTTTGTAAATATACCNCCACCNAATCTNGCAAATATNGATATTAATGANGCNCCAAANCCNAAGGCAACCAAAGCATTAACTATTTCTCTTTCATTAACATCAAATTTTATTAATAAGTAATAATAGACTGCTATAGCTAGTAAAGCTAAACCTGCTACCAACATTCCAGTGACAGCACCCGATTTAAATGCAACAGATAGACCACTTGCTAATCCTTTTCTAGATGCCTCTGCAGTTCTTACATTAGCTTGAACCGATACTAACATTCCAACATAACCAGCAATACCTGATAATGTTGCACCAATTAAATAACCTAAACCTACAAGTGGACTAAAAGCTATACTAACAATAACTAGAACAACAACACCAACAATTGAAATAGTTTTATACTGTCTTGCTAAATAAGCCTTTGCACCTATTTGGATTGCAGATGCAATATCTTGCATCTTAGAATTACCTGCACTTGAATTTAAAATGTTTTTTCCGGTAAAATACCCATAAACAATTGATAAAAACCCAGCAGCAATTGTATATAAAAGAATCGTTTCAATAGTTGAATTCATATAGACCTTAATTAATTGTTAATTGTTAGTTATTAAAAGGCGGACAATACAAAAAAAGATACAAAAGGCAATGATTAACTTTTAAAAACTATGATAATATCCTTTGTTTTTGGGGGTAATTTTAGCTTTTTTCCCATCAATAATTTCAGATGTATGAGATGGAGAACAGATTTTTCCTATTTTTGAAATTTTGACACCTAAAGTTTTGCCAATTTTTTTTATAATATTAGATTTAGATGGTTTTGCTGTGAATAATATTTGATAGTCATCACCTTTAGAAATACAGTTAATTTTTTTTATTAATTTCAAATCAATTAATTTTTTCAAATTATCAGAAATTGGGACGTCTTTAAGATATAATCTGTATGAAAGTTTTTGTTTATTTATTAATTTATCTAAATCAGTAAATAAGCCATCAGATACATCAATTGAAGTATTTGCTAATGATAATAATTTAAGTGCAAATTTTATATTTAATTCTGTATAATAATACTTTTTTTTAAAATAATTGCCCAATCTCTTATTGATTTTAATTTTTTTTTTAAGAACTTTTAAACCTATATAACTGTCTCCTAGATTACCTGTTACATAAATATCATCTCCAATTTTTGCTTTATTTCTATAAATAATCTTTTTTGAAAACCCAATTGATGTAATTGTGAAACTTAATTTTCTTGAATAGACTGTATCTCCACCTCCTATATTTATTGAATATTTTTTTTGTTCTTGTCTGAGTGAATTTGAAATTTTTTTTAAATTAGTTTTAGAAAAAGATTTTCTATCACCCGATCCTGATATAAAGTAAAATTTTGGACAAATGCCTTTGCATATCAAATCTGAAATAGAAGATCTTAAAATTTTTTTTATTACCAATTCAGGTTTTTTAAAGTTTATAAAATGAACACCTTCAACGTAGGTATCTACCGATACAGCCAATTTATTTGATTTATCAAAAAAAATGTCATCATTTAAATTTAAGGAACTTTTATTATTTAANGATAAAGGAGAAAAATATTTTTTTATTAGCTCAAATTCATGCATTCGATAATCTTATTTTTTTTGCTATATTATCAAGTAAAGCGTTGAGATATTTTGTTTGTGAATCATTTAAAAAAAAGTTCGAAGCATTTAAATATTCTTTGATTATTATATTTATAGATAAATTTGGCTTATATAAAAATTCATAAGTAGCTGACATCAAAATAACCTGAAATAATTTATCAAGTTTATCTAAATTAAATTCTTTACCTAAATTTTTATATAATTCTTCAGTTAATAATTCATTTCGTTCGATTGTTCCAAAAACGATATCTTTAATAAATTTTTTAAATCTGTGTTTAGGAAAATCTAATTTTTCATCCTCATTAAAAAACTTACCATATAATTTTTGAATTATTATTACTCTTGGATTATTTTTTGGACTATATGTGGTTCTCATTATTGTGATAATATTGATATAACTGCCTTTGCAGCTTCGGAACCTTTCTTTTTTCTATCTCTTGCTTGCTTCATATTTAAGCAAGTAATAATACCGTTTCCAATTGGTTTTTTTGAATTTATAGCTAAATCCATTATTGCATTAGTCGATGACATAGATATGAAGTCAAAATGTGGAGTTTGTCCTTTTATTACACAACCAAGAGCAATAAAAGCATCAAATTTTTTTAAATTTTTAGAAATAGTCACTGGTATCTCAAATACACCAGGGACTTTAATTATTTTTATATTAAAATTCTTAGGCAGAACTTTTTTTGCACTATTTAACAAACCTATAGATATATCTGCGTAATAATTGGCAATAACAATTAAAATTTTTTTTTTCATCAAATCAATTCTTGTTTAGTAATTTTTATATTATATCCTTCCAACCCTATAACTTTTTTTGGTGTCTTTGTAATTAATATCATTTTGTTTATTTTTAAATCTTTGATAATTTGAGCTCCGATACCATAGTTTCTAATTAAATTATCTTTCCCTTTTTTGTTAAATTTTTTGGTTTTAAAAGTTTTTAACGTTTGAGTAACTGAATTCAAGTTCGTATCTTTAATAAAAATTAATACACAATTACTATATTTTTTAAAATAGTTAATAGTTTTATTGAATGAATTAGGTAATTTTTGATTGATAAGATAATTATAAACTACATTTGAGGAAATAACTCTTACACGAGGTATAACAGATCTTTTTAACGAGCCTTTAATAAGTGCAAAGTGCTCTGATCCATCTAACAAATTTTCATATATCTTGATTTTATATTTTTGGTTTTTTACTTTTATTTCTGATGATTTTTTAAGTTTTACTAATTTTTCTTTTTTTAATCGATATGAAATAAGATCTTCAATTTTTCCAATTTTAAGTTTGTGTTTTTTTGCAAAATCAAAAAGTTCA
>FUFK010055305.1_pt1 | contig 16229 bp, 16 predicted proteins | sample 1021851 | NCBI WGS metagenome assembly FUFK01 (sample SAMEA51879418, study PRJEB19060) | metagenome | reverse complement strand
CATGGTCACACCTGCCTCTGCCATAGCCTTCGGAATTTCATTTGTTGCTAAGATTTTCTCGTCTTTTTTTAAATTGGCAAGATTCGCTTCGCATTTTTCTATTTGTTTCCGAGTGGCTAATAACTCATTGCACTTATCAGCTATGTCAACTGTAAGGCTTGTATCTACATTTACTGCAGCTTCTTTTTCTAAGTCCATAAGCACTCCTTATTTTAAAAAGTTATGATCTACACTTACAATAGAAAATTATTTCCGTCAAGAAAAAATGTGATAAGCAATTAATTTATAAAAAAAATAAAAAAAGAAAGCAATAAAATCAATGACTTATAAAAAAAATAAAAAAAGGTGTTGTATCACATACTGGATGTGATAGTATATAAGTGTGGGACAATAAAGTTTCACACTAACACGGAGAAAAAAATATGCATTTAAATTTATTATTTAAAGTAACTGTTGAAACATCTAAGAGAATTGTAACTCCCAGGGATTACAACAAAGCATCATATGTTTTAACACCAACTAAGACTTTCTATTTTATTANTAGTGAGATGGCAGCTCACTTNNTNACNAGGCTTAGTCANAAGGTTAAGNATTACAATGAANTNAAGAAAGTATCTATGGATACTGTTTGGAAACACGATGTTNAAGATCAGATGAAAGATTGGATCAGAGTTAACACTAGCCAGGCAGTAGCTGAGTGGTGTGTTCACTATGGTCTTGAGGCTTATGGAGATAAATCTGCTTACTCTATCTTCATAGATAAATTGATTGATAAGTATTCTAGTGTGGTTAGATTGAGCTCAGGGATACAGAACTGTATCTAAAAGAAAATGGTACACTTGGTTCTTACAGAAGAGATTACCAAGATCTTTGTACAGATCAAACAAGGTTGACGATCTTAAAACCTGGGCAACAAGTTTGCAGAGATAACACTAATTAATCAAATGGTTAAGAGGGAGTACCATAAATCTCCCTCAACTTTTACGGAGAAAAAAATGAAACTAAAAACCTTGAAACAAATGTTAAAAAAAATAATAGATAAAGTTCGAGATAATACAAATATAAGAAACTTATCTGACGAAGATATAGTTAAAATAATTGAACATGCTTTATACGAAATATTAAATTCATCAAAAAAATCGGTGAAAGATAGAATTTTACCGAAAGTATCGTCAAAAGTTGTAGATCCAAAAGATGTACCATTTGAAAGTACATTTAAGAATTCTCATTGTGTAGCTATTACTGATGATAGAGATAAACCTAATAATATAGTGAGGGTGGATTTTGATGAGTAAAATTAGATTAACAGAAACTTTCAAACAAAGACTTTGTTCAGATATTTATATTCATATCAAAAATGGTCATAATACTTTTTACAAATTGAAAAAAGTATTAGCTAAGGAAAATCCAAAATTAGGTGCTAGAGAAATTCGATCTGCACTTAGATACGGATGTAGCAGATGGACGCTTTTTAATTTTAAAGGTAATCAGTACAAGTTTTTTCTTGAAGGNAAAACTTATTCATATAAGATTGTGTNNAATGACAAAGTATAATTACAAAACACAACCTTATGAACATCAACGACAAGCTCTCATTCAGGGAGCTTGTCAAAATAACTATGCTTACTTTATGGAAATGGGCACAGGTAAAACAAAAGTAAGTATTGATAATGTTGCATACTTACATCAACAAAATAAAATTGACGCTGTTTTAGTTGTCGCACCAAACTCAGTTTATAGAAATTGGATCAATGAAATTGAAACACATTGTCCTGTAAAAACTAATATTGGTGTTCACAAATTAAGTAAAAGTTTTGAAGTAAAAGATAATTGTTTAAATTTTTTTTTAATAAATGTTGAAGCGTTTTCGCATGATAGTGGAAGCAAAGCAGTTAAAGATTTAATTGCTTATCACAAATCAAGAATGTGTGCCATCGTTGATGAAGCAACGACAATTAAGAACCGACAAGCCAAACGCACAAAAAGAATAATAGAACTATGCCGACAGATAACTTACAAAAGAATTTTAACAGGTTCTCCAATTACCAAATCTCCCTTAGATTTATTTAGCCAATGTGATTTTTTAAGTCCATCATTGTTAGGCTATGATAATTATTATGTCTTTCGTGCTCGATATTCTGTTATGAAACAAATACAAACAAACGGCAGACATATTCAAATACCTATATACTATCAAAATTTAGATGAGCTTGAAAATAAATTAAAAAAATTTTCATACAGAGTGAGAAAAAAAGACTGCTTAGATTTACCTGACAAAATTTATCAAAAAAGGTATGTTGATCTTTCGACAGAACAAAAAAAATTTTACAACGATTTAAAACAATATGCTCGAACAATTATAGAAGATAATAGCGTTAGCTATAACAACAAGCTTACTGAAATTATAAAATTGCAGCAAGTTTGTAATGGTCACATTGTGACAAACTCAGGAGAAAAAAAAATTATAAAAGATTCTAAGTTAGATGAACTTATGAATATTCTTGAAGAGACCGATGGTAAAATAATTATTTGGGCAAGATTTGTTTACAACATTGAAAGTATAATAAAAAAAATAAAAGAGACCTATGGTTCTAATTCTGTTGTAGCCATTTACGGAAGTGTGTCTGTAGATCAAAGAACAGAGAATGTAAAAAAATTTCAAGAGGATGATAAGGTAAGATTTTTTGTAGGTAACCCTGTTACTGGTGGCTATGGTTTGAATTTAACAAAGGCAAATACAGTTATCTATTACAATAATACTTTTGATTTAGAGGTAAGAGTGCAATCCGAAGATAGAGCTCACCGACTTGGTCAAAAGAAAAGTGTGACTTATATAGATATTATTGCAAGAGGAACAATTGATGAGTTTGTTATTAAAGCTTTAAACAATAAATTAAGGATCAGTGCCGACACTTTAGGTGAAGAGGTCATGGAGTTTCTTTAGTTCTTTCTCCGAGGGATTGTAGAGCATGAAAGTGCTCTACTCTCTCTAACCACTTTTTCTTTAACTCTTCTAAACGATCTCCTGACAAAATAAATTTCTGAAATACTAAATCAACAGTACAGATTAATACCACGCCCTGTTCTATTTTTCCGTACATAGATTCGTGAGCCATGATATATGCACAGAGTTGATAAAAATAATCTTCAATCCATTCTTCTCTNTTNGGTCTATTNGATTGTTTAAAATCAAGAATAGATGGTTTACCATCATACACACCAATTAAATCTGCACTTCCTGCCCATCTGTCTTTATAAGATAATGTGACCTCTGTTCCCCATACCTGACTAAATTGGTCAAGATTAGAAACGATTGTATGAGCCATCATTCGTGGTAGTGCTCCGTCTTTTGATAAGTTTAAATAACCTATACCTTTTAAGTATTGCTCTAAGACATGGTGCATTTCTGTCCCTCGTGTTGAAGCTTGGTTCGTGATCCGTGCAGCTTCTTCATAGCCTATTCTTTCACGCCACCTGTTTAATGACTCTCGTTTTTCTTTGCTTTGAGTTTTAGATAATATAGTTGTTACTGAGGGTACTTTCTTTTCAGCAACATTATAGACTCTACCTGAGTCAAGGTCACTTCTTGTGTAATCTTTGTAATTATATTTATTGACTATAGAGAAATCGGTAATTGAAAAAGATTTATCTTTTCTTATAAAACGCATAATATTTTCTATAATCTTCAGGTACAAATACAGGCACGCCACCTGATTTAGTGTAGACTAAATGTCCTTTTTCATTTACTAAAAAAAATTTGTCATTTAAATATTCTGTCATTTTATCCATGTTATTAAACTATATCGTGTTCCTTTAACCACTGGCATTATACCATGAGGAAATAAAAAATTACTAGGAAAAATTATTACATCACCTTTTTTTAATTCATAGATTTTATAAATATCTTCCGAGTTTTGAGAGGTAAAGTAAAGCTCACCTCCTACATAGTCATCATTAAGATTTATAATGATAGATAAATTTCTTGGAGTGCTTAAAGAATAATCAACATGAGGTTTGTAATAATGTCCTTCAGGATATTTTAAAAGATCAACATTTAAAATTTCACAATCAGAGATCATTTTAAATGTTTTCAGATATTTTTTTAAAACTCTACTTGTTGTTGTGTAAATGATTGATTTGTATAATTCGTCCTGATTACCATTTTTTAAACCATAGGCTAAAACTTCTCTTGAGGATTTATCTTCAGGTTGAACAGTTTTACCTTTTTGTCTACAAACTAAGTCAGCATACTTTTGTATGTTATCGCAAAAGTCATGACCAAATTTATTTTTATATATTTGAATAGCGTCAAGAATCTTTATCATCGGCATACAAATTGTTAAAGGTTGTTTCCCAATCCATATAGCTGTCATGTTCTTCAGCACTGTGTGTCCATTGACTCGGTATAAAATCAGGTGCACCTTTTCCTGTGACCCACATAGCTGGTGAAGTAACTCTTACTCTGTTATTAGGTAATGCAACGACACACCCTTCCCAAGGACCATTTGTTAATCTTATAACATGTGATTGTTTATGTTGAGCTGCATCATCAGCAATTTCTGATCCTGTATAATCGACTGTAAAATAATATTTACCAGTATAAAATTCACCATCTATTTTACATAGCCACGGACTAGAAGAAGTTCTGTCAAATTTTATGACTTCAAAATTTCGTGCTGAACAATCCCATGGTTGTGCCAAATGAGTCTGTATAGGGGGAGGGAAGGTATCAAGAGGCTCATCTGCCACAAGAGCTGTTATGGGTAATCGTGCCCACATTGCTCCACCATGGGGATTTTCAAGTCTATTCTCTTCATCTTCACAGCCAGTGAATATAACTTGAAAGCTTAAACATCTATCAGGAATACTTGTAATTGCTGTTGCTAAACCATGGATATATTCTCCATGATATTTTCTGTGATTGTGTGTGAATTCTTTTCTGACCCAAACTTTAAAATAGGGTATGTTACTTATCAAATAAGCCATACCCTATAATAGTGTCTAACTAAAAATTGACAAGTAAATTATACTTTTACTGCCTTCATATTATTTTGTTTTAATACTTTTTTAGCTTGTGCTAAAGTCATAGTTGGTTTGTCTGTCATTTTACCTTTTTTGGCTTTCATCATTTTAGCTCCACCTTTGGCGTAACCTTTAGACTTCATCATTCGACCACCCATGGCTTTCATCATTTTAGCTCCACCTTTGGCGTAACCTTTAGATTTCATTTTCTTTTTCATAGTATCTCCTTATAAGAATTAATTAGTTAACTGCCATCAGTTTAATCAATTTTTGCTAGGTAGTAAACCATTAGAACACTAAAAAGTTTTCGTGTACGGCTCTTAAAATCGTTTATTTTTTCTTAGTTTTTAAGTAAATTACTATTTAATAACAGTAAAGAGGCTAGACCAATTAAAGCTATTACAAGTGCACCATAGGCACATATCATAATAAAATCTTCTCTTTCTTTTTTCTTTTTTGCTATTGCTGCTTGTCTTTTTTTCTTTATATCTGTTCTTATTGCAATAAATTCACTCCAAGCATTTGGTGCTCCATATAACATAAACATTTCTCTAAGTTGATTTTCCATGTCATGGACTTGTTTTAATTTGAAGTATGTATCAAGAGCTTCTTCATTTGAAGAAGTAAACCATTTTGATTTTTCTTTTTTATGCTCTTCCTCCACAATACTCATTTGCTTGACAAACTTAACTATTTGTCCAGATAAACTGTGAAGTTCTTTACCTATCGAAACACCTTGTTTGATTGCTCCAAAGGCTGCCGTTGCAATTGTTAATGGATCCATAATAGTTTTATATTATCCTATAATGATCGTAATTACTACTCTCTACGAAACCACCAAAGGCTTTTTTATTTATGGGTGGGGGATCTTCAATTATTTCAACGACTTCTTCGTTGGGAGTTTTTACTCCTTGGGCGTCTCTGATTTTTTGTCGGAAGAAGTCCGTAAGTTCTTGCCTAATATTATCGAGTACCCTGAATCCATCATCTTTGGTCCCTGATTGTCTTCCCTTACTGAAATGTCGTACATAATTTTGCCCATTTTGTTGTCCTTTCTTATTCCATTCATTTTTAAGCACAGTTAAATCAGCTTCTCGTAAAACTAATCCGTAATCTGCATCTTCACCAAGAATAACACTTTTAATTTGTTCTTTCAAATCATTTTCAAAAAAATTATTTTTTTTAAGTAGGTCTTCTTTGCGTGATTTAATCAAATTATTATCCTCGTAAAATTTTTTAATTTTATCAGGACCAACTATCATACGAATAGCAGGTTCTTTATCAACTGTTAGTAAAGGATGAAAACCTACGACCACTCCATTTGTTTTTTCATAAATTTTTGAAAACAATTCATTAACATACTTTGAATCTTTTAATTTTTCAGAGCCAACTTCTACTATATCAAAGGCATAAGCTTCTGGGTCTTTTGTTAATTTTTTAGTTGCATTAACATACATTTCTGTCTGATTTAGTACATATCCTAATTTTGATGCTATTCTGACTGCTTGATCTTTTGAACCAAGTATTTCTTGCACAGTGCTTGGATTTACAAAAGTTTGCCAACCACCTGTACCAAACACATTATTATAAAGATCAACATTTTCAGCCTCCGAAATTTTCTTTATTGCTTCATCTGTTACTTCTTTGTTAATTTTAGACTGATTATCAACTGATAATTTTGAGTAATCCTCTCCAAACATTTTTGCCCACGGAGACCCTTCACCAGGTGCCACTTCCATAGAAATTCTTTGAACATTTAAATTAAGAGCATCCTTTATATTACCTGCTGTATTAACACCACCATAAAAATTTGTTAAAGCTGTCCACCCAATCGCTTGAATTTGAGCTGGTTCCCAATCATTTTTACCTTTCCAATTAACACTATTCAGATATTCAGTTAATTCATTTCCAAAAACTGACCTGTTTTCATATTGACCAGACGGCACACCACCACCTTGTAAACCTTCTTGTTTTTTTCCAAAATCTAATTTTATATTTTTTGGAATGGTATAACCTTTGGCTTCTAACACATTTAATAATGGTTTATCTACTAAACCAGTATCTCTTCCTGTGTGAACATCAACAACAAAAGGTTGACCTCCTATTGTATCATTACCCATAAAAGATCGCACATTTTTTCCATCCAAGGCATCTCTGAAATCTGATATTTTTGGACCTACACCTTCAACCTCTCTTCCTGTTAAAACTGATAATATAGCTTTGTTAGCACCTTCAAGACCTCCTGCTGGTATTTTTTCCATTGCTAAAATTTCTTCAGGACTTTTGCCTTCCCTTAGTAAATTTCTTATAGAAAGCACATGAGCAACTCCTCCTGCAGGACTTTTATTTTGTTGACTTGCAAACCAAGCTCTTGCTAATTGTTTTGCTTCTTCATCGTCTTTTGTATAAGGAGCTTTTTTAAAGTAATCATAGACTTCGTTATACCAATTCGAGGCTTGCTCTATTTCTTCATCACTTAAAAGTTTTTCTGTTCTTTCTTGCCAATCTTTCGGTTTAATTTTACCAACAACAAAGTTTGGAAGATTGCTTCCTTCAGGTGCTTTTATTTCGATTCTTTCATTAAGTGGCTCACCAGCAGGTGTCTTACCTTCATTCATTTTAGCAATTCTTACTTTTTGTAATTGCAAATTTTGTTTTATTTTTTCAGGAGCAAATTTAAAACCTCCTTCACTTCTTATTTCAGTTTTAGGTTTTAACATATTTTCAACTTTAGTTGCACCTTGTTCCGTGGGCAGTGAAGCTATGCCTTTTGTTTCAGTACCTTTAATATTTAATCCAAAATCATCTCTAATTTTATCTACATATTCTTGAGCTTTTTGTTTGTCATAATCTATAAACTCATCATAAGTAAATCTTTTTCCTGTTTTTGGATTGATTGTTAAACTTTCGTCTATTTCGATTGGCTCATTTGTACCTGCTCTTACAGGTTTACCTCCCGCTAAAGCCTGTCTTATTTTTGCAGTTTCATTAAAAGTAATTCCAGGATTTGCTTTTTTATATTCATCTCCTGTTTTCACCTTACCTTCAATAATATCGTCAAAACTTGAATCATAAATAATGTTTCTATCCAGTTTTTCAGGTTTGATACCTGATACATCAGCTATTATTTCTTTTTCTCTATTAACAAGTTCTTCAAATATTCTTTTTGTCTCTTTAAGTTTAGTAAATTGACCTAAACCTTGTTTTCGTTTTTCCTCCATTCTACCTTCCACAGCTCTTTGTATTCTTGCTTGTGTGCCTCTAGTATACTCTCCTACTTCAGGAAGATAGCCTTTAATTCTATCAATAGGGACTTTATATTTAACAAATACTTCCTCTCCTCTTGATTTGGGTTGACCAAATATATCAAAAGTTGTTGTACTCTCTAAGGCTTTATTAGCATCTCTCACGGCTCTTACATCGTGTGAACCTGAAATTACTGTTTCGTCTTTTAATTCTTCACCTTTTTTTAACGGAACTCTTCTGTATATAGTTACTGTATTATCATCATTTACTTTACCTAAATCTTTTAATGCCTTTATTGATTTTTCAGCCACTGTAGGGTCACTATCTAATGATTTAACTAATTCATCTCTAGACATTAAAGAAGGTGATTGAACATAATTAACGACAGAGTCTTTAACAGACAATGATTCTATGCCTTTTTCTTCTGAGATTTTTTTTATTACAGAATCATCAAAAACAACATAGGAATCTGCTGGTTTTACATCTAAACCAGTGTTAGATAAATCTAAATCTTTTAACTGTTTAAATTTTTCTTTATCACCCTTAGCAATTATTTGAAAAGCTTGTATTGGGTCAATATCTGCTTTTTTCATAGTTTCTAAAAAAATAGGGTTTATGCCTGCATCATATTCGTTAAAATATTTAATGGCTTTAATATTTTTTTTTCCTAATAAATCTTTGTAAAATTTATTAAAAGCTGAATAATATTCAGGTGTGTTTTCACCGAACTTCAACATAAAGTCATCCATTTTTTTACCTATTAATTTTCTTTCTTTTTCCGAAATTGCTTTAGCTTCAAGAAGTTGGTCGGCAAATTCGTCAGGTTGAAAACGACCTCCCTTTCTAGAAATAGTCAAGATTTCATCATCATCTGCATCTAATTTAAATTTTTCTGTTTTTAAATTTTTTAGATCTTTTTCACTTTTAATGGCTGCATTTTTAGAAATGCTTTCTGTATCTCCTAAATGGAAACCAATATCGGAGCCTGTTTTAAACTCACCTTGAATACCCTCTTTTGCATCTGTTGTGTGGTAAACAATCTTTTCTTTTTTAGGCAGTGCTTTTTTAATTAAAGATTTACCAACACTAGAAACTGTTTTACCAGCTACAGCCACAGGTAATGCAAATGGTGCAAACGGAGATGCAGCGAGAGCAACATCACTAGCTCCACCTAAACCTTGCAAAGCACCAAATATACCCTGAGCTGCTGCTTGTTTGTAATTACCTTCTTGAAAAGAGCGTTTTGCCTGTTGTAGATTAACCAACATACTTGGTTCATAACCACCCTCTACATCAGGAAATACACCTACGACATCAGCAACTCCTGAACCAGGCAAAACTCCTACTCCTAATTGTGTTGCAAATTTTCCAATGCCACTATCTGCACCTTCACCACCTTTAAGACCTGCTCTTCGTTCTCGTCTTTTCTGTATTGGTGTTTTAGTGTTAAGAAGTTGTTCTTTGCTCTGTTGTCTAAGCTGTTGTTCTCTTGTAGAACCACCCATGAATGATGCAATACCTTGAACCATAATTAACCACCATATAGAACACTAGCGACTAGAGTTGCTATAATTGTAAGCAAACCTCCTAATAACCAAAACATAAGTCTATCTATCTTACCATCAATTTTATCAATATCTTGATGCATGTGATGTAGATGATTGTCTTTAATATTGGTGACTTCTTTCTTAACTCCCTCTACATGTCCGTANANAGAAATAATNTGTTCTTTNGTTGTTTTAGGATNNGCTTTAGACATTANNNTTTCCTCTGAGCTATGAGTTGNCCCATNGANTCTTGAGGAAACAGTGCTCCAAATTGTTGTGCTTGTTGTAAGTTTGCCAGACCACCCTGTGGAGGCATAGGTGCTTGAGCCGTGGGCATTGGTGCAGGAGGCATAGGAGCCATTCCCATGTCTTTTGCTCCCTGAGCCATGGCTTGTTGTGCATTCTCACTTTGTAACAGTATATTAACATCAGGTGCTGTTGGACTTGAAGCAACTTTCATTGGTTTTTGNACGGCTGATATTTTATCTTCATCAAATCTTTCAGTATCTTCAGGAAGAGCAGGTTCTTGTTCTGTTTGATTTCTTATGATTGATTGTGTTGTAACAGAAAATAAAGGCATTTGTTTTCTTTTAAGGTATTCTTTAACAGAATTTTCAGCAGCAAGTGTATCCAATACTTCACGCCCACCGATATTAAATTCTCTTATAACAGGTATAGCTCTTGTAAAACTAAAAAGACCACTTTGTTGTAGTGCAGAAATCATTGTATAAGCACTACCTGACGGATTCATTTTTAATTCAGCATCTAAAGACGGAACAACTTTATCTCTAAATGCTTTAATACGAGCTATCTCTTCTTTAGAAAATAACTCATCAATTATAAATTTATTTTTTTCAAAGACTTGTTTGTAGTTGTCAATAATATTTTTTCTTGTGACTTGACCAGTTCTTGGGTTGGTAAAAGCTTTTTCCAGCACAGCATCTTTTAAAAGAGTCATTACTTCTTTTGCTTCTTCTTTTGGAAGACCTCTTTTAAGAGTATTTATAACTTGTTTCATCTCACTTTTTGTATTAAATTTTGCGTGTCCAAATAAAGCAGTGGCTACATCTTGTGGACTATAATCAGGGTTAGTGATTTTTTGTAAGATTTTATTTGCTGACTTACCTATAGGATCTTTTGCTGTAGCTTTACCTGTAAGACCTAAATATTGTCTATATAAACCTGTTGCATTTTTTAATTTATCTAAATACACAAGATCACCTGTTAAAAAAGCATTATCCACATTTTCATATACAGCATTGTCTAAATCATTTTTGATAATGCCTAGTATTCTTTTTTCATCTGAACCTGCTTCTGCTTTTCGTACAAGGATGTTAAGATTTTTTTGAAATCTCCATACATCATTTAAATCTTGAACACCTTTTTTATCAGCGTTCCATTTTCCTGTTTTAACTACTCTTTCTAATCTTGATAGTTCTTTACTAAGTAAGGGCATTTCTTGTAGAATATCTGAATCAATCTGTTCTTTTCGAACATTATTTATAATGTTTACAGCTACATCTTTAGAACCTTCTTCGTCTGCAACAACAAAAGGATTTCCTGTATCTACATCAACAGCCTCTTTGACCTCTGTGTACCCTTCTTTTGATTGTTTTTTTAATTGTTTAGCTCTTGAGGATGCAATATCTTGAATGGTTTCAGCAGATGCAGTAACTGGATCACCTGAATCTAAAATTTCTTTTTGACCTGTACCAAACTCTTCTTGTAAATTTCTTGCCATTTTTTTTACTTGATTAAGTTGAATCTCATCAAAATTTACAAGTATGTCTTTTGCCTTCGAAGAAACAGAGGACCCTCTGATAATATCCTCTTTAGTTAATATTTCAGGATCTCTTGTTTCTTGTCCTAATGTTAAAGGTACTTCATCCTCAACTAGATCAACCTTTTCAAATTTAGGAAATGTTAATTTTTCAGATATGCCTTTTGCTACTGGAGCAACAACTCTTTTTACACCTTGACCAACAATTTTGGCTGTTGGTGGCAAAGTAACATCGGCAACCACACCCACACCCACGCTTGTTGCAACATCTTCGGCTCTACCTTTAAGCATACTTTCTTCGCTTTTCTTTTTTGCTGTTTCAGGAGCTACTTGTGCTTCTAATGCTTGAGAAGCTACTTCTGTTGGTGTATAACTAGCTACGCCTCTTGCTATTGTTTTACTTAAAGTTTTTGCTCCTCCTACAAATTTACTTGCAGGTAAAAATTTAATAACCTCACCAGCAAATGTTCCAAGGTCTGTTGGTGAAAAACCTGGTTTATTCACATAGTAAGGTTCGCCATTCCATACAATTATGGGATTATCATACTCATCTGAAAATACACCTCCAAATCTTTTGTCATCACCAAAACTTCTTTTTAGAACCTCTGCTTTACTGTTATCATCTCTAGCCATTAGTAATTTTATATTAGGTATTAGTTTTTCAAAAAAACCAACATCTTGAATTTCTGAAGTTTCTTTAAACTCAGGAAACTCATAACCAATTTCTTCTGCTACATCTTGTTTAATATTCTCTTCAGTGACTTGAGGCTCATCATCTAACACAACACCCATTACTTGCCTCCTTTCCAACCTTTAATTATGAAAGTCTTTGTATTTGGTGTACCATCTGTTTTCAAAAATGGATAAACAATTTCTCCAGCATCGTTTTTGTATTTTTGTAAATCTTCCTGATTTTGATAAATAATAGTTCCTGGTGGTAAACTATCAACAAATTTCGATACAGCCTCAGCATCATTGGGGTCTCCTTTATAACTTGCATATATACCTGTGTCTAATTTTTTTAACTCTTCTTTAATCTCTGCGTCTGGTGCATTTCGCTCTAAAAGTTCTTGCTCTTTCATTGCTCTTTTTTGAGTTAGGTTTTTAAGTTTTGCAAAAGTATATAAAGTTATATAGTTAGCTCTTTCAGTTGCAGCTATATCAACAATAGCTCTTTGATAAGCTTTAAATTCCATATCTGAAGTTGAACCTGAACCTGTTGCCCTCATAACAGGAGCTAAAGCAAAAGAAGAAGATTCAATTAACTGTTGAATTGTTAGCTTATCTTTTGTCGCTTCAGTTGCTATACCTAAACCAACACCTAATTCTCTAACTAACATTGTTGCTGCTTCTTTTTTATTTGTTTTTGCTTCACCTGTTAAAAATAAAGGTAACAACATCTCGGCTCTTGTTACAGCCTCAGATTGACCTTTCATTTCTTCTAGTGTTTTTGCAAGTAGCTCCATTCTTTTTTTTCTAGAAGCTACAATATTAGGTGTTGCACCTTTAAACGGAGTAAGAGAAGCATTAATTACTTTACCACCTTTTTTGGTTGTGTCTAAAGTAACAAAGCTGTTACCTTCAACTACTTCAGAACCCTCTAAGCTTGGAGAGGGAGCAATTAAAGATTCAACAAGAAGGTCATAATTAGGAACATCTTCTTTTTTTATTCCATTAGCAGTGAGGTAAGCTCTCGCTTCATCTTCAGATGCAACATATTTAGCAAAACTACCTGTGCTTTGTACAGGATCTTGAGGTTTGACACTTGTGGGAACTAAACTTTTTCTAACAACATTTGCTCCTTGATAAAATTCTTTATACTGTAAAGGTTGTCCGTTGGGTGCTACAATAGGTTTTCCCTGTAATTCAGGTGTTGGTGCTACTAATTGTTTATAAAAATCACCGAAAATTTCGGGTGGGTTTTGTTTTAATGCTTCTTCTTCAGTTAGATAAGTAGCTAGTCCTGTTTTAACATCTTTAATACTAGTAGCACTTTTCGATGTGGGATCTTTGTAAGGTACAACGGCTGTTGCGTCAAGTTTAGATATTGCATTTACTTGTTCTGCTGAAAGTTGTGCTCTTTGGTCTGCTTGATATGTTACACCATCAAGTGTAAAAGGTTTTGTAAATACATAATCTAAAGGTTTTGTGGCTGCTTTTGTTTTTAAGCCTTTCGCTTCAAGCTGTTTAATAGCCATAATCTGTTGAGGAACTCTTGCTAAACCTCTGCCTGCTGCTTGTAAAAAACTTTGAAAATTACTTGCTCCCATCGGTGTTCGTGCATTTAATAATTCAGCAGCCATCGGTAATAAAAACATAGACAACTTTTCTTGATTTGTTAAAACTGGCTGTTTTTGTGTGCTCACAGTTGTTGTTGCACTTGGTGGTTGTTGTGGTTGAGGGACTGGCTCAACTCTTTCAATATCTTCTTCAGTTATTTCTCCTTCTGCGATAGGTTTTTCTTGATTTACAGCTTGAGTAGACTCTACCTCACCACCATTTGCNAAGCTAGCAAAAATTTGTCTGTTTAAAACAGGATCATCTGAATTTAAATTATTTATACCACCTTGTGCTTTAGCCATTAACCACCTCCTGCTTTACTACCACCCATATTACCTAGTAGGTTATAAGCAGCGTATGCACCAATACCTGCTCCGACAGCCTGAGCAAACGGATTAGCACCTGGTGAAGTTGTTTGTGTTACCTGACTCGCTGCTGTTGGTAGCTGAGTCATAATACCTTTTTGAAATTCTATTCTTTGATAAGGTTCGTAAGCTCTTGCTAGTTCAGTCGCTCTTTGTGCTTCTAATGCTTTTTGTGCNATATCNCTNTGAATCTGACCTGCCTGTAANGCTTGTTGAACATCAGCCTGTTGCATTTGCTGTTCTCGTTGTGCTTGATTAGCTAACTGTGAACCTACATTTAAAGCTGTTTGTGTTTGAAACTGTTGTTGTTGTTGAGCGGCTTGCAAAGCTGTACCAAATCCTGCAGCTTGTGCTTGACCAACTTGTGCTAAACGAGCTCGTTCTTGTTCAGCTCTTTCTACGCCTTCTCTACCNCCACCAAACGCACCTGCACCAACAGCTTGTGCAGATAATTCGTTTCTTCTCATATCGGCTTGTCTATTTATTTCATCTATTACATATCGTTGGTATGGATTCATAAACGCATCTATATTAGGTCCTGTGCTAGCTAATTGACTAGCTTGTAATGTTGAACCAATACCACTTGTTAAAGTATTTCTACCAACACCTGCTGTGCCAGCAATAGTAAATCCTTGTCTTTCTAAGGGAGCAGGTCCTGCTACTTGATATTCAGGAACGGCAATTGGTTGTGTGGCTAAATCAATAGCTTCATCATATAAAGCTAACTTTCGAGATTCTACTTCAGGAGCTTCTCTTGATATTTGTGTTTGTACGGCAGGGGCTGCAGGAGCAGGAGCAGGGGCAGGTCCACCACCACCACCACCACCGAAGTAGCCTTTTAAACCTGTGGTTTTATTAACACTACCTGAGCCACCTAAGTTATTTAAAAGTTGTGCCTCAAAGTCATTAATGTGTGCAAGTTCTTTATCTTCACATTCACCTTTTTTTGCTATATCTTTATAAAGAACTTTGTAAAGCCAAATCTTTATTTTTATTGGTATAAATTTAAGTAGCCACTTCATAAAAAAATCCTGTTTGTTTAAATTTTAAGTTATTTTTTTTAATTGCTCTACCCCATCCTTTACGACCAATAATTTCTAAAGCTTCACAACCTTTTTGTTTTGCGTAATCAATAAAAAAAATTTCTATTTTTTTTATATTTTTGATAACTTTACTACCTCCACAAAATAAAATACTTAATACACTTTTTGCAGGATAGAAAGTTTTTTGAACTACATAAACAGCACAAATAGCTTTGTTTACGAGAACAAGAAACATTTCCATGTTTCCTGATAATAATAATTTGCGAGTGGATTCTAAAGTATGTCTGCCTTTAGATTGTTTAGTTGCTGATTCGATCCAATGTTCAACTTTATCCCAAAACACATCCACGCACTCCACATCAATTTTTTTGATTTCCATCAGTTACAATATCATAAATTCTTTTTAATTGGTCTTGTTGGTTGTAAAAAAATTGAGCTCCTTTTCTTCGCATATCTTTAAAATCTTTTGGACTAGCTCCTGACATAATACCTGCACCTAAAATAGCGTCAGCACGAGACACAAATTCTCCATCAGCTAATTGAGCTAACATAGTGTCTTCATCTTTGTCACCATTGCCTGAACCATCTTCTACATAACCTTCGGCTCTAATATAATTATTCAAATCATTTTCATCGTGGTCTGTTTTACTAGGTAAATAATTTATACCACCAGTTTTAAATCTTGCTATTTCAGCCAAACCACCTTCTTTTGCTCTGTACATGTCAGGTTGATTAAAATCATAAACTGATGCTTCTTGCACTTCTTGTTGAGGTGGTGGAGAATAATACTGACCTGACACATAGCCAGGTTGTGAGTAATCAAATCTATCACCTAATCCTTCTGCTTGTTCATCGGCTTTAGATTGAGAAAGAGCGTATTGCTCAGGACTGAAAGGTTGTCCTGCTTGCATACCTGACTCTGCAAATTTTTGTTGAGGTGCAAATG
>FUFK010063121.1_pt1 | contig 16232 bp, 23 predicted proteins | sample 1021851 | NCBI WGS metagenome assembly FUFK01 (sample SAMEA51879418, study PRJEB19060) | metagenome | reverse complement strand
AAAGGCATGCCAGAATGGTTTCCCGNNGCTNGTTAAAAAGCTCTGGAACGAAGGTGAAGATGTAACTAAAACCGCTGGATACAAAGAAAGAATGGTTGTAAAAAGAGGAACACTTGAAGGTGGGGATGATATAGATTTAGTTTACGATTTAGATACTGGAGATGTGGCAATAGAAGTAGCAGGTAAAAAAAATAAATCTGGTTACTATAGTGGTGAAACAAAAAGTGGTGCTTATAACAAGGAATATGCTTTAGAATATAAAAAAGGTGAAGTACTAGAAGAATCAGGTAAAAAGGTTCCAGATGAATTTAGTGTTGGTGAAATGGAAGGAAGAATGGATCCACAAGCTATGGACATAGATTGGGATGCTAATTATACCACTGTAGACGATGCAATGTCTGATTTAACAGAACTTGAAGCATTTTCTAAAAATAAAACAACTAAACAAATTCATAAGAAAAAAGGAACTAAACCAAAGGATGTATTCCCTGATTATGACCCTTACTAGAAAACTAACAACCACAGTACCCCCTAAAAGAGGGCCTAATCCACAAGGGTTGAATATTCCTACAAAACAGGTTAAAACTATAATATCGGAGAAAATAAATGGCAGAAATAGACAAATCTTTACCAAACGTAAAGCAAACACTAAATATTCCTAATCCACAGGATGTAGCAATAGCTGAACAAGAAGTTCAACAAGATACAGAAAATCCAGTTGATGTACAACAGAATGAGGATGGTAGTGTAGATATAAATTTTGACCCTATGGCAATGAATCCAGGTCAAGATCAAGGTCATTATGCTAACTTAGCAGAATTATTACCNGATGATGTTTTAGATAGATTAGGAAGTAAACTTCATCAAGATTATNCNGATTATAAAACTTCAAGAAAAGATTGGGAAAGAGCTTANACAANNGGATTAGATTTATTAGGATTTAATTATGATGATAGATCAGAACCATTNAAAGGTGCANNNGGTGCAACTCACCCAGTACTTGCTGAAGCTGTAACTCAGTTTCAAGCTTTAGCTTATAAAGAATTATTACCAGCGGAAGGACCAGTTAGAACTCAGATAATTGGTTTACCTACACCTGACAAAGAACAACAGTCTCAAAGAGTTAAAAATTTTATGAACTATCAATTAATGGATCAGATGAAAGAATATGAGCCTGAGTTTGATCAAATGTTATTTAATTTACCATTAGCTGGATCAACATTTAAAAAAGTTTACTATGATGAACTTATGCAAAGAGCAGTTTCTAAATTTGTTCCTGCAGATGACATTGTAGTACCTTATACTGCAACTTCATTAGANGATTGNGAATCTATTATTCATANAGTTNGNATGACAGANAATGAATTAAGAAAACAACAAGTGGGTGGTTTTTATAGAGATATAGAAGTTAATCCAAATTTCTTAAATGAAACAGAAGCAGAGAAAAAAGAAAGATCTTTAGAAGGTGTTTCTAAAGGAAGAGACGATAGAATGTTTAGCATTTTAGAATGTCATGTAGATATAGATCTAGAAGGCTTTGAAGATGTTGGACAAGATGGAGAACCAACAGGAATAAAAATTCCTTACATTGTAACTTTAGAAGAAGGTACAAGAAAAATTTTATCTATTAGAAGAAATTATGAAGTAGGGGACCCGTTAAAAAAGAAAATTAATTATTTTGTTCACTTTAAATTTTTACCAGGACTTGGTTTTTATGGTTTTGGTTTAATACACATGATTGGTGGACTATCAAGAACAGCAACAGCTGCATTAAGACAACTGTTAGATGCTGGAACCTTGTCAAACTTACCTGCCGGATTTAAGATGCGTGGAATTAAAATGAGAGACGAAGCGCAATCAATTCAACCTGGAGAATTTAGAGATGTAGATGCTCCTGGTGGAAACTTAAAAGATGCTTTTATGATGCTTCCATTTAAGGAACCATCACAGACCTTATTACAACTTATGGGTGTCGTGGTATCTGCAGGACAAAGATTCGCTTCCATAGCGGACCTGCAAGTAGGAGACGGGAACCAACAAGCAGCAGTGGGCACGACAGTGGCTATGTTGGAAAGAGGATCGAGAGTAATGTCTGCGATCCATAAAAGATTATATGCTGCGATGAAAAAAGAATTNACNTTACTTGCAAGAGTTTTNAAATTATATCTACCTCCGATNTATCCGTATGACGTCGTTGGNGGTCAAAGACAAATNAAACAANTNGACTTCGANGACAGAGTAGATATATTGCCAGTTGCAGATCCAAATATTTTCTCTCAAACTCAGAGAATCTCCCTCGCACAAACGGAACTGCAATTGGCAGCTTCAAATCCACAAATTCATAATCAATATGAAATTTATCGGAACATGTANGAAGCGTTNGGNGTAAAAGACATAGATTTAATNTTAAAAAAACCACCTNNACCAATGCCAAAAGACCCTGCATTAGAACATATTGATGCTTTAGCTGGTTTACCGTTNCAAGCTTTCCCTGGACAAGACCATAGAGCGCATATTACAGCTCACTTAAACTTTTTAGCGACAAATATGGTTAGAACAGCACCAATGGTGACTGCTGCAGTAGAAAAAAACTGTTTAGAACACATAAGTTTGATGGCACAAGAGCAAATTGAACTAGAATTTAAGGATGAATTGCAACAATTAGCGCAAATGCAGCAAATGATGCAACAAAATCCGCAAATTCAGCAACAAATGGTGCCTTTACAGCAAAAAATTGAAGCTAGAAAAGCCGTTTTGATTGCTGAAATGATGGAAGACTTCAAAAATGAAGAGAAAAAGGTTACTTCTCAGTTTGATCATGACCCAATTGCTAAATTACGAGCTAGAGAGCTTGATATTAGAGCAATGGACAATGAACAGAAGAGAAAAGAAGCTCAAGAGAAGTTAAATATTGATAAAATGAAAGCAATGATGAATCAAAACGTTCAAGAAGAGAAATTGGACCAAAATGAAGAATTAGCTGAATTAAGAGCTGATACTTCAATTGAAAAACAAGAAATGGCGAATGAAAACAGATTAACACTTGCTAGAATGAAACCAAGACCAAATGGGAGGAACTAATGTGGTTTAGTGCAATTAAAATGGCTATGAGCGCTGGTAGTCATATCTATAAAAAAAGACAAGAGACAAAAATGCGTATGGCTGATGCTCAGTACATGCACGCAGAAAAGATGGCCCGAGGCGAGGAAGCTTACCAGGGCAAATTGTTAGAAGCCCGTCAAAACGACTACAAGGACGAGGTTGTCCTCGCGATATTAACGTTGCCCATTTTGGTGCTCGCATGGGGAGTTTGGTCGGACGATCCGGCTGCTATGGAGAAGATTAAAATCTTTTTTGAGCATTTCCAGGCACTGCCGACATGGTTCACTAATTTATGGATACTTGTATGTGCGAGTATTTTTGGTATAAAGGGTACACAAATATTTAGAAATAATGGAGGAAAAAAATAATGTTAAAAGGTAATCAAAAAAAAATAGACGTTGCAAAACCATTTGGTAAAATTGATGGAAAAGATTTTGCAAAATTAAGAGAAGTAAAAAACATGGGCGGAATGGTAGATAAAAGATCACCTTTTAAAGGTGGCGGTATTGCCTACGCTGGTGGCGGAAAAGCAATGAAGAGAGGAAAAGTATAATGCCAGGAAAAGAAATAAAAGGAAGAAGTAAAAGAGCAAACTATCGTCATGGTGGTAGAATAAAAGCTGCTGATGGTTTATGGGCTAATATTCATGCTAAACGTGAAAGAATAAAACAAGGCAGCGGTGAAAAAATGAGAAAACCTGGATCTAAAGGTGCACCAACTGCTAAAGCATTAAAGGATAGTCAAACATAATGTTTTCAATGATTGGAAAAAAAGGNGNTAAGACTGTTGGCATAGGCCGAGGTGGAAAAAACCTTATTAAAAAAAGAAAGAAAGTATCTAATGGTGGTTACATGGGTAAAGCTATCAGAAGTGAATATGGTGGTGTTAAATTATCTAATCCATCATATGAAAAATATTACAAAGGAATGATCTAATGCCAGGAGCAGCTTTAAGAGGATTTGGAAGAGCTTATTTAAAACGTGGAGGTTCTCCTGCGTGGACTAGAAAAGAAGGTAAGTCAGAATCTGGTGGCCTTAATGAAAAAGGACGTAAGTCTTATGAAAGAGCTAACCCAGGATCTGATTTAAAAGCACCCCAACCAGAAGGTGGACCTAGAAAAAANTCATTTTGTGCAAGAATGCGTGGTATGAAAAGAAAATTAACATCTGCTAAAACAGCAAATGATCCAGATTCAAGAATTAATAAATCACTAAGAAAGTGGAAGTGTTAAGTGGACCCATTAGTAGTCGTATCTAAATTACAAAAAATTTTACAACAGAATCTTCAAAGAATTGGTGACACCTTAATTACTGGTGGTGTTGACAATATGGAAAAATACCAGTATATGTTAGGACAGGCACGTGCATATCAGTACGCGCTTCAGGAAATCTCTAACCTGCTAAAAGCTAAGGAGCAAGAAAATGAACAAGGAAACGTTATCGACATCGGAAAAGGAAATTCCAAAACATAGGAATGCCCTTTCTGAAAAGTATAAACAAGAAGATAAAAAAATTGGTTCAGAACCTGAACCTTTAAATCCAGAGAACATACAAAAAGTAAAATCCCAGCTGCCCGAACCTAGTGGTTGGCGACTACTTGTGTTGCCTTTTACACCTAAAGAAAAAACTAAAGGTGGAATTTTAATAGCACAAGAATCTTTAGAAAAATTACGTATTGCAACTAATTGTGGATACGTTTTAAAAATAGGACCGTTGGCCTATTATGATAAAGAAAAATATCCAACAGGACCATGGTGCAAAAAAGGAGATTGGGTTATTTTTGCACGTTATGCAGGTTCAAGATTACCCATAGACGGCGGTGAAGTACGCTTATTAAATGACGATGAGGTTTTAGGCACAATAGGTGACCCAGAATCCGTACTTCATAATATATAATCATAGGAGGAACTATGCCAGAAGACAAAGAACCAAAAACAGTTGATATAGATACATCCGGCCCAGGCGCTGATGTTGAATTACCAGAAGAAAAAGTAACTGAAACTACAGAGGTACAAAATGAAACTGTTGAAGACAGTCCTAAGTCCGATGACACATCTGAGAAATCTGATGTCAAGTCTGATGTTCAGGAAAGCAAACAAGAAGAAAAACAAGAAACGAGTGACGAGAAACAAGAAACTAAGACAGAAGAGAAACCAAAAGAAGAATTAGAACAATACAGTGAAGGTGTTCAAAAAAGAATTGCTAAGCTAACTAAAAAGTGGAGAGAAGCTGAAAGGCAAAGAGAAGCTGCTTTAGATTATGCTAAAGGAGTTCAAACAGAACATAAAACTTTACAAGAAAAAATGGCTAAACTAGAGCCAAGTTATGTAACCGCGGTTGAGAATAGAGTTAAATCAGGNNTNGANGCTGCTAAANCTACGCTTATNANAGCTAGAGAAGCAGGNGANATNNANGCTGAAGTNNANGCACAAAAAGAAATNGCTAGACTTGGAATGGAAGAAGTAAGAGTTAATACTCTTAAAAATAAACTTTCTGAAACTAAAGAAAAGGAAGTTAAAACTCCATCTTTAGATGACGCTATAAAAACTCCACCAGCAGATCCAAAAGCTGAAGAGTGGGCAGAAAAGAACGAATGGTTCGGAAAAGANTCTGCTATGACTTATACAGCGTTTGATTTACATAANAAACTGGTTGACGAACAGGGTTACGACCCTAAATCAGACGAATATTATGCTGCGATAGACAAGCAAATGAGACTTGACTTCCCACATAAATTTGCTAAAACAGTATCACAGGAATCGACTAAACCTACACAAACAGTAGCGTCAGCGACGCGAAGTGTAAAACCTGGTCGCAACACCGTGAGACTCACATCATCTCAGGTAGCAATCGCTAAAAAATTGAATGTGCCACTTGAAGAATATGCGAAACAATTAAAAATCACGAAGGAGGCTTAAGCATATGCAAAACGATAAAATAAAAACTTCCCGTGCGAGTCAAACAAGAGCTAATACAGCGAAAAAAACTGTTTGGACTCCACCATCATCTTTAGATGCACCCCCTGCACCAGATGGGTACCATCACAGATGGATAAGAGCCGAGTCAATGGGTTTTGATGATACAAAAAACATGGCCGGTAAATTAAGATCAGGATACGAGCTTGTAAGAGCTGATGAATATCCAGATCAAGATTATCCAGTTCTGAACGAAGGTAAATACAAAGGGGTCATCGGAGTTGGCGGCCTATTGCTGGCTAGGATATCTAATGAGCTCGTTAAATCGCGCGAAGCGTATTTTAATAAAATTACGCAAGACAAAGACGACGCAGTTGATAACGATCTTCTGAAGGATCAGCACCCAAGTATGCCAATCAATAGTGAGAGGCAGACTCGTGTAACCTTCGGTGGAACAAAGAAAAGTTAATTTTTTAACGATTCCTAATCCAACGAATTAATATAAACCGTACTGGAGGCCCTTCGGGGCAGGTACATTAGGAGATAAAACTATGGCAAATCAAGACGCAGCTTTTGGTTTCAGACCTACAAGATCACTTGTTGGTGGACAAATCAGAACTGAAGAGTACACGATAGCCGCAAACTACAACACAGCAATTTATACTGGTCAAGTAGTTGAAGCGGTTACGGCCGGTGGAATCGAAGCAGCAGCAGCTGGAGACGTCCAAACACTTGGAGTTTTCGGAGGCGTTTTCTACACAGATCCCACTACAAGCAAACCAACATGGAGCGCTTATTATCCAGCAAGCACTAATGCTTCTGATCTTAAAGCATCCGTATATGTCGACCCTTACATTGTTTTTGAAGCTCAACACGATGGTACAGGTACAGCAGCTCTAAATCATACAGCTCTGGACTTCACTGGAACTGGTGGAAGTACTATTACTGGTCAATCAACTTCGGAATTAGATACTGATACGAACGCGACTGACAATGGTTTCAAACAAATCGGGATCTCAACAGACCCTGATAACAGCGATACAAGTTCAGCTAACTGTAACGCGTACGTTGTGTTTAACGTCGGCGAGCACGTCTTTAAAGTAGACGCTGCTTTAGCATAATAGGAGAATAGGAGATAAATTATGGCTATATCACGATCGCAACTCGTAAAAGAGTTAGAGCCAGGATTGAATGCACTATTCGGCCTGGAATATAAAAACTATGCAAATGAGCATGAAGAAATCTTTAGCAAAGAAAATTCAGACAGAGCTTTTGAAGAAGAAGTTATGTTATCTGGATTTGGAAATGGTCAAGTTAAACCTGAAGGTCAAAGTGTAAACTATGACTCAGCGACAGAAACCTTCACAGCTCGTTACACGCATGAAACACTTGCTTTAGCTTTTTCAATTACTGAAGAAGCAATTGAAGACAATTTGTATGACAGACTTGCGTCTAGATATACAAAAGCATTAGCTAGATCTATGGCTAACGCTAAACAGGTTAAAGCAGCAAATGTTCTTAACAGAGCGTTTAACAGTTCATACACTGGTGGAGATGGTTTAGAACTTTGTTCAACAGCACACACAATTGTTGCTGGTACTGAGCAAAACGAACTATCTACTGCAGCAGACTTAAACGAAACTTCATTAGAGCAAGCATTGATTGACATTGCTGCGCTAACTGATGAAAGAGGTTTAAAAATTGCAGCTAAAGGAATGAAATTAATTATTCCTTCTGCGCTACAATTTACTGCTGAGAGACTTATGAAGTCTACTCAAAGAGTAGGAACAGCTGATAATGACGTCAACGCAGTTGTGTCTATGGGAATGATTCCACAGGGTTATACTGTGAATCATTACTTAACTGATACAGACGCGTTTTTCATTAAAACAGATGTACCAAATGGACTAAAACATTTTGTTAGAGCACCAATCAAAACAGCTATGGAAGGCGATTTTGATTCTGGAAACGTTAGATACAAAGCTCGAGAAAGATACAGCTTCGGCTGGTCTGACTGGAGAGGTATTTTCGGATCACCAGGTGCGTAATAACTAAATAATTTTGTGGCGGGACATAGTTCCGCCACAATTCATAAATAGAAAGAAAAAATGGCAAAATTCACTGTTAAAATATGGGCTTATGATCACTATGCATCTTTTGATGTAGAAGCTGATGATAGTCCTGAATCCATTGAAAATTCAATCCTTGACAAAATTGGAGAAAAGAGTATAAAATGGGAATCAACGGGAATGTTTTCGAACAATCCCAACAGAATAACCTATGAGGAGGTTATAGATGGTACACGACCTGTACAAACAAAAAAGGTCCTTGGAGTTGAGATGGCAGTTGGAGTATGAGCAAAGTGGAAAATATACTCTTAATATGGTCGAAATTGATAACGCTATTAAAAATGTTATCACTGAGATTAAGGCCGAGGAACGTAAAATTGCAGATAGAGAAAATGCAATTATTAATTCTGCCCCACAAGTTTCTGTGGCTACTTAAATAAACGCCACATCGCTGAAATCGTATATTTCTGTAAGGATCGCTTGCACTCTATTAAAAAATAACATATAATTATTTCACTATACAATTAATTAAGAACATAGACGAGTATAGTCGACGGCCTAGAGACTATGTTCAGAAACTAGGAGGATAATTATGGCAAAATCAACTTTTTCAGGTCCAGTAAGATCTGAAGATACATTTAAAACAGTTAGTAAAGCGGCATCTACTGGAACAATTACTGAAGTCATCACTTTAGGTGATGGACCAGTTACATTGGGAGATGAAGATACAACTCTTACTAATGCAACACACAGCGGAAGACTAATTGTAGTTCCAGCGATCACAGCGGATAGAACAATTACATTACCTTCACCAGTTGCTGGTTCACACTTTAAATTTATTTATGGTGGTGCTGCAGAAGAAGCACAAAACATTGTTTTTGATACAGGCGCTGATGCTAATTATTTCATTGGTGGTGTAGTTCATTGCGATTCAAACGCTGATAATGTAACTATTTATTCTGATGGAAACTCTAACTCAAAACTAACTCTTACAGACTTTGGTGGTATGGAAATTAACATTATGGCTAAAGATAGTACTAATTGGTTAATTTGGGGCTTTACAGAAGGTGCAGATGCACCTGCATTTGCAGACAATTAATAACTAACTTTATGATGGGGCTTCGGCCCCATCTAATAATCTTAATTAAGGAGGGATTATGGCAGACACAGTAACAGGACCAACTATNNTACAACANAACGATAGAAGAGTGGTCATTAAAATAGTAAATCAATCAGANGGTNCAGGTGGAACAACAGTTTTNGGTGANGTATCNGCAATGGANGCNAGANNNGANGGAACAGCAGTNACTCATTTAAACTTACAAAGANTTTGGTTTTCTTGTCAAGGTGGAGATGGNGGAGACGCTTATGCACGTATAGACGAAGAAGATTCAGATGGAGACATTCCAGTTCTTGGTTTAACAGGAACAGGTTATTGGGACTTTAGAGAATTTGGTGGAATACCAGTTGATAAATCTTCTAACAGTAANCAAAGTGATGTTAACTTTGTGGTTCCGGGGGCTGCCGATTCTGGTAACATGTATACAGTTGTAGCAGAATTTGTAAAACTATATAGTTAAGGAGTAGAAAATGGCTAACACTACTTCTGGAACAGTAACGTTCGACAAAACATTTGCTGTTGATGAAATAATAGCAGAAGCTTATGAGAGAATTGGTTCTCAAGTAACTTCAGGATATCAATTAAAAACAGCAAGACGATCTCTTAACATTCTTTTTCAAGAATGGGGTAATAGAGGTTTGCACTATTGGGAAGTAGCCGAAACTAACATTGACTTAATCGAAGGACAAGCTGAGTATACTTTTTATAGAGCAAGTTCAGATGGAACAAGTTCTACAACAGTTGCTCCAGCAAGTGTTTATGGTGTAGCTGATGTTTTAGAAGCAACTTATAGAACAGATAGAACTTCAACTGATCAATCTGATTCTGCAATGACAAAAATAGATAGAGCAACTTATTCTGCTTTAGGAAATAAATTATCTAAAGGAACTCCTTCACAATATTGGGTCCAAAGATTTATAGATAAAACTACTGTTACAGTTTATCCAACTCCTAGTTCTACTGCAGCTTCAAAAGATATGCATATTTATTATGTTAAAAGACTTCAAGATTTAGATGCAACATATACAGATGCATCTGATGTGCCTTATAGATTTGTACCTTGTATGTGTTCAGGACTAGCATTTTATTTATCTCAAAAATTTGCACCACAAAGAACACAAGAATTAAAATTATTTTATGAAGATGAGTTAGCAAGAGCATTATCAGAAGATGGCTCTTCTACTAGTGTTCATATAACCCCTAAAACTTTTTACCCGAATATATAATTATGGCATTTGCAAAAGGAAAATACGCTAAAGCAATCTCAGACAGAAGTGGAATGGAGTTTCCATATAGAGAAATGGTTAAAGAATGGAATGGCTCTTTTGTTCATATATCTGAATATGAAGCTAAACAGCCACAATTAGAAATAAGACACAGAGGTGGAGATGCTCAAGGTTTAAGAGATGCAAGACCTGCTAGAACAGAAAATGAAGTAGCTAGAATGTTAGAACCAAATCCTTTTGAAACAATTGCAGCTAGTTCAGGAATTATAAATGTTTATGAAAAATCTCACGGTAGATCTACAAGTGATACTGTTAGATTTAGAGGTCCTATTTGGACAAGTTCAGATGCCGATGCTTATCAAAATCCAACTGACTTTGATGGAATATCTGGATCTAATGTAGCAAAAGCCGCTGGCTACTCGATTACAGTNGGNAAGCGAGATTCAGCTGGNGATATTACAAANACAGATGACTACTANCACTTTACTGTTGATACAAACACTGCTACAAGTGGNGGAACATCAGGAGGAGGCAATANTTGNTCGGCTGGNCCGGCAACNTTGANAGNATTAANATGGCAGGATTTACTTATTCAACANTNACAACAGCAATACAAAANTANACTGAAGTNNGNACNNNTGTANTNTCNAGNACNATNACAGANCAATTTATAGATAATTCAGAACTTAGAATTCAAAGAGANGTTCCAATTGATGCAGATAGAAAAGAAGTTATNGGTAATTTAGTTGCTTCAAAAGATAATGTAAATGTACCAGCAGGAACTTTATTTGTGAGAGGTATACAGGTTTATACTTCAACTACAGCTGCAACTGGAGCTAATAGTTGGTTAGAGAAAAAAGATATAAGTTTTTTAAGGGAATATGATGCAGCAGAAACTACTACTGGAACTCCAAAATATTATGCAATGTCTGGAGGAGCTACGGGAGCAGGAGCAGCTTCATCTGGTAAAGTTACAATAGTACCAACTCCTAGTTCAGCGTTTATGTATAAAATGCATTATAATGCTAGACCTCTAGGATTAAGCTCAGCAAATACTACAACTTATTTAAGTCTAAACTTTGGAAATGGACTTTTATACGCATGTCTCGTCGAAGCATTTAGCTATTTAAAAGGCCCGATGGATATGCTACAACTATATGAACAAAAATATCAAACTGAAGTACAGAAGTTTGGTGGAGAACAATTAGGTAGAAGAAGAAGAGATGACTATACGGATGGAGAACCTCGTATACCAGTTCCTCAACAGACACCGTAAGGATGAGAATATGGCAACATTAACAACTAAAGTAATAGAAGAAATAACACTAAATAATAACAGTTATAACAGTGAAAGATCATTAGATATTTCAAGTGTTAATGAAATTGTTAAAAGAATAGTTACAATATCAACAACAGAAACAGGATTGTTAGGTTTTGCTACAGCTTCTTCAACAGATTTATCAAAAAGTTATTTAGCAGGTCAGTTTGATGAAGATGATGTTAGATACATTAGAATTACAAATTTAGATTCAACGAATCACCTTACATTAACATTTAGAGATGAAGACAGTACAGAGTTTGCAATTAAAGTAGACGCTGGCCACTCGTTTATATATCCTGGTGATAATAGTGGTGGGGTTGTAGATACTATGCATGCGGGTGGATCTGCATTAACAGTATCATTTAATGATTTAGTAGATATTACAGCAACTGCAGATACTGATTCATGTGACGTAGAGGTATTTGTAGGAAGCGCATAGGAGAATAAATGGCATCAAGTTATACAGGACTGGGTACAGAACTAATGACAACCGGCGAGAACGCCGGTACATGGGGTACAACTACCAATACCAATTTACAAATTATAGAACAAATTTCTGGTGGTTTTACTGAACAATCAATAGCAGGTTCAGCTCAAACAACAACATTATCTGTTTCTGATGGTTCAACAGGTGCAACTCTTGCACACAGAGTTATAGAATTTACTGGAACAATAACTGGAAACCAGATTGTAACTATTCCTTTAGATGTTCAACAATTATATGTAGTTAAAAATAATACATCAGGTGCTTACACAGTTCAGTTTAAATATGCTTCTGGTTCAGGAGATTCAGTTACTTGGGGAACTTCTGATAAAGGGACAAAACTTCTCTATGCAACTGCTAACCATGCGACTAATCCAGATTTGGTTGATTCAAATATTGGTGGTGTAGGTGCAGTTGATTTAAATGGTGCAACATTAACTTTAGATGCTGATGGTGATACAGACATTACAGCAGATACAGATGATCAAATAGATATTAGAATTGCAGGAGCTGATGATTTTCAATTTACTGCAAATACTTTTACAGCGCAATCAGGCAGCACAATTGCTGCACAAGCGTTAACTGCTACAACAATTACAGCTAGTGGAATTGTAAAAACAGATGACACTACTGAAGCAACTTCTACAACAGATGGTTCATTACAAACTGATGGTGGATTATCTGTAGCAAAAGATGCTGTTATAGGTGATGATCTTAAATTATTAAGTGACTCTGCTGTATTAAGTTTTGGTGCAGACTCAGATACAACTTTAACACATACAGATGGTACAGGGTTAACTTTAAATTCAACTAACAAATTATTATTTGGTGATACAGGAACTTATATACATCAATCAGCAGATGGTGTTTTAGATTTAGTATCAGATACTGAAATAGAAATTAATGCAACAACAATTGATATTAATGGTGCTGTTGCAATGGATGGCGCTATTACTGGTGCTACTAATATTACTTTATCAGGTGAACTAGATGCAGCAACATTAGATATATCAGGTAATGCAGATATAGACGGAACTACAAATTTAGACGCTGTTGATATTGACGGTGCAGTTCAAATTGATGCTGCTGTTACTGTAGGTGTTGATGACACTGGTTATGATTTTAAATTATTTGGTGCCACTTCTGGAAGTTTCTTATTATGGGATGAATCAGACGATGCATTAGAATTAACAGATTCTTCACCAATTAAAATTGGTGATGGTGGTGATATGCAAATATATCACGATGGTTCAAATTCTTATGTTACAAATTCACAAGGTGCTTTAAAACTTGCAACAGAAACTTCTGGTATTGCAATTACATTAGGACACTCAACTTCAGAAGTTACAGTTGCTGATAATTTAACAGTAACTGGAGACTTAACTGTTAATGGAACAACCACAACAGTTAATAGTACAACAGTTACAATAGATGATCCTATTTTTACTTTAGGTGGAGATACTGCACCAGGTTCCGATGATAATAAAGATAGAGGTATTGAATTTAGATATCATGATGGATCTAATGCTCGAATAGGTTTTTTTGGTTATGATGACAGTGCAACAGGATTTACATTCTTAACTGCTGCTACTAATTCTTCAGAAGTATTTAGTGGAACAGCTGCTAAGATAATTGCAGGTGAATTAGATATATCAGGTGATGCAGACATTGATGGTACATTAGAAGCAGATGCTATTACAATTAATGGTACAGCTATTGGTTCAATTTATGGTGCAGTTGCAGGAAGTTCTAGTATTGTTACAACAGGTGCTTTAGATTCTGGATCAATTACTTCAGGATTTGGCAATATTGATACAGGATCATCTACAATTACAACTACAGGATTAATTACTGGTGGTTCATTAGACATTGATGATGTTTTAATTAATGGAACAACAATAGGTCACACTGATGACACAGATTTAATTACATTAGCAGATGGTATTGCAACAGTTGCAGGAGAAATTTCTGTAACAACGTTAGATATTGGTGGAACTAATGTAACAGCAACAGCAGCAGAAATTAATTTAATAGATGGTGGCACTGCAAGAGGTACTACAGCAGTTGCAGATGGAGATGGTCTACTTGTAAATGATGCTGGTACAATGAGAATGACGAATGTCACAACATTAAAAACATATTTTACAGATGGTGTTACCGCTTCAAGTATAGCAGCAGATGACATTGCTGCAGGTGATGCGGCAGTTACAATTGGTAATGGAAGCACTTCAGCAGATGTTACAATAGATTCTGGTGATGATGTTGTTATTGATGCAGCTGGTGGAAATGTAGAATTTAAAGATGCTGGTGCTTTACAATTATCTTTAGACATGGATGGCACTGCAGGTGTCCAAATTATAAAACTAGGTGTTGATTCAGATGACTTAGTATTCCAACAATACGATGGTAACGAAGTCATGAGAATTAATGATGATAGAAAATTATATTTTTTTGATGATGGTGGAGAACACATTTCTTCAGATGGAACTGATTTTACTTTTGCATCTGGTAACGATATTAATTTAACTGCAACAACAGATATTAATATACCAGCTGATGTTGGTTTAACATTTGGTGATGATGGTGAGAAGATTGAAGGTGATGGAACAGATTTAACTATTTCTGGTAATAACATTAATTTAACAGCAACAGCAGACGTGGTAATACCAAATAACGTTGGTATTCAATTTGGTGGTGCTTCAGAAAAAATTGAAGGTGATGGAACAGATTTAACTATAAGTGCAAATAATTTAACAGTGGATGCTGCAGCAGACATTACTTTAGATGCTGCTGGAAATAATTTAACGTTTAAATCTGGTGGAACATCTATTCTTGATATTAGTAATAGTTCAAGTGATGCTGTTATTACTGCCAGCGTTCAAGATAAAGATATTGTATTTAAAGGCGATGACAATGGAAGTGCTATTACAGCATTAACGTTAGACATGTCTGAAGCAGGTGCAGCAACATTTAATTCAACAGTTACATCTGGAGCAGGATTAGTTATAGCTGACGCTGGTAATATAGGTTCAGCTTCTGATACAGATGCAATAGCAATTGCTTCAAATGGTGTTGTAACATTTTCACAAGCACCTGTATTTCCAGATGGAAGTATAGCTGTAGCAGATTTAGACATAGATGGAGCAACAGATATTGGAGAAGCTATTGTAGACGCTGATTTATTTATTGTAGATAATGGAGCAGGTGGAACTAACAGAAAAGTCGCTGCTTCAAGAATAGTAACATATATAGACGCAAATTCGAGTGCCGCATCAGTAGGAAAAGCTATTGCAATGGCAATCGTTTTCGGTTAAAAAGGAGATAATATGGCAACACCAAATATAGTAAACGTAGCAACAATCAACGCAGTTAATTCAACTGCTAATTTAGGAAATACAAATAGAACAGAAGCAATTGACGTCCCAGCAGATAAAGTTGCCAAAGTAAATACAATACTTGTTGCAAATATAGATGGTTCAAATGCTGCTAACATAACAATTGAAGTTAGCGTAGATAATGGTTCTAACTATGTTAAACTTGCAAATACAATTTCTGTACCAGCAGATGCAACTTTAAGTTTTTTAGAAAATCCAATTTATCTAGACGAAACAGATTTATTATATTTTACAGCTTCTGCTGCAGATGATTTAAGTTATTTCGTATCATACGAATTATTAGACGACGCATAGGAGGTTTTATAGGCTATGGCAAATGGCGGAATTATAGGACCTATTCAAACTACAACTGTAATTTGTTCAACTGCGTCTTCACCTGGTATAACATCTAAAACATCAACAGGAACTTACACAACTCCCTCAACAGTTAGATTTATAGATTTTATGGTTGTTGCTGGTGGAGGCGGCGGAGGTAATTCAGGAAATATGGGAGCTGGTGGAGGAGCTGGAGGTTATCGTGCTTCTGGTTATGGACCTTCACCATTAAGAGCAACTAGATTAAGTGTTTGTGCTTCAACTCCTTACGCTGTTGTAGTTGGTG
>FUFK010078651.1_pt1 | contig 16236 bp, 22 predicted proteins | sample 1021851 | NCBI WGS metagenome assembly FUFK01 (sample SAMEA51879418, study PRJEB19060) | metagenome | reverse complement strand
GCAACACCATCCGTAATCTTACGAGTTACAAACTCAATACCTCTTCGTTCTGATTCGTGGTTAAACAATATACCACTACATGCGAACATATCATAAGACTCTCTATAATTTTTTGTAATCCAATGACCATATAACTTAGCAACACCATAAGGACTTCTTGGATAAAATGGTGTATTTTCATTAGCTGGATTTTCAATCATTCTTCCAAACATTTCAGATGATGAAGCTTGATAAAATCTAACTGGTGCACCATATTCTCTTGTCGCTTCTAACATTCTCAACACACCCAACCCCGTAACATCACTTGTTTGTTCAGGTGTATTCCAACTTTCCCCAACAAATGATTGAGAACCAAGATTATATACTTCACAAGGATTAGATTGTTTTAAACATCTTAGTAATGAATTTTGGTCTGTTAAATCTCCGTGTAAAAATGTTATCTTATCTTCAAGATGTTTTGTATTAGTTCTATTTGGTGATGAAGTTCTTCTCTCCATACCATAAACTTCATAACCTTTTTCTAATAGTAACTCAGCTAAGTGACTACCATCCATTCCATTAATACCTGTTATTAGTGCTCTTTGCATTATAATATCTCCTGTATAATTCTATTCGGTGAACCATCAATTATTGGCATTGGTTTTACAAAATCATTTTCATCTGTTTCTGATACTCTACCATATTTTTTTACAAATTCTCTCATACTATTTTGTTCCACATCAGATAACTCTTGTGGTCTTTTTGTTAAATCATCATCTGGAAATCTACTAGCTCTTGAAGCAAAATGATAAATCAAAGATTCTGATGTTAACATAAATTTAAAACCCTCATTTTGCATTCTAATAAATAAATCCATATCTTCACAATAAGCTGGTGCAAATCTATCATCATTACCACCTATGTAATCCCAGTCTTCTTTTCGTATCAAACCACTTACACCTTCACCTTTTCTAACTGTGAATTTATTTAATTTACGAAATTCTTCGCAAAATTCCAAGAAGTATTTTTCATCAAAGTTGTGATAATATTCACCAAACTCACCCATTGGAACAAATATTGTTCCTGCTCTTTCTGTATCATTGAATATATCAGGTTGTACTCTTTGACTAAATACAATTCCTCTATCCTTACCTACATATTCTTCGTGTAGTTTCAATAGTTCTAAATCCCAATCCTTAGCTACATAAATGTCCGCTTGTAAAAAGTTAATAAACTCAGTCTTAACCTTACTAGCACAAAAGTTCATACCACCACCAATACCTCGTTTAGGATTATTATCAGTTTCAATATAAACTTCAAGATTATATTTCTCTTTATTTTCTTCTAACCATTCATTAGTTCCATCTGTACAATTCTCAGCATAAACCACGAATGGAGCATCTTTAAAGTGACTGTTCTCTCTTACTGATTTAATAGCTAATTGTAAATAATTGTTGTTGTTTAATGTTGATATACAAAATGTCATTTTACTCATATTAATCTCCAAATTTATAATCTAAATATTTAAGGTCATCTTCAAAAAGTCTACTAGAAAATTTTATTAATTCATCATCATAATAGTCCACATAGTTTTTTTTTCTTGGTGAACTATTTTTTTTCGGCAACACCACTTCGTTTAAATTATATTTTTTACAGAAGTTTTTAATTTCTTCATCTAAATTTTCAAATCTTAAAACATCGTCAACCATCAATTTACCATTTCTATCTGTGATGAAGTGAATTTGATTAATCCACTCAAGACACTCGTCATAACTAAGTTTATCATTGTCATATAAAAGAACTTGTCTTTCTTTATTAATACCTATAAAAGGGTCTTTATCCCAAAGTAAACCTAATCCTCTACTTCTACTATCCATAACCCATTCTTTAAAACTTAGGTTTTTACCATCAGGTGATGTTTTATCACCACCATCACGATTAGCACCAACAAATAAATTATATAAATCATTTTCTTTTTTTCTAAAATGATACAAACTAACTAATCTATCATATGGATTTCTAATGATTGCAAATTTAGTAAGTGATTTAAGCCATGTCTTTGTTTGACTGTCTCCATCAATATTATTTATCACAAATTCTATAGATAAACCACAAACTGTACTTCTGTTTATTTCTTTAACTTTTTTCAATTCAAAAGCTTTCAGAATTGATTTTCCAGCATTTTTTGGAACATGAAAAAACATTAAATTATTTAGAGGATTTATGTTCACAGTTCTATCCTCTCAATTGATTCGTGTGATGGATTTCTATCCGATATTATTTTAAAATCCACATCTTTTTCCTTTAACCATTTATTTAAAAATTCTGTAGAATTTATTATTGTTTGAAGTTCTAATTTAGTTTGTGGTGTTTTTGCATATACTATTTTTTCTGAACTGTTATCAAAATGTTCTTGAAAAAACTCTTTACTTTCTATATTTTCAAATTTACTTATGTCTCCAATATCCCAACCTAAAGTTATGATTTCATTCACACCCAAATGTAAAGCGATTGGTATAGCCATCTCAAATATCAAAGATGGTCCGAATTGTCTATTCAATGTTTTGTCTAATGTCCAATCATCAAAACTTAAACTTCCACACTGTGATTCTTTAAATTTCTTTTCTTCATTTGTTTCCCAATTTCCACTGGTAGGTAACATAACATCACACTTTAGATTATTGTTAAGTATCATATCAACATGAAATTGTTCAAACAACTCCCACATTACGATTGGATTATTATCTTTATAATCATACTCCCTATAATTAGCAAAATTTAAAATTTGAATGTCAACTATATCTTCTAACAATTCATAAGCTTGTTTTATAGTTATTACAAGTTCATCTTTTAATTTATCTTTTACATAGTCAACATCATAGTTTTTCAATGAAGGACCTGCCCCAATGATATAACATTTTTTATCTTTGTATGCATTTTTTAATACTTTAAGTCTATCAGATATATCCTCAAAAGTTAACATTTCATTTTTAATTTTGTGTGTATATTCTATCATCTTATACCAGTCTTAACTTTACTATCTAACTTAGAATATAATTGTTGTTTTCTAAATATCTTTTCTACCTCTTTAACATCCTCTGGAAAATCTACAGCCAATGTTCCACCTTCAACTTCAACCATTTTTACCTTTATCCCCATTTCAAGGAATCTTATTATTTCAATATCTTCAGACGCTTCAACAGGTGTCTTTCCATTCTTCTTACCAATATCATAGTAATCTTTTAATTGTTTTTTAGTAAAAGCGTAGATACATATTTGTTTATGAGCACTTTTTACAATACCAGTTTTACTTGATGGTATAGCGTTTCTTGAAACATACATTAGGTCACCATTTAAATTAGTAACAACCTTACAAGTTTTTAAGTCTTCGGGTTTTTCTGATGATGTTAATTTAGCCATACAAGTAACCACACAATCTTCATTGTCAATTTTACAACTAACAGCTTTTATAATGTCATTTGGGTCTAATAACGCTTCATCACCTTGAACATTAACAATAACATCAGCGTCTATCTTTAAGGAAGCTTCAGCTACTCTATCAGTGCCTGTTAAACATTCTTCTGATGTATAAATTACATTATAACCGTGTTCCTCAACAACATTTCCAATTCTCTTATCATCTGTGGCAACATAAACATTTTCCTCACCAACAGCTTTAGCGGATAAATCAGCCACTCTAACAACCATTGGTTTCCCTAATATGTCAACAAGAGGTTTACCAGGAAACCTTGATGACTTATATCTTGATGGTATTACTACAGCTACTTTTTTATTTGAAATCATTTATACTCTCCAATTTTTAACATTTGAAATACTATTATATAATATACCACTATCTACGCTATAAACCAAGAAGTTTATTCCTATATTTCTAAAATAATTTAATTCTTTTTCATTATGAAATAAACAACCAACTGATTTACCAGCATCTCTTACAATTCTTGTACATCTTTCTAATTCTTTTAAAACTTTTTTGTCATTTGGTTTACAACCTAAACTTGATGAAATGTCATAAGTTCCAATATAAACCATATCAACATAATCATTATCAATTATACTCTCTATATTCTTTAATCCAGCTTCATCTTCTAAAATTATACCAACAAATGATTCTTCATTTTCTTTTTGTTGATAACTATCAGTAACAGAGTATCCACCCGACTTTGTATATGGTGTATATCCTCTATTCCCAACTGGTGGATATTTAGAATAACTGATACACTTATTAACATCTTCAACGCTTTTAATATGAGGAACTATGATTCCATCTGAACCAATATCTAATGAACGAAGAATATCAGATTCATCATTTCTTGAAACACGGATGATAGCTTTTTTACCTTCTGACTGTGCAGAAGTAACCATCCTCTGAGCTAATGTATAATCCATAGAACCGTGTTCCATATCAACAATGACAAAATCAAATCCAGCTTTACATATTATACTTGTAACTTCAGGTGATGGTATCACACACCAAGTTCCCATCATTTCATCTTTAATCATATTAAACCTTTTAAAAATTCTATTGTTCTTTGTCTTGACTCTAAACTTTTAAATTCTAAAGCTTTATCATCAATATAATAATCAGCTACAATCTTTGGACTTGGTCCTGATTTCTTATCAAAGAATGGATTAACATTAATATCGTCAAACTCTAACTTATGGTCTGTACACCATTCTATAGCTTCTTGTAATGCAGGTTCACCTCTACTTGTCCAAAGTATCAATCGATGTCCTTGTTCTTTCAACTTAATCAACACATCTAATAATTCTTTTTGTTCATCTGATTGTAATCCAATATCTGGAAAACTATATTCAGTTAGACAACCATCAAAATCTATAGCAAATGTTAACTTATCTTTACTCATTAACCTCCCCCACATTTGCTTCAACCAATGTTTTAGCTATCTGATATGCTTCTTTAATATTTTTCATATCTGTATAAAACTTTTTATCATCATAATTATAATTCTCTTTTATGTTTTTGTATATCAGATTTCTAGCAAATGTTCCAATGGACACTCCTTGAAAATCTACGTTAGATTGTTTAGCCAATTTAGATGTCAATGAATTAGTTCCACCTGACATTAAAATATTTACTTTTCTTTTCTTTAGATAATACAACTCATTGGTTCTTTTATTCAACTTCATGTTAAATGCTTTATTAACTACATCAGCAGTAGAAACAGCTTGTAATGTAGTGTTATAATTATCTTCACCACCTGACATAGGATAACCATCAGCTTGAATAATTAATCTATCACCCATTATTTCTTTTGCTTGTTTTATTCTATGTTCTAATCCAAAATTACCTAAGTGTAATCTATCTAAACACATAGAGTTATGTCCATTTGGATTTGATTTATTTACTATCTCCCACTCTTTCATAATATATTCATCTTCAGCTATAGCTGCATGTAACTCAATGTTTTCAGCTCCAAGTTCTATACATTTAGGTAGAACTTCCTCTAATCCTTTTTCATTGTGAGTATAAGATATAATATCATCTCTTGGGCAAATAGCACTACAATCACCACAACCAATACATTTTTCCTCTATTACATAAGCGACTTCTTTACCAATCTCAATAGGTTCTATAGCTTCTGTTGGACAAACTGGAGCCACACATAAACCACATTTAATACAAGTGTCAGGGTCAATAAATGCTTTTCTTACATGATGGTCACCTGGCATTCCAACACTAACCATTATATATGGTCTTGTTTTTAAATTAATACCTAATGAATCTGATATCTCAAACGCTCTATCTATACCCTCAACACAAGATTTAACAACCTCTGGTGTAGCAGATATATCCAATCCTTTAGCTCCAGCTAAAGTATAAATCATTGTTAATCGTTTTACTTCTTCTAAATTTTCATTACCCGCACCACAAATCATTTTGAAGTATTTTTGATTGTCAAACAATCTTTGTAATGTTTCAAACCTAGATTCTATCATCTAACAAACTAGCCCTATTTAAATATGAGTTTCCAATATTCATATAATATGATGATTTAGTTCTTAACCATAAAGACTCAAAAGACAATGCTTTTTTAACAGCCTCTTCTAAATTTTGGGTGTTGTTTTTATTTAATTTAAAAATAATATTTCTTGTTTCTATTTTATCTAATAGTTTTTTATCATACAAACTTTTAACAAAATCTTTACTTTTAACTGATATGTTTCCACCCATAATTGTCATTAATTTATAGTTTTTAGCTTCAGTAAATATTTCTTTTACTATGTTATAAATTTCATCATCATTAACATTTTCTTTAGTTAATCCAAATGATTTTGTTAAATCAGAACGACCAACCACAATACCAGTGAGGTATTTACAATAGTCTGAATTTAATATTTCACTTATGTTATCATATGCTGTTCTACTTTCAACATTAATAAAAAAGTTTATTTTTTTTCTTAATTGTGGTGGAATATTATTGTTGACTGATGTTATAAACTTTTCTAATGCAAATGGTGATTCAATCATTGGAGCGACAATACCATCAGAATCAATTAATAAAGAATTGTTTATGTCACTTATAGCTTCACATCCACCTATTTTGATGTTAAGAATAATATTAGATAAATTACAAAGTTGTTTTAGTCTTATTAATTCATTGAATTGAACACCCTCATCTTCAAATGAACTTTTAATTCCAACCACATTATATTTACTTTTTAATTCTTTTAATTCTTTTAGTAACTCTTTTTGATTTTGTATCATTTATAACCTATTTTTTAATTTTTCTATCTCACTTGGATAATGTTTTTGTGCATTATCTCTGTACTTTTGTTTAAAACTTTCATCTATTGTTAAATCCTGAATCATATCATTATAAGGATTTAAATCTCTGTATTTTCTGTTTTCACACACAACCATATTGTCTAAAATATATTGACTTATGTCATAACCCTTTTGTTTCATCAAGTTAGCACCATCAGATATAAATGTATCATCTAAGCCATATGAACTTAATGAATCTGGTATATCAATAAATTTTAAAAGATTTGAACTAAACACATTAAACCAACCACCACCGAATTTTATATAAGGTATTTCTTTTAAATTTAGATTATCCGAATGATTTAATACTTCAGCATCAATACCAAATGGGTCAAATTTTAACCATATTTTTGAATCATAACCCAATGGTATAAATCTATTATTTGAAATTATGTTCCAACCATCATCCCACAATCTTAATAGTTGAGATGATATTATACAATACTCGTTTTTAATTTGTTCAATAGCTCTAAACACATAAGATAAATTATAAATAGAAAAATGAACATCTGTATCTAAATACATAAAATGAGTCACATTATCTGAGTATTTTCTTATACTATTTCTTCTCTTATCATTACAACCTAAACAAGTGTCTTCTGTATTTACATCAAATATACACTCAGCCCAATCACTTCTCTGTTCAATCATTTTCCATTTTTCAACAAAAAACTCTTTCGGTAGTTTACTCTTACCCCAGTCTGTTAGTGTGTCAGAAATGTTCAATGTAAAATCTAATACGACTTTATCATTTTTTTCTAAAAAATGGCTTGACCTTTGAAGATGATTACATATTCTCTCTACCTCATCTATTTCTCTCGGTAAACAATGTAATATTATTTGTAACTTATTAGATTGTGTCATAAAAACTATTTTGTTTTTCTTGTCTATCTATTGTTTTAGGATGATAGAATGAGAATTGTTCTTCGGCTGGTAAATAAGTGTGTTCTTTATATCCTATTAAAACTTCGTGCACTTTATTCTTCCACAAAATGTTTGGACGATTTCTCCAAATTCTACCTTGATAATCAGGAAAGTTTACCCAACCTTTTTCATTCACATTCCAACCCCATTTATTAATATGTTCTTGTGTGATACCATCAACCGTATTTACTCTCGGCACCCAATATAAATCTACCGTTGGATTTGATTGTAATATCGGTTTGAGATTCTTTATCAATGATTTGTGTGGAATCTCATCAGCATCTATATTAACAATATAGTCATTTTTGCACATACGAGTCAAGTAATTTTTTTGTCCAGCATAATCTTTTAATAAATGTCTTTGTTCAAAAGTCATTTCGTACATTGAAGTCATTATATCTAATATTTCGATTGTCTTTGGATTATCTGAATAATCATCAAGAATTACTATTTCGTCTTCATCATCTTTATGTTTAACTAAAAACTCAAGTAATTTTTGTAGTGATTCATCCTCATTATGAGTTAATATACTATAACTAATTTTCATCTACATTATCCCTACCCTTTTCAATTCTTGTTAATACTCTTTCTTTTCTCTCAAGTTGTCCGCCTTTTTTAGGTTGTTTAGGTGGTTCGGGCTGTTTAGGTGGTTCGGGTTGTTTTGGTTTATCATCAATTTCTTCTCTTAATTGAGTGTATAACTTTATTGGTTCTAAATACACTGAGCTTGTTCTAGCTTTATAGTAATCATAAGTTCTATATTGTCCTGCAATACCTAAACCTTTTGAAATCAACTCATAAGCTCTTGGTTTGATACCCTTAATATCATTTTGAATCATATTTCTATCTATGTTCAGTCTAAATAAACCTATTCCTCTACCTGATTTACTTTCCTCATCAAGAGCTACAAATTTTCCAATTTGTTCAAACAATACAATTTGTTTTCTTGTTATTTCCAACTGAAGTTTATTAGACTCTTCAATCTTAATTCCAATTAATTGTGTAGAGGTTTTCTTCTGCCCTTTTGTTATCAAAGAGGGATTCAAAACCATTATGGTGTGATTTTTTGTTCTACCTGTAGCTGCTGTCTTGTATTTAAATGATATGATGTCACCAGCTTCAACCTTTTCCCAATTGTATGGTATTTTTCTAATTGCCATCTTGAGCCTTTTGTTTTAACAATTCATTAATTGTTGTCATACCCTCAATAAACACATCATAAATAACAGCATTATCTGTATCTATTTTTTTATCATAAAAACCACCTTGTTCATTAGGAAAGTTTTCTCTATCTTCCTCAGGTATTTCAACCATTGGTGCAAAAGCCCATTTTAATTCCTTATTTTTATTGTTGATGGGATATAACATACCAATTGGTAATGTGATTATGCTTGGAATCCAAATATAGCCATTTTCTTCTTTAGCCCAATTCTTCATATCTTCACCTAATTTTTGAAAATCTTCATTTGTCTCTTTTGTACCTCTGAATTTAGTTGAAGTTGTATAACCACAATTAATACACTGCATCACTTGAGCTTCTTCTGTGCCAGCTACATGTAATGATTTTTCTCCACACAAGAAACAATTACTTATTAAGTCTTTCATACCGTAGCCTCATTTTTTTTCTTTAATTTTGGTAATTTAATTTTTGGTTTATCTGATGAATTTGCTTTTTTAAGTTTTGGTAATTTTATACCAACTTGTGATGGAACTTTGTCAATATAAGGTGTAACTATTTCATCAAGTTTTTCTATCATTTTATCTAATGTAAATTTATCTCTATTTATTTTCATTAAATTTAATGCTTTTTCTTTTACTTCATCATAGTTTTCAAAACAATAGTTCATAGCCTTATAAGCTTGAGTTTCATTTGCATTAAACCATTGTGATTCGGGTATAATTATGTTTTCCCAATGTTGTGATTGTGGAACTTGAACTAATTCACCACCTAATAACAAAGAATCTGTTGATGATAAGAAATCCATTTGTCCACTCCAACCACTAGCAATTACAGGTAATCCAACCATTGATGCTTCTAACAATGGTCTTCCAAATCCCTCACCATGTGTTAATGATACAAATGCTTTTACTTTTGGATGGTTGTATAATTTATTCATTTCTTCTGTGGATAACGAACCATGTAATAAATAAATATTGGGTAGATTCCAATCTTTTGGAAACATTGATTTAATTTTATTTATTCTTTTATAACATTCCTCTCTATCTAATATTGAAAATGTAGCAGAATTTGTTTTTAATATTAACGCTGGTTGTTCTTTTTTATTTGCAAATGATTCATAAAATACTTTTATCATTTTAGATATATCTTTTCTATCCTCACTATAATTACCTTGTCCCCACAAACCCACGTTTAAGAAACAGAAATCTTCTTTAATATCATCAACTAAATCCAATGATGAATCATCAATTGGTTTAAAAATACCATCAGCACCCTCAAATAAAACCTCTATTGGTTTTTCAAGTTTTAATTCACCAATCTTTTGTTGTTTTCCATTTGGTAAATTTTGCATTTTTTCATATAGAGCTTTAACAAATCCATCTTTGGAATGTTCTGATGGAACTATAACTAAATCCATTTTATTACAATTGTCAATCCAATTACTTGAAACTGCATTTGTTTCAATACCAGCAGTTATACCAATATTCACTTTACCCCATTGTTGAAACTCATTTGGTATTCTAATGTCTACATACACATCAGGTTGTTTATCCATTTTTGGTTCTGGTAAAATACAATCAATAATGTTTTTATCTAGTTTGTTATCTAAAGCATTTCTTGGTGTCATCCCCCACGGTACATCCATTATTTTTATATCGTATTTGTTATGTTTTAAAAAAGCTCTAACTAAATCTCTAGCGTGGTCACCATAACCACTTCTCGATGTAACAGGTGCACATATTAACATTACTTTTTTCATTACACAACCTCCAATGTATATTGTTCTCTTGGTTTCCATTTCTCTAAACAATTATCAATATTTTTAATAAATGATTCTGACATATGTTTAGCAGTCATTCTACCATCACCATTTACAAATTGTCTTCCCAATTCACCACATTGTTCTCTCTTATCAGCACCAACTTTATACCACTCTAATAGTGCTTCACCAGCATCTTCAAATGAACATCTGTCATCAAAAATGTATGGTGTCATTGGTGAACCTTGACAACTTATGTTTGATGGAAAAACAGGTTTAACCCATTTCCCGTGATTTTTATAAGTTCCTCTATGATTAGATTTTAACTCAACGTAGTCTTCAGCAGTCAAGTATTCACCTTTTTCATTTTTAAAACCACATTGGTCTTGTAATCCACCAGTTACATTTACCACAATACAACCACCAGTGTGTAACATTTCGCAACTACCTAAACCAAATCCTTCATTTGAAGCCATATTAATGTAAACATCACAAGAATTATATAAGAAATTCATTTCTTCATCATTAAAAGAACCATTGTGATGATTGTCGTGTGTGAATATTACTGGATAATCGGGTAAAAGTGATTCACAAACAGCTTTCATATCAGTTCCGTTTTCATCACTTGGTTGAGAGTGAAATACAAAACAACAATCTTTTCTTTGTTCAGGCGTAAGTTTATCCATCATATGTTTATAAGCTAGTGCGGTATCACCTGGATTTTTTCTTCTGATATTACGATTTAAATAAAGAATTTTATACTTATATTTATCTAGTCCCATTTTTTGTTCAAACTCTCTAAACTTTGTATCACCTCTATCTTTTATTTTGAATATTCTTTTATTAGTAATTCCGTGTGGAACATAATCCAATTGCCAATCTTCATAACCATGTTTAGAAAGTATTCTTTTATTAATTCCATAGGTTTGTTTTGATATACTCATTAACATATCTGAACTTCTATAGTAATCTCTATTCCATTGTGGGTCTGGAATATCATCCCAAATATTATAATACATAATAGGGATGTTTTGTCTTATTTCGTGCTCCATTTGATATAACCAAATCCAAAATCTTGGGTCTGTAAAGTGTAGTATTACATCTGGTTTTTCTATAGTTAATATTTCCCTTAAAATATTTGCATTTCCATAACCTGATATTGGATATATTTTTAGATATGCATCTTTAACACCAAATTCATTTTTAACAGCTTCAGACATGTCTACTATTTTACCCTCATCGGGATGTTTAACAGCTCCACCTAATTGAACCCAATCATATTTATGAATTGTTCCCATAACAAATTCTTTTGATTGTGTTGCTATTCCACTGTGCATTCTCAAGTCGTCTGACAAGAGTAGAATTTTTTTCTTCGACATAACCTATTTTCTCCTAATTAAAAGTTGCTTCCACTTACGATTAAATTGTCATAAGTTTCAATTTCTTCTCTATATTTTTCATCTGTTAAAAACCTATCAACTGAACGATTTGTTAATTTTTGTAAAGTCATTTTTGTATTGACTGTATTCAGTTTGAATTGTTCATACAATGATTCTAATATTTTAACCGATGTTAATTTTGTATTTTTCATATTGTTTCTCCATCATATTTACATATATAAATATATACAAATATAAAAAAACTATGAAATAATTATTCTTTTTTTATCTAATTTTTTAGCATAAGTTAATGTTGAAAATGTTCCATCAGAATCCACACCCTCAGGAATGAATGCAACTATGAAATCACTCGTTCCAGCTATAATCTTATTTCTTGCATGAAAGTTTCTAATGTTGTATGGTTTTCCGTATCTTGACTCAGGCATTGTACAATATAAATTATATGGTTCGTGAAATGGTGGATACTCTTCATACATCAGTCCTAATTCTAATGCATATTTTTTAGCGTATTTATCAGCACCAGTCTTACAACCACCACTTACAATTATGGTTTTTTCACCATATTCATTTTTTAACTTGAAGATAAAATCTTTAATCTTCTTTTTATTCTCATATCTTCTACTCCCTACGATTGCTACTTTCATCAGTGATTCCTACCTCCATCAAATACACATATAAATATTAAATCCTCATACTTACTTGTATTCCATACTTTATGAAAATCTCCATCTGGTATTAATATAATGTCACCAGCACTGACACTAAATTGTATGTCACCAACTACCATAGTTCCTTTACCACTCACAAACTGATATACTTCTTCTTGCCCCTCGTGGTTATGTCCACCCGTTTCTTTGAGTGGATGTAAAATAGTTTTTGATACTATTAATCCGTTCAAATCTGTATTATCAATTAATGTGTACGTTTCATTTTGTTTTATTATTTTACTATCTTTTTCATCTAAATAAATTTTCATCTTACTCCCACACTACAATATTCTGTTTGATTAAATTCACACCATTTACAAGCTTTCTTACTTGGTGTTGGAATTATGTTTTCTGATATTCTTTCACCCTCATCATTGAATGCTAAATCTAAGAATGTGTTTAGTCGTTTAGCAACCTTGTTCATACTTACAGTCCCACTTGCTGGTGAGAACTTTTGAACTCTTTTCTGTGGAAACATAGCTTCTTCCCATAGTTTTCTTTTCACGATGAAGTATTCTACTTCTATGTTTTCAATCGGGTGATTATATTGTTTAGCATAAAATTGTTTATATAATAATAATTGTTGAGTTTTGTTCTCATCTTTCTTCATCCATTTGTTCCAACCACGAGTGGATGTTTTTATATCATAAATTTTTATCGTGTTGTGAAACTCATCCAATATAACCAAATCCAAGTAACCAACTATTTTAACATTCTTTTTCAAATCAACTTCAATTGGAACTTCACAACCTATGAGTTTGTATCCTCGTTTACTGAAATAGTCTGCTCTTCTCTTTTTAATGAAGTCTAATATATCCACACCATCTTGAAAGAACTCTCTCATCTCTTCCAATGTACATGGATTCTTACCATATGTTTCTTTATCTTGTTGAAACAATTCCATCATTTTGTCGTGTAGTCTTTGTTCAAGATTTAGTTTGTTTGCATTCTTCACACTATCGTGATACATAACTTCTAACCAAGTTTGTATAACTTCGTGCATAGCTGTTCCAAATAATAAATGTATACTCGGCTCTGATTCTGTTACTTTATCAATATAATTTAATTTCCACCTTTGTGGACACTCACTAAACATTGATAATTGACTATATGATATTCTTCCCATATTATAATATACAACCTTTTTTTATTTTATCCAAGCTTTAATTTTATAAAAGATACAATTTCACCAGCGATGTTTTTCTTTGTATAGTTTTCCATACCCTCAAAACCTGGATTACTATTTACCTCGCATATCTTGTAACCACCATTTTGAAATAATAAATCAACACCAGCTATATCTAACCCTAATGCTTTTGATGATTCAACTGATAACCAATCAATTTGTTCATTCACCTCATATGGAAATCCCTCACCACCACGAGTGATATTAGCTCTAAAATCATCGTCAGTAGCTTGTCTCATCATACAGCCAACTACTTTATTGTTAACCACCATAACTCTTAAATCTTTACCCCAAGTATCTTTGATAAATTCTTGTAATATTATGTCATAAGATTTTTTAGTTAATTCAGCCATTGTAACTAATTGTCTTAATTGTTTTTTATCCTCACATAAAAACACACCTCTACCATAACTACCACTAATCTTTTTCACAATTACAGGAAACCCAATGTTCTTTTCCACAAAGTCAATATCAATTGGATACCTTAATAACATTGTCTTTGGTATGTCAAGATTTGATTGTGCTAATATTTGATGTGTGTATAATTTATCCTTTACATTATCTATAGCGTCTGATGAATTAATCACAGGTATATCCATTCTTTCAAAGTGTCTAATCACAGCCTTGATGTAATAAGTCGTTCCACTACCTGTTCTTGGAAATACAAATTGTGGTAAATCACTTGGTTCACCATTTACCAATATTGATTTTTTATTATCTTTATTTACAAATATATCAACAGTCGTTGGGTCTACTAATTGAATCTCAATATCTTGTTTTTGAAATTCTTCAATCAATCTATTGGTTTCATATGATTCCCAGAATCTATCTTTGACTAACATCCATCCGAATCTATTCATAAAATTTATCTTCCTTTTCCTCTACCACAATCTTTTCTATTTGCTCTCCTTTATATCCCTCATCTAATTTAATATAAGGTAATGGTGGATGTTTTAATGTATTCATAATTTTCTTTTTATCTTTTTTACCACATAAGAAATACAAGTATCTGTGTTTCATTGTTTCATTCTTACGCCAAAAAGTGTGTCCAATCTTTTTCTTCAAGTGTTCAAGATTGTGAGAACCATACTTTGCAAATACAGTTCTTGAATGCATCCAATCACCATCCTCTGATAATTTAACTCCATAGTTACCCATTAATCTCATATCATTACCTTGATAAACCCAATTAGTAGCCTGATATATAATACCCATATGTCCTTGTTCAGGGTCTGAATATGATATTAGTGCTTTTATCTCTGGTGCATTTTCTTTTAACCACTTAAATGTTTTTGATATAGCGATACTTTCCGTATTCTTTCCATAGTCATCAAAGATAAACAATCTCGTTAATTCCAATACCTCATCAGAGTTTAACACTGGTGAGATTGATGTTGTAGCACTCCTACCAACAGGATAACCATAGATACAAACACCAGCCAACTTTTCATCTTTAGCATCAAAGAACTGATGTTGATTATCTGTTTCGTAAAAGATACCCAATGCATATCTACACATTGTCCAAGAATGACTGTAATGGTGTTTTACAATCATATCTTTAGCTATCTTCTTTGATATTTCTCTTATGGTTATTTTATTTGGATTGATTGATGTCAAAGTTTCTCTTTAATGTTTCTAAATTTTCTTCAGCTTGAGATAAACTTTCTGTCCATTTCTTTACTTCAGTTAATAAATCCGTGTGTTCTCCTATTCCAACTGCATCATTGAATAATATATCCAAGTGAGCCAGTGCCTCTGTTCTTTGTGCTTGATAACTATCTATCGCAGCTTGTATTAATTGATTCATTTTATTTTCCCCATTTTCCATTTTTTACTATTGTAGCCATAATACCATAATTAGACACATCTAAATATGCATCCTCCAATGGTTCATCTACAGCTGTGTCTTTATTCCCCATTAACAAAGTTTTTAACCTTTGTATTTTATCATTCATTCTAAACCACAATCCAGTTAATGCTAATTTAATCTCATCATCTGTTGATAATTGTGTTCCAACTGAAATATTACCAGGACCATAATCGTGTTGTTTTCTACAAAACAATTCATATTGTTCTGCCTGTAATCTTTTGAACTCATTAGTCATTTCAGGCCATTCTTTTTCCATTTGTTCTACGATTGGATGTTTGGTAACCGTCAAGTCTCTTTCAGTCATTGTTAAGTCATTTTCTTTTATTGTACTCATTTATAAACCTCTTTACTTTCATTCTCTCTTGTAGTCTTCTCTTTATAGGTATAGCTTTACCACCAGTATAAACTGTATAAGTTATT
>FUFK010058312.1_pt1 | contig 16236 bp, 11 predicted proteins | sample 1021851 | NCBI WGS metagenome assembly FUFK01 (sample SAMEA51879418, study PRJEB19060) | metagenome | reverse complement strand
TTTATCTCGGAATAGATGAAGCTGACCTACATGCTGCAGTTGCTGCTTTATAAAGGGCGAAAATACTATATAAAGGCGGAAATTCTATATAAAGGCCGATTTTCCCTATAAAGGCCGTTTCTTCTCAATCATTACTGGAAGTGATAAAGGTATTTGCTTTCCGTCTGGTAGTTCCCATACTTTAACTTCTGGTGCTTCTTCACCTTCAAAGTAAACAGGCATTTCTAAATCAGGTACTGTTCTTTCAACTGCCAACCTTGCTGCACGTCTTTTTAATGAACTTAATTCTCTTGATACGTCCATAACAGATAATCCATTGCTATTACTACTATTTTAGCTAATAAACAGTTTTTTTCCTGCCAATATTTGCACTTCTTAGAACATAAAAATTTTATGTATTGGAAAGCCCTGCACTTCTATAGAGTTAAAAAGTTATTACTTTAATTTCTTTTATTCCATTGAAGTTATAGCAGTTGGTTTAGTTGGAACAGAAATAAGATTATGTATGTTTCTTTGGGTTACTTTGCGAAATATGTACGGAATCTGGGAAATGTCAGAATTTTACTTATTTGACTGGCAGGGCTATTAAAGAAAAGCTGGTAACAGCGTAAATGTTTCTAGCAAAAGCATTACAGTAACTCAAATGGAATAAAGGAAACATTAGAAATCNANAATTAACTTAGAAACAAATTCAGCACCTTTTTCAGTAAGAGATAATGCCCGCTTTCTGGGTGCAAACAGTTTTATCTGTTGGTCTTGTATCTCAACAACATGACCAGCTGCAATAAATTCAGATATCTTTCTATTTACAGTTACGTAAGTATTATTTTCTGCTTTAGTTAAATCTTTTTTCTTCTCAACTGACTTTCTGCATAATTTTGCTTCTTTCATCAAATCAATAGGACTTACTGCTGGTTCTTTATCAGTAAATCTTCTATACATAACACCTAGTATTGCTTCAAAATCTTTTGGAAGTCTCTTTAGTTGGTTTGTTTGATCTTCTTCTAATTTTTTATCTTGTAGTTCTTCATAGGTACAGACAACATCAAAAGAACAGTCAAAATTTAATGAAGCAACTAAATCAAAATCATTTCCGCTTCTAGCTTCCCTTACTAATCTTCTATCTTTGCTGGACTTTAATAATTTATTGGGGTTGTCTTTATCTTCCAAATAATTAACAGTAAGTACTGTATTAGCAGCACCAGCTATTGCAGTAGAACCAGATAAAGCATCAGCACCTACAGCATTAGAATCTTTGTTTGCGTGGTGCAGCAGTATAAAAGAACCACCNGCTTCANNAANTGCATGCTTCATGTCATAACAGATAACACCAGCTGCAGAATCATTTTCTTTAANACCAGTACTTCTAGTNATTGATCTGAAGCAATCCAGAATTACTACAGGNTTTTCATAGTATTTGATATCCAGCAATAATTTATCTAAATCTTTTTCGGTGTATCTGAACTTCTTAGACCAGTAAAGATTTGGGTGATTAAAAATACCAGCTGCTTTAAACATCTGCCCTGAGTCACCAGCAGATTGGTCATCAGTTATAAGAATTACATTTGATAGCCCTGCAGGTTTAACACCTAAAAATGGTTCACCTGTTAAAAGACTTTTAGCAAGACCAACTACTAAACGAGTTTTACCAACTTTGGGTCTACCACCAACGATAGTAAGATCATTTGCTGGTATTCGATCTTCAACAAGCCATTCTATTTCTGGTACACCTTCAGCAATTCTTGTTGCTGCATCAATAGATTGATATGAATTACCTGCTAGTTCATCTTGTGCAGTCATTATCATTTCAGATAATTGATTTTCTTTAATAGATTCTTTTAGTTTTAATTTTTTTAAAACATCTCTTAGATATGCAAATCGTCTAAGACTATTTCTATGTAGCTTTACTGTTCTAGTGACATACTTGCTGAAGAAATCCATTCTGTAACGCAATGATCTATTTACCAAGTGAGTTACATTTAATTCACTTTTATCTGTCTTAGGTGGATTCCAAATACCAGCTTCATAACAGTAAGCTGCAATAGCACGTTTAACTGAACTTTTATTTAATTCACCACAAGTAAAATTATCCTGACCATAGGGTGCAAAATGCCTTCTGTAGGCTTGTTTTAAATCACCATCATAAAGATTACAATTCTTGCAAAACTCTTCGTATAGCTGCTCTACATGCCCTTCCTGTACTTGATAACCTAAATCTTCTAGTTGATGCCTAGCTGCCTGTAGAGTTTGAGATAAGCTGAAGCATTTATTGTATCTATTACCTTTTTTAGCACCGCTGGGAATACCTGTTTTTATTAATTTTTTAGTTTTATTTGATAAAGCAAGAGTAATTGGTAATGCAATATTTACTGCATCTGGTTTTGGGTATTTAGTTTCATCTATTGGGTTATTATCTGTTCTCCATAGTTCACCCCTGCCTTCACCTGTATCTCTTTCTGGTTCTACTTCATCAGTTAAATCATAAAGTTCTTTATAAGTAAAAACTTTTCCAGTTTCAAAAACAATTTTTGATCTTAAACCTGTTTTGGGGTGAATACCACCTGCAAGTCTTGTTGGTTGGTGGCAGCTAGTTAATGCACCATCACAAGTAAAACCACAATAGTTATAAATAGTCTGATTAATTCGCTTTCTTAAATCTGTCATTTTTTCTGCACTTATATATTCATCTAACTGATACCAAACGTGATAGCTTTTATTTCCGCTATCCATAACAGCGGTGGGTGCTGGTAGGTTTGCAGTTTCCCAGCTGCACCAAGTTGCTAACTTTTCTTCATCATCATCTGCATCAATTTCATAAACAACCAGTTTAGATTTAGTAATTTCTTTTGTAAGAGTTTTTGTACCACCAGGGGAACTTAAAAAACCTGCATTGGGTGTTCCTGTTCTTGGATTAACTAAATCTTTTTGTACTTTATGAAATAGCCCTGCCCTGCCATTCTTAGCAGCATCTTTAGTTACTGCTTCCCAATCATAAGCTGCAGTAAAAGAAGTTCTTCTGGGGTGGAATAAATTAGTTTTTCCATAAGCACAAAGAATTACTGGGTCATTATCTTTGTAACCCAGCAATCTTAGATGCTTAGTTGCTTCAGCAACATCAATAAGCACTTCATTATCATTTGATACTGCAGCAACCATCTATGAAAAATTACCTTTTGCTATTTGATATAAAAATTGATTAGCTCTAACTTTTTGTCTATCTTCTCGTTGTTTAATTAATTTTGCTTCTTTATAAACAACAGTAAGTATTCCNGACTCTGGTTTGAAAAATGCTAAACCTGCTAAGTACAAACTTTTTCTAGTAGCGTAATGCTTCCAATGATTACCAAANAGTCTTAAATGACCTGCTTGTCTAACTTCATTGGGTAGAAGCAAATATGAATATCTNAGTTTGTCATTATCAGTAAGCCATTCATTTTCTTCTGGCTCAGCAAAAGAATTTTCATAAAAACGTATCCATTCAAAAAATGACATTTTTTCTCTGGAATCAGTTATATAAAATTCACATGTAACTTCTGGAAGTTTTGGTTTCAGATTTAAAACTTCTTCAGAAAAATTTGTTGATAGTAATTTTTGCATTTAGAATACCTTCAGGTAAATGTGACTTAGAGCAGCCATCTTTTATCTAATCAAGAACCACCTACGCCAATAGGTGGTTTTTTAATGCCTACACCCTGTGGTGCGGTTCATAATCTTGATTAGCTGCATATCTTTCTAAAGCGTGTCTGGTTATATCTGAAGCACTAACACCATTTGCTAAAGCAAAAGTTTCCACCCAGACAGAAAGCCTTGTAGGTATCCTTGCGAATAACTTTGCATTTAATGCAGCACCTTTATATGACTGTTCAGCGTATTCTTTAATATTCATCTCTGCTGAAGTTGTAGGTTTGTCTGTCATAACTATAAATCAATTTTAAATAATTTGCATAAGAAAGTATTACTTACTCGTTTAATATATGAGTCTGATATATACATATATATAGTTATATATTTGTATATAAAGTAATACATAAGGAAAAGGTTAAGCACTATTAGTAAACATAAAACCTTGCTTCAAAAGCGTGTCTTTGCAAGCGTTTATCTCCCAATATTTAGTACTATTGTGATACATTCCACGCTTCCAATGTGTACCTTCAACTAAAAAACCTGTATTAGGATTTGCATAATTTCTTTTTAAAGTATCTCTTTTAATACCTAAAATTCTTTCTGCGTCTTTAGTTGTTACCCAATTCTGCATAACAATACATATAAAATCTTATAAATACTGTATATTATATTTACTTATTTGTCATAATTAATATTCAATTAGTATACTAATTTACTACACTAGAATGATATCAACATGATATCAGCATGACATCATACTCGTATAATATAAGAGTAGACTATGTAGTCATAGCAGTAGTTTTGAATTAGGTATATATTTATATATATCTTACTAATGTACTACACTAATACGCTTTACAATTTGTAAGATTCTAGTGATAATTTCCTTCTAGCTTCTTCAAATCTTGCTTTTTTCTCTTTTCCTAAATAGAAATCTCTATAACTTTTCATGTGAGTTGCCAACGAGTGACCTAACGATTCACGTAAAAAGTCAGCACTTAAATCACCTAAAACAGCACCCCTGTAAACATAACTATGACGCAGACTGTAGCAGCTAATCTTTTGACCAACTGCTGCAGCTTCCTGTTCTAGTACTGACCAGTAGCTATTTGTTGATTTTCTCTGCAATGCTCTAATAAGACTTCTAGCTGCATTTCGGTCATTATTTCCCAGAGGTGGCAGGGCTGTTGTACCAGAACTTAATTCTAAAAGTAGTTCTTCATGTAAATATGGTCTTGCTGCTGGGCTAAGTGGTTCAGCTTCACGTGCTTCAGTACTTCCTTTAGAAGATACTTTTTCATAATCAATAACTAATAAATTATCTTTTGGTCTTGCATATCGAAGTTCAACTGGTCTGCAGCCATAACAAATCAGCAACCCAAAAGCTAAACGCCAACTTTTACCAACAGAATTATCTGCAAAAGAATCTAAAACTTTTAACAGCTGGTCATCTTCAATTCTTGCAGCTTTACCAGAATTTTTAGATTTAGTTTTTTTAACACCTACAGCTTTTAATTCTTTAATTATTGTTTGTGGTGGTGGTAAAAATCTTTCATCAATTCCTTTTTTAACAACGCAAAATTCTAAAAATGATTTACCAGTTTCTATACGTTTAACTCTGCCTACAGAAACAGTTAAACTTCCATCATCATTAAACTGCAATCGTTCTAGTATTCCTTTTCCAGTAACAGGTGCATCATTTTCACCCATCATTTTTATAATTCTTTTTAACGTAACTTGGTAAACACCTTCCCAAGTTGAGTCTTTTATATTTTTAGTTTCTTGCTTGTATTTTTTATATTCATCTCTCAAATATTCCCAATTTGTACTAACTTCATTTTCATCATTTGGGTACAGAATTTGAACTGCTTCTTTTAAATTACAACCAGATTTATTTTGTATTTTTATGATTTCATTTACTGCATTTAGTATTGGTAAAAGTTGACCATTCTCCCAATTTATTGGAATAGTTGCAGAGTATTTTTTATCAATATCTTTGTAGTATCTCTGGATAAAACATTTACCACGCTTATTTCTAACACTTACACCAAATCTATGTTCACGTTTTACCGCTGCCTGTATCTGCTTCTCCCACTCTAATTTCTCTGCCACAAGTAAAATATCACTTACAAAGAAAATAACCCTACAAACCGATTTATGCAACCCTTTTTGGTCGCAGAGTTGGTCGCAGAAGGTGGTTAATTACCCATATAAATGTATATAAACTCGTATCGTATTGTTATGTATTTCTATGCAGACTAATTGGTATGACTTAATTAATTCTAATTATAACTATGCTTTTCAAAAGTCTTTGGTTTTCCTTAGAAGGCAGTTGCTCTATCCAGCTGAGCTAAGGAAGCTAGAGGTTTTTCGGGGTATTGGTCGCAGAACTGGTCGCAGAGATGAAATATCACTACTTTTTGACAGTTCTCTGGATAGATAACCCAAACAACCTTCNTATTTTAAAACAGCCCTGCACACTCAACAAGTAAATTACGCAAAAAGAAATACTCTATATATATATGTATAAAATTACTTTTTCTTAGAAATTGATTTTAAATACCTTTTTCTTTGACCACTACACACATACCAACCAGCTGCTAAGCGTTCATCAATTTCATCAAAATCAACTACTGTATCTTTTTCGTTTTTATCTTTATTCAATTAGTAGTCAGTTACGTTAATAATATTTTGGTTCTCTTTATCAATTAATAAATTTCTAATATCTTTTAATTCTCTATTTTGGATTCTGTCTAAAACATTATCTTTTACTATTTGATGAATTAACTGAATTACATCTTTCTTTGCATAGGCTTTTAACTTTGGGTCACGTGCAGCTTTATCTAATTCATCACAATACAGATGAAAATTATTTACTAATTTATTTGTACCTAAATTTATTTTTTCTCTTACAGCTAATTCAATAAATTCATTTGCATCTCGGTGCTTTCTCCATTTACGTAATGCTCTACCTGACATACCAACACATTCAGCAGCATCATCAAAACTTGTACCAGAAGCAACCATAGTTAATGCAGTCATTACTTTTGGTGGTAGTAAAGATTCTTCTTTTGCTTTTGCTGGTGTAGTAGTCATAGTTCTTTTAATCTTTCCAATAATTCCAACTTTTGTTTTTTAAGTGGTTCTAATTCTTTTCTTATAAAATCCATTTCGCAGCGAATTTTGTACTCGCATGCTTCTAATTCATCTTCTAATTCTTTCTTTAATTTCTTACTCACAAACCAGCACCTATATCATCAGATATTCCGTGTTGTCTCCTAAATGCAACAGCTGAAGGATCCCAAAAACTAATATTTTTTGTTGGGTGAAATCCTACTGGTTTATTTCTAATTTCTTCTTCTCTTGCATCATTCCTTGCCTTCATTTCTGCTAATTTATCTTCTTCTATCTTGTTTTTGGCTGCTAAAATTTGACCTTCAATTCTTGCAGCATCAGCTGTAAAACCTGCAGCACGTAATGCTACTTCATCACCAATGTTGTAACGTCCACCATCAAGATGTCTTTCTAAAACATCAGCAGGTAATTCATCAACTTTTCTAAAAAGATTCTGATATAAAACACCACCTTCCCAATCCATCAATACAGATTTTTCTGTAAAATTTAAATCTTCTAATTTACTTGGTACAGGTTTGCAGGGTTTGTTTGGGAAGCTATTTACATAGAATCTTGCAAACTCTCTTGCATAATGACTTCTTAAATCTTGCATAATTAATTCCTTATAATTGGTGGTCTTTTTGCATAGGTGATTTTGTAATTTGGTGATCTTCTCTTGGCTTGAACATCTGGTGTCTGGGTTGGGTCATGTAACCACTTATCCAAACATTGTTCTTCCCACCTGTTTCTAGTACTTTGTTGCTCAGGATAGGGAAACAACTTGGCTGCTGTAGCTGTAACCCTATGATTCATTCGCCAGTACTCAGGTGACCAACAATCCATATACAAAATAGACTTAATTTTATAATAATATGTATTATTTATTTTTTTACTTTTGTCTGTCATTGTTGTTAGTAATTACCTTGTAATTTGTTTTGCAAAGTAATAACTAATATGATATTATTAACTTATTAATTAAGTACCTAGCCTACCGAACTGGAAGTCAAAAAATCGCAATATAACCCCCTCTATAACTGAAAAGTCAAATAATTATTCTTTATCTGTAATACACTAAATAGAAAGAAATAATAATATTTTTATTGGTTATTTGTAACACACTAATTTATAAGAAATGGTGAACTAATTATTATTTAGTTTTTGCTTAAATAACTTAAACGAGTTGCTAATTTATGTAATAACAGCAACTGGACTGCTACAGCTGCTGTTTAAAAATACACTTAAAAACCACATTCGCTATGACACTAAATGGATATGGTTCAGCTAGGATTCTTTATCCAGATGAACTAGATGAACTAATAGATTCAATACCTTATTCATCACATAAAGTTTTAGCTACAGTTTTACGTTTTACAGGTGCNAGATGTACTGAAGTAGCTAAATCNAAATGGAAGAATTACAACGGGAAGATTTTAATGCTTCCAAAACCAGATACTAAAACAAATAAAACTAGACCTTTACCAATTAAAGAAAGATTAAAACTTGAATTGGACTTATGGAAGCAACATACAAAACCAGAAAGTGATGAAGAATTTATTTTTAAAGGAAGATTTCCTAAAAGTNATTTAAAACGTCAATCNTTTGATAAAGCANTACGTAAGTATTCACCTTTTCCTGATATTGCAACTCATACTTTTAGGCGTTCAGTTTTGACAGATATGAAGCGTAAAGGCATACCTTTAGACGTGATTTGCAAAATCAGCGGACACGCAGATATTAAAACCTTACAAATTTATCTCGGAATAGATGAAGCTGACCTACATGCTGCAGTNGCTGCNTTATAAAGGGCGAAAATACTATATAAAGGCGGAAATTCTATATAAAGGCCGATTTTCCCTATAAAGGCCGTTTCTTCTCAATCATTACTGGAAGTGATAAAGGTATTTGCTTTCCGTCTGGTAGTTCCCATACTTTAACTTCTGGTGCTTCTTCACCTTCAAAGTAAACAGGCATTTCTAAATCAGGTACTGTTCTTTCAACTGCCAACCTTGCTGCACGTCTTTTTAATGAACTTAATTCTCTTGATACGTCCATAACAGATAATCCATTGCTATTACTACTATTTTAGCTAATAAACAGTTTTTTTCCTGCCAATATTTGCACTTCTTAGAACATAAAAATTTTATGTATTGGAAAGCCCTGCACTTCTATAGAGTTAAAAAGTTATTACTTTAATTTCTTTTATTCCATTGAAGTTATAGCAGTTGGTTTAGTTGGAACAGAAATAAGATTATGTATGTTTCTTTGGGTTACTTTGCGAAATATGTACGGAATCTGGGAAATGTCAGAATTTTACNTATTGGACTGGCAGGGCTATTAAAGAAAAGCTGGTAACAGCGTAAATGTTTCTAGCAAAAGCATTACAGTAACTCAAATGGAATAAAGGAAACATTAGAAATCNANAATTAACTTAGAAACAAATTCAGCACCTTTTTCAGTAAGAGATAATGCCCGCTTTCTGGGTGCAAACAGTTTTATCTGTTGGTCTTGTATCTCAACAACATGACCAGCTGCAATAAATTCAGATATCTTTCTATTTACAGTTACGTAAGTATTATTTTCTGCTTTAGTTAAATCTTTTTTCTTCTCAACTGACTTTCTGCATANTTTTGCTTCNTTCATCAAATCAATAGGACTTACTGCTGGTTCTTTATCAGTAAATCTTCTATACATAACACCTAGTATTGCTTCAAAATCTTTTGGAAGTCTCTTTAGTTGGTTTGTTTGATCTTCTTCTAATTTTTTATCTTGTAGTTCTTCATAGGTACAGACAACATCAAAAGAACAGTCAAAATTTAATGAAGCAACTAAATCAAAATCATTTCCGCTTCTAGCTTCCCTTACTAATCTTCTATCTTTGCTGGACTTTAATAATTTATTGGGGTTGTCTTTATCTTCCAAATAATTAACAGTAAGTACTGTATTAGCAGCACCAGCTATTGCAGTAGAACCAGATAAAGCATCAGCACCTACAGCATTAGAATCTTTGTTTGCGTGGTGCAGCAGTATAAAAGAACCNCCAGCTTCAACAACTGCATGCTTCATGTCATAACAGATAACACCAGCTGCAGAATCATTTTCTTTAACACCAGTACTTCTAGTAATTGATCTGAAGCAATCCAGAATTACTACAGGNTTTTCATAGTATTTGATATCCAGCAATAATTTATCTAAATCTTTTTCGGTGTATCTGAACTTCTTAGACCAGTAAAGATTTGGGTGATTAAAAATACCAGCTGCTTTAAACATCTGCCCTGAGTCACCAGCAGATTGGTCATCAGTTATAAGAATTACATTTGATAGCCCTGCAGGTTTAACACCTAAAAATGGTTCACCTGTTAAAAGACTTTTAGCAAGACCAACTACTAAACGAGTTTTACCAACTTTGGGTCTACCACCAACAATAGTAAGATCATTTGCTGGTATTCGATCTTCAACAAGCCATTCTATTTCTGGTACACCTTCAGCAATTCTTGTTGCTGCATCAATAGATTGATATGAATTACCTGCTAGTTCATCTTGTGCAGTCATTATCATTTCAGATAATTGATTTTCTTTAATAGATTCTTTTAGTTTTAATTTTTTTAAAACATCTCTTAAATATGCAAATCGTCTAAGACTGTTTCTATGTAGCTTTACTGTTCTAGTGACATACTTGCTGAAGAAATCCATTCTGTAACGCAATGATCTATTTACCAAGTGAGTTACATTTAATTCACTTTTATCTGTCTTAGGTGGATTCCAAATACCAGCTTCATAACAGTAAGCTGCAATAGCACGTTTAACTGAACTTTTATTTAATTCACCACAAGTAAAATTATCCTGACCATAGGGTGCAAAATGCCTTCTGTAGGCTTGTTTTAAATCACCATCATAAAGATTACAATTCTTGCAAAACTCTTCGTATAGCTGCTCTACATGCCCTTCCTGTACTTGATAACCTAAATCTTCTAGTTGATGCCTAGCTGCCTGTAGAGTTTGACTTAAACTGAAGCATTTATTGTATCTATTACCTTTTTTAGCACCGCTGGGAATACCTGTTTTAATTAGTTCTTTTGTTTTATTTGATATTGCAAGATCAACAGGTAATTTAATATCAATCTGATTTGGTTTTGGGTATTTAGTTTCATCTATTGGGTTATTATCTGTTCTCCATAGTTCACCCCTGCCTTCACCTGTATCTCTTTCTGGTTCNACTTCATCAGTTANATCATAAAGTTCTTTATAAGTAAAAACTTTTCCAGTTTNAAAAACAATTTTTGATCTTAAACCTGTTTTGGGGTGAATACCACCTGCAAGTCTTGTTGGTTGGTGGCAGCTAGTTAATGCACCATCACAAGTAAAACCACAATAGTTATAGACAGTTTGATTAATTCTTTTTCTTAAATCTGTCATTTTTTCTGCAGTTATATATTCATCTAACTGATACCAAACGTGATAGCTTTTATTTCCTGTATCCATAACAGCGGTGGGTGCTGGTAGGTTTGCAGTTTCCCAGCTGCACCAAGTTGCTAACTTTTCTTCATCATCNTNTGCATCAATTTCATAAACAACCAGTTTAGATTTAGNNATTTCNNNTGTAAGAGTTTTTGTACCNCCNGGNNNACTTANAAAACCNNNATTGGGNGTNNCNGTTNTTGNATTAACTAAATCTTTTTGTANTTTATGAAATAGCCCTGCCCTGCCATTCTTAGCAGCATCTTTAGTTACTGCTTCCCAATCATAAGCTGCAGTAAAAGAAGTTCTTCTGGGGTGGAATAAATTAGTTTTTCCATAAGCACAAAGAATTACTGGGTCATTATCTTTGTAACCCAGCAATCTTAGATGCTTAGTTGCTTCAGCAACATCAATAAGCACTTCATTATCATTTGATACTGCAGCAACCATCTATGAAAAATTACCTTTTGCTATTTGATATAAAAATTGATTAGCTCTAACTTTTTGTCTATCTTCTCGTTGTTTAATTAATTTTGCTTCTTTATAAACAACAGTAAGTATTCCAGACTCTGGTTTGAAAAATGCTAAACCTGCTAAGTACAAACTTTTTCTAGTAGCGTAATGCTTCCAATGATTACCAAAAAGTCTTAAATGACCTGCTTGTCTAACTTCATTGGGTAGAAGCAAATATGAATATCTAAGTTTGTCATTATCAGTAAGCCATTCATTTTCTTCTGGCTCAGCAAAAGAATTTTCATAAAAACGTATCCATTCAAAAAATGACATTTTTTCTCTGGAATCAGTTATATAAAATTCACATGTAACTTCTGGAAGTTTTGGTTTCAGATTTAAAACTTCTTCAGAAAAATTTGTTGATAGTAATTTTTGCATTTAGAATACCTTCAGGTAAATGTGACTTAGAGCAGCCATCTTTTATCTAATCAAGAACCACCTACGCCAATAGGTGGTTTTTTAATGCCTACACCCTGTGGTGCGGTTCATAATCTTGATTAGCTGCATATCTTTCTAAAGCGTGTCTGGTTATATCTGAAGCACTAACACCATTTGCTAAAGCAAAAGTTTCCACCCAGACAGAAAGCCTTGTAGGTATCCTTGCGAATAACTTTGCATTTAATGCAGCACCTTTATATGACTGTTCAGCGTATTCTTTAATATTCATCTCTGCTGAAGTTGTAGGTTTGTCTGTCATAACTATAAATCAATTTTAAATAATTTGCATAAGAAAGTATTACTTACTCGTTTAATATATGAGTCTGATATATACATATATATAGTTATATATTTGTATATAAAGTAATACATAAGGAAAAGGTTAAGCACTATTAGTAAACATAAAACCTTGCTTCAAAAGCGTGTCTTTGCAAGCGTTTATCTCCCAATATTTAGTACTATTGTGATACATTCCACGCTTCCAATGTGTACCTTCAACTAAAAAACCTGTATTAGGATTTGCATAATTTCTTTTTAAAGTATCTCTTTTAATACCTAAAATTCTTTCTGCGTCTTTAGTTGTTACCCAATTCTGCATAACAATACATATAAAATCTTATAAATACTGTATATTATATTTACTTATTTGTCATAATTAATATTNAATTAGTATACTAATTTACTACACTAGAATGATATCAACATGATATCAGCATGACATCATACTCGTATAATATAAGAGTAGACTATGTAGTCATAGCAGTAGTTTTGAATTAGGTATATATTTATATATATCTTACTAATGTACTACACTAATACGCTTTACAATTTGTAAGATTCTAGTGATAATTTCCTTCTAGCTTCTTCAAATCTTGCTTTTTTCTCTTTTCCTAAATAGAAATCTCTATAACTTTTCATGTGAGTTGCCAACGAGTGACCTAACGATTCACGTAAAAAGTCAGCACTTAAATCACCTAAAACAGCACCCCTGTAAACATAACTATGACGCAGACTGTAGCAGCTAATCTTTTGACCAACTGCTGCAGCTTCCTGTTCTAGTACTGACCAGTAGCTATTTGTTGATTTTCTCTGCAATGCTCTAATAAGACTTCTAGCTGCATTTCGGTCATTATTTCCCAGAGGTGGCAGGGCTGTTGTACCAGAACTTAATTCTAAAAGTAGTTCTTCATGTAAATATGGTCTTGCTGCTGGGCTAAGTGGTTCAGCTTCACGTGCTTCAGTACTTCCTTTAGAAGATACTTTTTCATAATCAATAACTAATAAATTATCTTTTGGTCTTGCATATCGAAGTTCAACTGGTCTGCAGCCATAACAAATCAGCAACCCAAAAGCTAAACGCCAACTTTTACCAACAGAATTATCTGCAAAAGAATCTAAAACTTTTAACAGCTGGTCATCTTCAATTCTTGCAGCTTTACCAGAATTTTTAGATTTAGTTTTTTTAACACCTACAGCTTTTAATTCTTTAATTATTGTTTGTGGTGGTGGTAAAAATCTTTCATCAATTCCTTTTTTAACAACGCAAAATTCTAAAAATGATTTACCAGTTTCTATACGTTTAACTCTGCCTACAGAAACAGTTAAACTTCCATCATCATTAAACTGCAATCGTTCTAGTATTCCTTTTCCAGTAACAGGTGCATCATTTTCACCCATCATTTTTATAATTCTTTTTAACGTAACTTGGTAAACACCTTCCCAAGTTGAGTCTTTTATATTTTTAGTTTGTTGCTTGTATTTTTTATATTCATCTCTNAAATATTCCCAATTTGTACTAACTTCATTTTCATCATTTGGGTACAGAATTTGAACTGCTTCTTTTAAATTACAACCAGATTTATTTTGTATTTTTATGATTTCATTTACTGCATTTAGTATTGGTAAAAGTTGACCATTCTCCCAATTTATTGGAATAGTTGCAGAGTATTTTTTATCAATATCTTTGTAGTATCTCTGGATAAAACATTTACCACGCTTATTTCTAACACTTACACCAAATCTATGTTCACGTTTTACCGCTGCCTGTATCTGCTTCTCCCACTCTAATTTCTCTGCCACAAGTAAAATATCACTTACAAAGAAAATAACCCTACAAACCGATTTATGCAACCCTTTTTGGTCGCAGAGTTGGTCGCAGAAGGTGGTTAATTACCCATATAAATGTATATAAACTCGTATCGTATTGTTATGTATTTCTATGCAGACTNATTGGTATGACTTAATTAATTCTAATTATAACTATGCTTTTCAAAAGTCTTTGGTTTTCCTTAGAAGGCAGTTGCTCTATCCAGCTGAGCTAAGGAAGCTAGAGGTTTTTCGGGGTATTGGTCGCAGAACTGGTCGCAGAGATGAAATATCACTACTTTTTGACAGTTCTCTGGATAGATAACCCAAACAACCTTCCTATTTTAAAACAGCCCTGCACACTCAACAAGTAAATTACCAAAAAGAAATACTCTATATATATATGTATAAAATTACTTTTTCTTAGAAATTGATTTTAAATACCTTTTTCTTTGACCACTACACACATACCAGCCAGCTGCTAAGCGTTCATCAATTTCATCAAAATCAACTACTGTATCTTTTTCGTTTTTATCTTTATTCAATTAGTAGTCAGTTACGTTAATAATATTTTGGTTCTCTTTATCAATTAATAAATTTCTAATATCTTTTAATTCTCTATTTTGGATTCTGTCTAAAACATTATCTTTTACTATTTGATGAATTAACTGAATTACATCTTTCTTTGCATAGGCTTTTAACTTTGGGTCACGTGCAGCTTTATCTAATTCATCACAATACAGATGAAAATTATTTACTAATTTATTTGTACCTAAATTTATTTTTTCTCTTACAGCTAATTCAATAAATTCATTTGCATCTCGGTGCTTTCTCCATTTACGTAATGCTCTACCTGACATACCAACACATTCAGCAGCATCATCAAAACTTGTACCAGAAGCAACCATAGTTAATGCAGTCATTACTTTTGGTGGTAGTAAAGATTCTTCTTTTGCTTTTGCTGGTGTAGTAGTCATAGTTCTTTTAATCTTTCCAATAATTCCAACTTTTGTTTTTTAAGTGGTTCTAATTCTTTTCTTATAAAATCCATTTCGCAGCGAATTTTGTACTCGCATGCTTCTAATTCATCTTCTAATTCTTTCTTTAATTTCTTACTCACAAACCAGCACCTATATCATCAGATATTCCGTGTTGTCTCCTAAATGCAACAGCTGAAGGATCCCAAAAACTAATATTTTTTGTTGGGTGAAATCCTACTGGTTTATTTCTAATTTCTTCTTCTCTTGCATCATTCCTTGCCTTCATTTCTGCTAATTTATCTTCTTCTATCTTGTTTTTGGCTGCTAAAATTTGACCTTCAATTCTTGCAGCATCAGCTGTAAAACCTGCAGCACGTAATGCTACTTCATCACCAATGTTGTAACGTCCACCATCAAGATGTCTTTCTAAAACATCAGCAGGTAATTCATCAACTTTTCTAAAAAGATTCTGATATAAAACACCACCTTCCCAATCCATCAATACAGATTTTTCTGTAAAATTTAAATCTTCTAATTTACTTGGTACAGGTTTGCAGGGTTTGTTTGGGAAGCTATTTACATAGAATCTTGCAAACTCTCTTGCATAATGACTTCTTAAATCTTGCATAATTAATTCCTTATAATTGGTGGTCTTTTTGCATAGGTGATTTTGTAATTTGGTGATCTTCTCTTGGCTTGAACATCTGGTGTCTGGGTTGGGTCATGTAACCACTTATCCAAACATTGTTCTTCCCACCTGTTTCTAGTACTTTGTTGCTCAGGATAGGGAAACAACTTGGCTGCTGTAGCTGTAACCCTATGATTCATTCGCCAGTACTCAGGTGACCAACAATCCATATACAAAATAGACTTAATTTTATAATAATATGTATTATTTATTTTTTTACTTTTGTCTGTCATTGTTGTTAGTAATTACCTTGTAATTTGTTTTGCAAAGTAATAACTAATATGATATTATTAACTTATTAATTAAGTACCCCGTGGGGTCATCTGGAAGTCAAAAAAT